>Ga0210059_1014711_pt1 | contig 11525 bp, 7 predicted proteins | sample Ectturendosymbi2_FD_188042 | JGI IMG/M metagenome (GOLD analysis project Ga0210059, IMG submission 188042) | Ecteinascidia turbinata endosymbiont from Florida, USA - Sample 2 (SPAdes) (version 2) | ecosystem: Host-associated > Tunicates > Ascidians > Unclassified | place: Key West, Florida... | reverse complement strand
CTCTAGGACTCTTCTTGACATATTATTTATGATTTGAGGACAAACAGTTGCAGATTATAAAATGTTATCTTTTCACCTTTCAATAAATGTAATCATCATTGTGGTATCATTTAAAATCCTGGATTTGCGCCCAATCGCTTTGTTTCAACAATTGTGAAACACCCTGTACAAAAGCCATTGAGCAGAATTATTTCATAACAATGCGTCATCAGGCTGGGGTTCATTTAAAAATTTTCACTGAAGTGTTATTTCGGGACATTTTGCTAACCGGGACGGGACACCGGGACAGACGTTTAAACCGGGACGGTCCCGGCCAAACCAGGATGTATGGTAGGTCTAAATATATAGCCTATATAGGATTTTTTTGAGGAAAATCTTATGTAGCCTACTTGTTATGGATGGATCTGTAGGGACCCGATTTATCTGATTTTAGGGACCCGATTTTCTCTTGTTCTAGGGACCCGATGATAATTTACTCTGATACTAGGGACACGATTTTAAATTCTAAGGACCCGAATCGGGTCCCTAAAACACCTTAAAAACCTGATATATATTAAAATCTTTTGTGAAAGCACTTTCCATTTTCCTTGTCTCTTTCACTCTCAGTCATTTCTATAACTCTAGCCCAACTGTGCTGCAAGAAATTTACTTCCTCCCTGTCTTTCGCATGCCCATAAATCAGAATGACTAGAGACGAGCATGCACTTGGATTTAAATCTTTCGGAATTATTACAATTATTTGGATTTGTACATTATAATTGTTGCTAAGCAGATTTGGATTGGAATTGCTGATATTCTTTTGAACATGTTCACAACTTTCGGTTCAGTTTTGGGTGATGGTTTATTGTTTCATATGACTCAGCCAACAAGCACAAGCACTACAATATCCCATCGCTGTGGGGAAAGCAACCATTAGTGAACATTAGAGCAAATGAACATGTAATGGCGTGATAGCTGATCAGTGTAAATAAAGAGGAGTCATATACAGTGATGAAAGTAGAATAATTTTCTTACCATAACGACCCAGTATTTCTCGATGAACTGTCTCCTAATTTCAGCCTTAGCTTAATTGTAAAAAAGCAATCAAAAGCCCGTCTACTTTAGGTCCACCCTGTACTGGACAGGGGCGCACGCAGGATTTTTTAAGAGGGGGGCGGCTGAAATTTTGAGAAAAATATTTTGCTCTCACTGAAGTACAGGCTACCTTATTTACTATAACATGTATGTTATATATGCTATTTCGATTTTAACACATCAAGACTTTTCTTGACCAGGTCCAACCGCGACGTCTGTTTTTCTTTGCCCGTTTTCCCCCGTTGCCGTGATTTTTTTAATCTGTTTTAAGTACGATGCGATGTGGTGTGGCACTTCTCTGCAAGATTTTGACATCGTTTATGGGAATTTGTAAAATGCTCATTATCCCGAGATATTGTTTTTAAAAGCACTCTTATGTTATATAGTAGCATTACTTCATACCACTTCCAGCAAATTCTGGTGTCTCAGTCGGCTATCATTTGTCACGAAATATTATCAACAGCACTTTTCTTAATATTTATACTTAACTATATGAAGCCACTATGTTTGGCTTCTTCTCTTAATGGAGGGAGAGTGAGACTTTTTAAAAAATTTTTTCATGTCCTTACTTAATAATTTGTCATATTTTTGACATGCGAATTAGCACAGAAGATAGGAAATGTAGACAGAACAGAGTCTTGTATGCTGAAAAAAGAAAGAGAATAGGCATGACTTACATTGGAGTATAAAAGTCACTAGATCAGACGTCTATTAGAAAGGTTTATAATATTATGGAAACAAGTGGTAAGTCTATGAATTGTTATTTTGTGTTTCAAGATCATTATGGGCGTAAGAAACAATAAGTAATAGTAAAAGTGCCAACGGATGCACATGATAGATAAGAAATTGTTGCTAGTTAATGTGTCTTAAAAATGTACGTAACCCTTTTACCCCCACTCTTTGTCGTTAAGGTTTATATAGTATATTATACCATCTTACCTTTATATAATAGCCCGTTTGGAACGATAATTCTTTTTAATATTTAAAATATTGTCATGGCCAACTAGTATGGATGGATTAATTTAACTAGTCATAAAAGTGTTTTAAAGTTCTCCGTAATTTGCGTTTTAACTAGACCCAAGACCCTGAAACAGTTTTGATTGAAAAATTAAAAACTTTAGACGACAAATGATTGTAGAGAAAATAGTTGTTATTTCTAAATAAAAACCCTTAAAAACTAATGCATAAAAAGATCGTTTTTTGTTGTCTAACATTGTGTTTTATATTGCTTTTCAGGAACACTAAAATCATCAGCTGATTTCATGCATGGTACTTATGAGTTTTATCGTTTTCGTGACGCACTTGTGCATTTGCTGATGCAATGTGACTTGAAATTATACTCGTATACCAGAAGACTACGAAACCTTGTGGTTTTGACTCTGTCTATTTAGACAGCCAGCCGTAACCTGAATAGTAATAAGATAATAAAGAGGTATACATAAAGTATTGATGATAGAACCTTTACCAAAAGACACTATCGAGGAAAATTTTCCTTTGTTTTGAAGCCCTAAAAACGTAGACACTTTGGTTAAAGTAAGACAGTTGATTAAAGTCTAGCATGAAACCTGAACTAGACAATACCACTGACTGAACGTTATGAGTAAAGAAATCGCCTTCGAACACCTATATTGACAAAAGATTAACTTGCATTAAAAATTCATACCGCTAAACTTGTTATTTAATGAAGCCTATAAGATGACGAAGCGATGTAAGCTTGTACCAAAATATATTCAACTCTGTACCGCGAAATTGATTTTGAAACAAGATCTTTATTGAAGCCATTTTAATTAGAAGAAATCTAGAACGAAACATAAGTCTTTATTCGTCCTAAAATAACCGTATTCCCTTTTCAAGTTGAAATGTTATTAAGTCATCATTGACGCGGGAGGATTAATATCTATCAGTCGTGAATCTCAGTAAAATCTATAAACTTAAAATTATAATACTACCACCTTAAACCTCAAAACGACACGAATTTCGGAAATAGAATAGTTTAATGAAGGCGACGTTATAAGAAAACCAACAAAATACGAAAACGAAAATAAACAACGGATGACATTATTTGCCTCGAAGTCTGATGGCAGTAGGTTCGGTTTCAATAAACTGCCTGCCCGAAGTTTCAAAATCTTTTATAAATCGAGGTAGATCCCAAGAGTTATGGGTACGAAGTTGTTCGGGAACCGGAAAGCTAAAACGAATGTAAGTCCAATTGTGGTAATGACGTCCTCTTCCCATGAACCACACTAAGCGGAATAAAGCGAGGTCCGATGGAGGTATTGCCCCGCTGCACTTGAAAATATCCTTAGCCTGTTTCAAGGCAGAAATAGGATCCAGGTGACGGCCTCGAAGGGCTATGATCGTTTCATTTTGAAAGATTTCTTCGTTCATCATAGTCGATAGCAATAACACATTTCACCATCCATTCATGTAGTCCTTGATAAAGATTCGAATGCTGATGAAGGCCCAAAACGGCTTGCTTATATAGTCAATACTAAGTGGAATTCCCGGATGATGCAATCATGGTGTAAAAACCTTGTAGAAGAAACTAAAACACAGAATTGGGTGTAGATCATCTCAAACTTTTGAATTCTAGAATTCTAATAGACACCAATGAATTGAGATAAGACCATTCCGAATGGCATAAAACGCACCTCTATTCTCTATCCCGTTTGACAAACTACTTGCAAAACTCACGTTTGATAACAATTTTTAGAAGTAAAATGAATATTTGTTAACACACATACACATACACACCCTGGAAAAGATTTTTGAAGTTTTTACGTTTCCTCGAAATTTTTAAATCTTTGGCTAATATTGATACTTTATGCAAGCATATATTAAACTCAAGCATTAGCAAGCTCTTTACAATTGAAAATATGATCCAATTCAACTAAACTTCAAAATTATTGGGGACTCAAACTGTACTTCAATACAGCTATTAATAGCCAACCATTGGTAAAATCCTTTTTGTTAAACAAATCATACATTGTAGACATAAATCTTTAAAATTAATGTATAAAAATTAATCGACGACTGTGTTCAGTGCCCAGATTAAACTCATCTTACCAAGTCCAGCGGCATTAAGACTACCAAAGATGCTTTTTAATAAAAACGCTGGTCCCAGAAAATTTAGGTTAGTAGTATAAAATTACCCGGTATAAGAATTTAATGAAGCTTATCCCCGTCCTTCACATTTAATAATCGTAGTTTTCTCTTTCCTAAATTTCGATGGACATCAAATGATGTTGAAACACCTGAGAGCCCATCGTGAGACAAAAATCCTATTAGCCTCCTTCATAGCAATACATTTACTGGATTACGACGAAGATAGTAAGAACATTAAGGGAAGTGTCAGACTTCATATTTAAAGCATTACAGAATTTAGTTTACTAAGGTTAAGGATCTATGCTAACACTTTTGTTAGATAATCTTTCACAAGTCCACTGAGATTCACAGCCGATATCCACGTACGAGATACTGTGGAGAATTGTTATTATTATCCAAGACTACAGTTGAGAATTCATAGCTTAAACATTTACCCTTACTAATAGTACAATACACTTACAATTATGATATTAAGTGATATTATTCAGGAATGACGCATTTTTTAATTCCTACCTGATAAACTCTAGCAAGTCCAGGTAAATACGGTAACCACCGTCTTAACATTGGCTCTGTTAGCCGATCCAGCTCTCGACCAAGGACAGATGGCAGCAGGTTCAATGCCAGAGAATCCGATTTTACGGTGCCAGCTTCAAAACCCCGAGCGGGAAATAGTTTAAAGTACATTGAATCCCGATTAAGACCTAAGGTTATATATGAATAATCTTCTCTTTTCACGTAACTAACGAAAAGAGATAGGAAAACAATATTCTGCTTGCTACACATATTTGTTTTAGAACAAAATTTTAATCGAAACCAATAGTTTAATGCTATGAAATGACATGTTTTTGAAACACGCAAAGCGCCAGAGCCCTTTTGCAAATTACATTTGAGAAAACGAGTACCACGACCACCTATGATATACCCGCATTAATGAACTAGTCAATCAGAACCCTACACCAAGATCTAAGAGTATAATTGGACTCCATTGACTAAACGAAAGTTCGACCGCATGTATTAAAAACATCTAGTTCGGACTAAGGAAGTGTTAGGCGCTCCTTCATGTTAGCATCCAAAACGATTGTAAGTGAGCTCGCCATGGTCAATATTTCCTTATTAATAGAACGATCTCATTTAGTAACAAAAGACCATTCACATAGGAAAATTAAAATATAATCCCATACCAGTTTTACTAAAACGTCCAGTTGTTATGACACGATCCGGAAATCTCTATTCAATATTCTAGTAATTGCCCCTGACATAATGTAAATATTAAAAAAAACTAATTTGATGTAGCTTATTAATGTTAATCTCTCAAAGAAAAGGACACCCAATTATTGCACATTTGAGGTAGGCCTTCAATTTTACCTATCACGCTAACTTTTAGCAGATTAAACTAACGACGTCACACGCAAATAAAGTAAGTTTCGATTAACTCACAGTTGAACTTTTGCATATATAATTACTCATTGACTGAATGATCATAATTTACCCGAAAAGCTGACATTATACGATTCGGTTTTTACCTAAACCTAAAATTTAGTCAACAAATGACTGGATCCAACGTTTTGTCCCCGCTATCGATTTCACAAGAAAAAGCCCTAATATTACCTATCTAATCAAACGTAAACGACGGTGAAAATGAAACATGTTTAGGTTATTATAGAACTAATTACCTACCTCTCAGTATCTGGTACCAACAAATTTCAGTGCTCTTGTGTCTCCGTGATAAATGAATTAATTATTGATAAAATGATATTACGCTGTACGTTTTATGTAAAAAGACAAGCAACGGGGTGTCACTCTGAATAGGCCTCGATAACGACAACGTGAATTTTTTAAGATACCTACCTCCATCATGCAACTGCATAACTGAAACATTTCTCTTTTCAAATCTCGATGCTTCCCAAACCAGTATTTTGATTCCAACTATTTCATTATAAACTCACATCTTACTTCCGTCAACCCTAGAAACACCTATTTCAACAAACACCAAGTCAAGAAATTTTGGCATTTGCAGTAACGTTTAAGACAAACCCTAGTTGTTAATCAAACTGTCGAACGCGGTGCCGCAAGATACTCTCATAGTAATAGCATTCTAAAAATAAATGATTAATGTCACGTAGCAAGCAGATTCTTATTGAATAGAGTAGAACGTCGAAGAACTGTTCATGGCATTTACAATCTCTTCTATGAGAAATAATAACTTCAGCCATGATTATGAAACATGAATTTACATTAACGAAGAAATTAAATATGAAAATAGTACAAAATCTTATGTTTAACGGTGTGATAATACCCTGAAGATTACTGTAACAATTAGCTCTGCAAAACATTGATGATTGATACCTTATCCGTAACACTTCCAGCGGACACATATAGAGAACGTACAAACGAATTAAGTGACCACGGAATAAACGAGAAGATAACTTTGTTTGAAATCATTGACCAACTTTTGTATGTTACTTCTCTTCGGAGATGTGATATTTTGTTCCTCTTTGAATACAGGGAGAGTGAGAAATGTAGTTACATTTCGTAATTGTCGTTATTAATATATTAATAAAATCTATTTTTGATTTAGTGTTTTAAGATCCAGAGTCATAGTGTTAGTGTGAAAATTGACTCTTATTTTATAAACTTAAACCTTACCCGTATAAAATTAAACCTTTCCCGTTACAGATATTTAGTGACTGTAAATTCCTGCCATTTCCAATTTTTGTAGTAACTATAGGAATGCCCGGAGCGATGTCTGTACCATAACATTTAGTGAATTATTTGTGTTTTGGACGAGTACTATGTAAAGTGAGCTAGGTGCTTAAAATGTTTTAATAAATAATAAGCTCACGCTCCTCTGGCTTTGGAAATTTCTATCGTACGATGATGCGAAAAGAGTATCTCTCTCGTCGGATACTCGATCTCAAGTAGGAGAAAGAGTTAAAACTTACCCTCTGCTTGTAATTTACAGTGGGTTTGGCCCTTAGGGTTTATTCCCTTGGCAAGAGGCGGATAAGACTAAGGATTTCATTCCTGTAGTCAAGAGGAGACTTATGATTTCAACTCTATATTCACTCAAAGAAATTACTGTTGTAATTAATACCGTTGTAAACAATCTACGTGATTACTGAGCTTAGTAAGAAGAGCTATGTGCGTTTAAAGCCTAAAAATAATCTGCAATGAAGGCATTATGGAGATCGTTAAAGTCTTCCTTAGTTTAAAAGGATTGTAAAGCATTATACTACGTGAGATCTCTAACAGAGATTGTTTGGCCATAAGCCATACTATGTGATATCTCTGAATAAAACGCGTCAAACATGATAAAAGAGTGAATCGGAGGGAAGTGGCGTTGAGAGTGTGAATGGGAAGAAGTGATAGACCCTTTAGTCCGATGTACGACACTGATGTCCCGTGGCTGTGAAGGACTACTGTTCTAAATTCTAATTCATTGATTACGATAATTTGCCGATTCCTATGATATCACATCGGAGGATAGTTAATGTGTATAGTTTCAGAAGTGTTGGTCCTGGAAGGAAGACAGATGCCTTCACGTGGCCCTCCTGTTGCGGCATTTCTCGTAATGCTTACTAATCCTGTCAACTTGAGAGCAATCGCTGCTACCCGTACTGGATTTGTTCGGCATGGGGTGGGTCATCAAACGCCCTTCTCAGGGCGCGGCAGAAGAAATGCTGCCGAAGACTTACGACCCAAAACACTCCAGCTGAACACTGAGGGGCTTACTGCAGACAAGATCTCTGTCATTGAGAAGCTAGCCTATAAGAACAAGGCTTTCATCATCGTCCTGCAGGAGACCCACTGCACAACTGCAGATAAGCTAGTCTTCTTCTTTCGTTTGAGCGAGTTCTTCTTTTATCCACTGCTAGCCCACCTAGATATCAGGGCAGGTGTTGAGCAGCCATTTGGTTGTCTCATCGTCCAGAACCGTCAGGCCGTGTAGTCCGTCGGGTGTCGATGGATTGGATAGTGGAGGACGACATGGTCGACGGTTTGTTCTGCGCCACACTCACATGCCGCAGAGGAGGCCATACCACATTTGTACAGGCAGGAGCGGAAACGTCCGGCACCAGTGCAGAAGCGATTGAGCCGGACCCAGGCTCTTCTTGGGAGGGTCATTTCGGGGGGGTGTACTGGTGTCTGGAACTGAAGTGCGGAGTCTTGTGGGGTTTTCCGCACACTCCACGCTACATTGATGATCTGCCCACTGCGCCGCACGTATGTTGTTTTTGTAAGAAAAACAGATGAGCTGTTGTGCGGCAGGTACTAATGGGTGTCTCCATTTGAGGCACAGTGCAGCTGCACCCAATGGACGGGTGCTACCACACTACCACTTGATTGTGTCCAATGAACTTTTCCTCTTGGCCATGTGCCTGCGTGGAAGTCTGATTTGTCAACGTGTGTTACGTATTAAATACAGATTACCGTTACTGTGTCAAAAGTGTAGAATTTAGAGTCAAGCTTGTTGCAGATCACATAACGATCATAGTGATAAATAACGAGAACCTGCCAGCGTGTCAAATTATTTTCCAACCACCACTAACGGGGTTCGAACTCCATCCCACCTGATTGTGGCCAATCAACATTTCCTCTTGGCCATGTGCCTGCGTGGATGTCTGATTTGCTACGTGTGTTAGGTATTAAATGAAGATTACCGTTACTGTGTCAAAAGTGTTCAATTTCCAGTCAAGCTTTTTGCAGATTACGTAACGATCTTAGTGATAAATACTGAGAACCTGCTTGCACGTCAAATTATTTTGCTTTAGCGTTTTTCGTTTCTAATTAGGAGGTGACACTTTTTAAAATTGAAATTAAATTTGTTTTTGAACAAATAGTTTGAATAGCATTTGCACCATTTCGAGTTATCGTGTTGACTTGCAAAGGATATAATTTTTTCAATTGCGATGCTTCTCTGGTTTCGTGTAATTTGTAAGTTATTTCGTAGATGCAGAGAAAAAAGCAGGTATGTTTTACCATAAATAGTATAGACATGTTAAAGCTGAGCAGACTGAAAACTGTTCTTGTTCTTATGCACATTCGTAGCATTTAAATTTCGGTGTTACGTAAACCCTCACGTGACGGTCACATGCAAAAATCGATAGCATTTAATCTATGTCTTGGCACAGGAGGCGAATAAAAGTTTAGCGTATATGTGGTAACTAAATAAATTCTGTCACTTTGCGCTTGGTATGGTTGCGTCAAGTTTGAATGCAAATAAAAGAAAATTTAGATCGTTGTGAAACATATTTTTGAGGATCTATTGATAACTGAACATTTGTGTCTTTTACTTTAGAAACCTTCAGGGGAATTTGATGTGATTTTGGACAACTGGGGCTGAATCGAATATGGAATTTTTAAGTAAGTTTGCATGATCCATGACATGTGTGTTACCAGTATATAAGATATCAGTTTCTTATTAGAGTTATACCATGGTTGGGATAAGGCAGTTTCGGAAGCTTAAACTGATCGAATTAGATTAGAATCGTTTGGGTTTATTAGAAAAGAAGTCGAGCTAAGGTAGTACCCTTTCAAGCTAGGCACTACCTCACTGGTGGCACCATTTTTTTATGTGGCAGTCCTCTTCTAAAGAAGAAGACCACTACACATTTAGGACAATTCCGCAAGAGCACTGGTCCATAGAAATGTCCATGGCATGCCCAAGTTAACAATTAAGAAACCTGGACCCGCCGGTCTAGCTCGACACCGCTCAGTTTATCACTACAAGACTGCATTCACTCATGGTTTTATTAGTATAACTTTAAGCACTGCGATATACCTTACAACAGGGGTTTATAATATACTTTAACATATACAAGCTTTATTACAAATAATCAAGGGTCGATGCGCAATTCTATTATGTCATAGAGGAGAGAGAGTAACCCATATTGTTAAGCAGTCGCACTACGACCTGCATAAAGAAATTGGTTATGACTTCGTGAATCCGTTAGCCTAACCGTTCTGGAATAATAGTTACCTACAAGTGTATTCTGGTTCACGAATTCACCAGACCCCACACGTTCGCCAACTATTTATGCGTCCATTTGGCTTGTTCCAGTTTGGTACGCCCACTACTGGTTTAGGTGAAAAGCTTGGTAAGCCCACTGCTCGATTGAACCTAGCAGCGACACAGGCAGGTTTTTTTTTAAGGTTTCGCTTTGGTGACCGCAAGGAAATTTTAAGAGATCGCTTGGAGGAATTTGAGAGACCGTTCTCAATTGATGTGATCTCAGGTCACTATATTTTGAGAGACCGTTGGAGGAATTTGAGAGACCGTTTTGGTCCCTCAAAACACCTTAAAAAAACACTGGACACAGGTATATATCAATTTTATCATGTATTTTCATTGGTTGATTCCGTCTCGCGATCCTCGCGATCACGCATTGAGCGCGTGCGTCTGGCGCAATCGGGCGTCCGTGACGTCACTTTTCTAGGAATGAAAGCCATTCGGAATCGTTAGTAAATTCGATTACGATTTTTATCATGGTTTGCACTACGTTTTTTAGTGTTATGTTATAAGGTTTTTGGTTACTCTCTCCTAGCATTATTGTACAGTAAATGTGTTAGTACAATTCTACAATAAATAATGTCTTCAGTGTTCTGCTTCATTTGGCTTGCCGTGAGTTCGTCAGTAAGCTTCTGGATTGCGTTCTTCAATTATTTTCCTTTAGTGATCGACGTCTTCTTTTATTGTTATTTCAGAATCACAAGACGTTTCATGTTGAGGAGAAAAAACGAACTCAACAGGTATGACTCTCCACTCGTGCATCACGCCTATTGCACAAATGTCACGAAAACGTTGCTATTTACGTGTTAAAGCCAGGGGTGTAATCGGGCGGAAACGCGTAGGAACGGCGTTCCCACACCATGCTTTAAAACAGTGGTTCTCAACCTTTTTAAGCCACGGACGATTTTCGAACCAGTATAAATCTTCGCGGACTCAAGATAGACTAAGTCTACGAGAATGATACAAACACTAGTTTTAGGAAATTTCTGTTCATCGCCCACATTCACAAATTTTAATGAGAACCTTGTCTCTGAGTTTGTTTGACCAGTTTGTCGAAATAAGGGCTTGTGGTCTTCAACGCGCATCACCTGATGTCGTCTTCTGGTTGAAGTTGGTATCCGTGCTTGGTTTTTAAAGTAGTTATATCGTTGAAAAACAGCTTCACAGGGGTATGTAGTTGGAAAAAGCAAAAGAGCTTTTGTTGCCTGCGGACACAGATCAGAGAGATTTGGGTCCATTGTCTGGACATCCACTCAAATTGAATGAGACTCCACAGCTGTCGACTTTGCAGCTCAATCAACGGTTCAGCAATGCAATCCACTTCACAATAAATCTG
>Ga0210059_1014710_pt1 | contig 11526 bp, 8 predicted proteins | sample Ectturendosymbi2_FD_188042 | JGI IMG/M metagenome (GOLD analysis project Ga0210059, IMG submission 188042) | Ecteinascidia turbinata endosymbiont from Florida, USA - Sample 2 (SPAdes) (version 2) | ecosystem: Host-associated > Tunicates > Ascidians > Unclassified | place: Key West, Florida... | reverse complement strand
TAATAAATTAAAAGAGCCAAAACAGAACTAAACATCATAATTGTGATTATAAAATTTTGTTTGGTGTTCCCCAAAATTTTTTTATTGCATAAAGTGGTCCGTGATGCAAAAAAGGTTGAAAACACTGGGCTACGCTACTGATTGTACAAATGTTACATATTTGCGTTCAAAAATACGTGAAATCCAAACAAGTTTAAAATAGATTCACTTGCATTAAATCTTCGTAGAAACTCCTGTTGAAACTGAAGATACATCGAAAAAGCTGAACATGCTGCCGGACAGATTAAACCAGGACTCTACTGCAATGACTACCAAGGTGATGGAATGGTAGCACAGCCAAGAATTTTGTTCGGAAGGCACTAGTCAATGACGTCGCCAGTCACCGATGTCGTCTTGAGTCCGACTGTTCCTTCAGTTTATTTTCTAACTGTTGAAAACTGATATAAAGCACCAGTAAACGTCTTAGCAAGTTTCTTTGGAGAGGAGCCATGGCCTCTTCGGCCTCATTCTGGCTGCTGTACTGTGATGGGACCAAAAAAGCAAGCAATGGATTGTGTGATTTTCAAATCTTTCAAAGCTTGATATCTTTGTGGATTGTTACTGCCCTGCCCGTGACAAAAGTGAACAATTTTATTTCTAATTAGATTTACAGAAGTGGAAGTTACGTTTTTTAATATGGTTCGTATCCATGAAATTGTGGGCAAGTTTATTGTACAGTGTACGAAAAAAAACACAATAGAAAAGTCGAAAAGAGACCTGTAGCATTTCAAGTTACACATTTAATACATCAAGTATTTACCGAAAATATAACCTATACATCTTTGATTTTTTGGGTAAATATGCGGTTACAACATCTGCTCGGTACAGTTATTTATTCTAATCCACATGTCTGCATCGGCATTGTAAAAAGAGGAACTATTTCCAGTTGCTGTTGACCGAGAAACCCTATGTAAAACGCTTGCCCTTTGTTGACATACTACAACTGTTTCATAACAGAATGTAAGCTTAAGCTCGAAGGCGCCACCAGGTGAAACGAAGCAGATCTTCCCGAAATTTCATCCAGAAAGACAACGAAGTTTTCAAGCGTCAGGTAAGTTGATGTTGCTGCCTCAAAACTGAACAAATAGTGTTCAACTTTATATTCAAATTTGGGAAGATCTATTTGCATTTATGATACCGGACGAGCGTTCACATTGTAGCAAAAGCGGTTAATGCAACAGCTGGTCTCCCGTCTTAGTTTTGCCCTGCAAAATTAAAATAGCGAAATAGTTACTTGCGCGATTTCAGTTTTAGTTTCAGCCTTTACATTTTGATCTCTCAATTTGGAAGTATTAGAGCAGTGGTTCTATCTTTTTTCTGCCACGCCGCCCTTAAGAAATTGTCCTTTGAGTTTGAATAAGTAAAATGGACGGAACACTTTTTCGTTAAAACACCTTCCATGTTGTAGAACGCATAAGAGCTCACGCCCCCTTGAAATTAACGTCCCCCTGCGGAGGTGCCCCTCCCTGGATAAGAGTAAGGACTGAGGATGCGTAATTGTATGTTAAATTGATTTCCTATTAAAAATTTGCTGTTCGATTCCTTGCTTACACCCATCGTGGAAAGTACGTACTTGTACACAGGTATATATGTAACACTCCTTCCTGAAAATCAAGAAAAAGTCTTTTGGCAGAGTCATACATCCGCCACATAAAAATAATTAAAAAGCAAAACCACATGGTCATGATCTTGCTGCACTTGGTTCTTTCTCCAGCGAAATACGGAAAATTCTAGGAAATGCACAGTCGACTTCCTCCAAGTGGAACCTTCATTGTTTCTTTCATTCTTGTTTGTAAACATAGCATAAAATGATGTCAGGAACTTTAGTTTATGATGCAACTAAAATTTTGTTCCATTTTTGACAGTTTGGAAAGTGATTGTTTGCATTTTATCGTACCCGTATGGATTCCACGCGATGCTTAAACGTCCTGATTTTATTATTTGTCAAGAGAATCGCAACCGAAGAGTACCCGTTCCAACACATCCAGAACACATGTCACCGCCACTTCGTCCCAGACGCTCAAGCAGTGCTTTGGAAAAGCCCTCCAAACCGGAACTTGAACCAGAGGCTGTGTCAAATTTTTTTCGACGTCTCAACTCAGAAAAAATCGGTCCTTTTTCCAGAGAAGAAACCAATCCTATGGAGGAGATGTTTCGCCTTTTCGGAGGTGAACTCTGTTCAAAGCATCCGGAAAATTGCGATCGTTATCTCAAGTCGTACAAAGACATTCGGTCCAAATCCAGCCACATCAGCCCATTAAGAGATCCGTATGACTTAAAAAATCTTCACAAAACAGTTAATGTTGCGCCAGTAGAACCGGAAATGTTCCCGTTGGGTAAGTCCGTTTGCATCATCTGCTGACGCGAAATCACTCAAGCGTAATCGCCGTTATACATTTCGAAACGGAAAATTAGAAAATTAGTGCACATGGCACATTTTTAAATTGAGAATTTAGAAACCACGATGTAACAGAAGGTAAAAACCATTGTTTTCAGAATACCATACCAAAATCTTTAATGAAAAAACTATGCCCTCTGAAAATTGCTACTAGATAAAAATCTGCTCTAAAATGAAAACAAGGCATATTCCATTCTTTTTTGAAACTGTGACTTCCTAATGTAGTTTGAACATACTCATTTCTATTTACTAATTTTCTATAATGTGCTTGCCGCAAGAACCTTGGGTTTAATCCAGTGTTTCTCAACCGGGGGCACGTCTCCCCAGGGGTGCGTCAATGAATTTCCAAGGTGGTCGCGAGCCCTTATGCTCTCGACAACATGGAAAACTTGATCAATGAATTTATCAGTTATTACATTTGTTTTTACAACTTATTTAAGTCATGGGGCTTGAAACAAAGGACAATTGGAAGCGTGGTAGAGAAAAGGTTAAGAACCACTGGGTTGAACGATAGCCGGTGCCGCTATTATGTTATTGTGTGGTGGCTGTTATGTTATTGTGTGGCTATTATGTTATTGTGTGGCTGTTATGTCAATGTGTGGTTGTCATGTCATTGCGTGGCTGTTATGTTGTTGTGTGGCTGTTATGTTATTGTGTGGCTGTTATGTTTTTGCGTGGCATAATAACTGTTGCAAAGAGCAATGAAAAAGCTGTCGAAGAAGTGATTGCGTGGAAGTAAAAAAATATTATTGCAGAAAACTTGCAAAACATGCGACTCTGAAGGTAAAGAAAGCAACACAAATTTCCAAGTATTTATGTGTTTTACGGCAAGTTAACTCTTGAGATTTTCTGCTCCATCAGAAAACCTTATCACCGTGGTTTTTGGTGACCATAGAAAAATCATTCCTATCGATTAAATCTGATCAAACGGAACGAATTTTTTTTTAAACAACGTATTTCTCAGTAAGGTGACTTCAGTCCCAAGAAATATGGTAAATGCATGTTATCTGCAGCTGCGCGCGCATGTTGGAATTTTGCACATAACACAAAAAACTGTAACATCAAATGAAAGCAAATGTAGTATGAGCAACATGCTTCCCCAAAATTTCCTGAAGTTCATAGCCCTTTCAATACATTTCATTCGTTGGGTTTCTGCTTATTTTGCAGATACGAGTCCGTACTCGGCCACTTCGTCTGTGTACTATGGGGATCACAGCTTCCGCAGTTTCCCGAGGCATTTTTCGTTGTCAACTGCTCGACCGGATCCAATTTATGGGTTAAGACCTAGGTCACGTGACCCCGGAAGTTTTGTAAAATCCCATCCGAGCACCAGATGCAGACCACAAGAATCACCTGCACCGGCTTACCCCGATTTTTATGCTTTCTCGCATATGGGATACAACGGTAACGAGGGCATTTATTACGAGGATGACTGCAGCACTTGCTACGGGGACTATATTTACGATGATTACGGATGTTACTATTCATCTTATGGTGAATATTATCCTCCTCAGCCCATAGAGCCACCTCCAGTTTATACTCCTACTCCTTCCCGCCATTCGAACGACTTATCCCTGCAACAGTTTTCCACGCATTCACATAGTCGTAATGCCCGATCAAAAGAACCTGACTCAACCTGGTTTCCAATCGAAGTAACTGACGATTATTCGACGTACATGCCAAACGATGATTACTCTCTCTCATATAGGTGCCGCAGCATGCCAGACGTGGCTTCTGTTTCGCACAATTCAAATCGCTGCAGTGTGAAAAGAGGGGAGATCCAGAAACCAGTCAAACCAGAAGTTGTCCCACCACCCCCGAGGGAAGCGAGAAAGCTGAGCCGGTCCCGTTCGTGGTCCAACACGAGAACAAAGTCTTGTTTTGTTGACGACAAGCAAGAGTTTAGTAGTTTCAGAGAGCGATCACACTCATTGAGAAACTACACTGGGTATCACAGCGGTGACTTGCGAGGGAGAACATCTCGTACAAGCGAAATTCAAGACGACTTGTGGAAGTCTAAAGCTTCGCCAAGTAGGAAATCTAGTTTTGCCGGGTAAGAAGAAATGAATAGTTTACATGTTGCTGTACTAGTCGTTAGTACTAGCCGAGCAGTTGGCACCGATATGGCCGTACACGGCAATAAGCATTGGCAGAGCAAAGTTAGAACTCCTAATAAAAATCTAATCAAAGAATTGCATAGTCTTGCCTACTAAGAGAAGCATGTTGGTTAAAAATTTTGCATAGTATCAAACATTTGTCCAGCGAAAAGACTTCAGAGTGCGGTTTGAATCAGGAAATAATCCTTAAAGATTATGCCATAAGCACATGACGTTTACACTGCATTTTCTTTAGAGTTTAATAAAGCGCATGCAAAGTAAAAAATTATCAGCAAATGTTTACAGAGGAAGCGTTATTCACAAACTGCGTCATTGAAAGGGTCAGGTTAAACAAACGCTCTGACTTCATTTTCGCCAGTTACGCAGTAGATGTTATCACGACGCTATCATACAATTATGGTGCCCTGGGCTAGAATCATTGTCGGTGCTGTCAGGTTTCATCAGAATCATAAATAAACATTGTTTGAAAACTTTCTTTAAATTTAACACTTGGCATTCATTTCATCTTTGGGTGACCTTATCATATTTTACACACAGATTTTACAAAACGCTTCCAACCCGCTGAAGTTGCTAAGTTTATCAGTTCATAAATTAATTGTAATTCTTAAAAAAGCAGATCGGGAGATGATTGAAAAATGTTACTTAGCAGCGGATGGCAATACATTGTGCCTTTACGAAAAGTATATTGCATTCATGATGTTTGGAAGATGTACGTTGGATCCTTATTAAAAACAGCAATCGGTAATTACTTAAAAAAAATCGGATCAAAAATTTAAGTTTGTATTTCATTCAAGATGCAACGTTGAGATATTGTTTGTATACAATGGTGGGAAACACTAGCGTACGGAGGGGGCCATTGTGCCATGGCCCCCCCTCAGACCCTAAAAATAAAAAAATTTATAAACAGTATTCGGCAGTGGCGTAACTAAAGGGGGGCAAGGGCCTCAATTTAAAATAAACTGATTTGTTTTCTGGTCACTGATATTCGCATTACGCAAATTTTTTATGACTACTCTACGTTTCCTCTGCTTGATTTTCATTTTACGATTTCATTCTTTCACTGACAAAATTGCTTCACACGTGGCTGTTAAGTAACTTAACACAGGTAACAATGAACACCAGAAAAAAGCTTCGGCTGTCGGGAGATTTGAGCCCACAAACTTCAATAAACGTCTTCGATAAGCGATACATGTCTAAAACTTATAACATGCAAGCACGCATATAGGTTGTTTCATGAGCCTCAGACAACAAAAATTCAGTTTTCTGTCTCACCGGCTGATAAGTCTCGTAGTAGCATCATACTAAAACTTGCTTCCAGAATGCACAAAAATGCGTTTTTTAGGTGTAATTTTGCAAAATTTTGCCGGGGACATGCCCCCGGATCCCCTAGAAGGGTCGTGCCTTCGGCACTTCCCCTAAAGTTGATTTGTGACGTCACACGATTGTGACGAAACTTTGCCCCCTCGGAAATTTTCTGTGTACGCCACTGGTGGGAAAGAAGGTTGATCGCATTATCCAGAGGTTTTTACACTTTTTTAAGACGTACATTCTAACTTTGTATAACTCACCGCATTTTCTTCAGAGGAGCTCCTAATTGATGTGGATTTAATTTCAAACACATTAAAGCGTGTATGCGACTTGTGCGGTGCTACTTGTTTGGAGATGGCTACGGAAAACTGTTGAAAATATCGTGTTTATATAAGATATGCAAAATTTCGCTAAATTTCGAAATTTCAAAAACTGTTAAGGTAAACAGGATTTTAGGGAGTATGCTTCAGCGGTTGTGGATTTTTGAAGGTTGTATTTTCATTGCAAGCTGCCAAGATAATCGACTGGTATGCGTTTAATTTAGACCAACACTTTAATAAACATTAGAGCCGTATAGCACGCAAGACATAAAATTTTGAAAGAGTTGATTTGCTATTTTTCGACAATTTAGGAATCGCTGAAGTTGAGGCGGAGTTATACGAAGTTTATCACATTACACGAAGTTTATTTTCTGTTAGCTTCACCTTATTCGAAGCAACGGCATGATCTGAAAACAAAAAAAAAGAAATCAAACTCAAGAACACAAATATAACTCTCAATACCGCAATCCAATCGCATTGCTCCACCGCCAACCTGCATCTGGCAAAGCAATACCTTATCGATCCAGGGGGGTCGATTGGGGCGATTTCTCCCCTTACAACCAGGATAGTAACTTTTTTCACTATGATTTTGTATAATTCGGAAAACAGCATTCGCGATATAAGGCCCATTTAGACGTCCATTGTTTTGTCACTGCAGTGTTGTGAAGTATACTTCATGTCTCTTACAGTAGTGAACTCGTAATGAGACTTGACTGCAAAATATTACTGAAATCTTCCCCCAAACTTACTGGCTGCATTCGCCCCTGCGTCGATCCATCGCCACCACATTTGGCGCCTATGCGGAGGTGCGGAAATTGCGTAGTTGCCTCATAAGTTATCAACTACTGCCACAATGTCGCTAAATTCATGTTGGTAGAAATTTAAAAACTGTAAAGATAAATAGTGTTTTTGGGAGTATATTTTGGCGCTTAGAGCATTTCGAAGAAGGTTGTATTTTTATTTAAACCTGCCAAGACGATTGTCTGGCATGGGCATAATTTAGACCATCACTTTAAACATTGGAACCGCATATCAAGCATGACGTACAATTTTGAGAGAGTTGATTTTCTGTTTGTTGACAATTTAGGAATCGCCTCAGACGAAGCGCAACACCGCAATTGCCTCCCAGAGACGCGGTGGATCAGAATTACGAAAAGCTTGGAAGCGTATACTCGGACTATGATGTTGATTTTACACCACGTGGAAGACCATCAATGCGATCCACCGCGGCCTTTCTGAGACGTGGACATTCATCTTCACCATCTTTCAAAACAGCAGACTTCCATGAAGGCAGAGATGAGCAAGAACAAAGCAGAAGAACTTCTACCAATTCTCCTTGGCTTTCGTCGCGTTCGCGTACCTCCCATACTGACGCAGGTAAATGGGCTTTCCGAGAAACAAGCACTGGTTTTGAAAGCAGAGAACCGTTTTTCGAAAGGCAGGGTTCTCGAAAGCTGTCCAGTCGAAACTCTTCTGCTTGGGAGTGGGAAAGTGAGAGAGACAGAAACAAGGAACAGCACGCTAACAGAATCGAACGTGGACGCCCCACTGAAAGAGAGCGACGAAACTCGCGTGTATCACTTGTGTTTCCCGAGGATGATCTTCACGAGAGAAGATCCTCCGCTTGGAGTTCAAGACGGGACAGAGATTTATCACAAGGCAGGCCCGGAGGCAGAAGACGGAGCGCTTCTGGAGGAGGTGGTTCAAGGTCGGAGGACTACCCGTTTACGAACGGAGGGTTTGACCAACAAGAAAACATTGGTTTTAGAAACATGTCCAACTGGCAGCAAGAGCGAAGCCAGTCTCGCGAAAGCAGATCAAGAGCTTCAGACGATGTATTTAAATCAGGAAGAAATCCATCAATGGAAAGACGTACTCCGCAGTGGACCTCTGCTACTGGCAAGCCAAGACGCCGTTATTCAGAGGAAGAACACGGATTTGAAGCTTTCTCTGATGAAATTGAGGTAAAAGCTTGGTTTTCTATCACTACGTAGTATCTTTGTTGTAGTTTGGGTGCTCCTTGCAAGTTGACGATTCACCATTTCAGTTCTTTTTCACGCATGGTAGGACAATTCTCCAGTCCAGTGTTAAGCTGCGTTGGCGTTTTACGTAAAACTAACGGCAATTTGGCCTCATTTTTTATGAAGTTTGCCCCAGAAATCAGTTTTTGCGAAAAGCTTTCTAGATGTTATACTGAAAAACACGGTCGAAATGTTTGCAATCAGAAGCCGTGATTAGAAGATAATTGCACGCACACCTGTCGCTACTACAACTCAATCTTGCGGTCAGTTATTATCTGCTAAATGACTTAGCTCTGATTGTCAACTTGCATGAAAGTTGCTCTGCGTTTGCTGGATTCTTGCCAGTCTGTAAATCCATAGTCGAATTGCGATATTGACTGGGGTTGCTTGCCATTCCTTTTAGTTGAATAATTTCTGTTTTTGCTCAAAACTACACATAATTTTTTTCCCAGTCAGATAAATGTTTCTTTGTATACACCCCTCGACTCACAAGGGTGCATTGCATCTTGTGATGCTCCGGTGACCTTTATTTCATAGTTACTTTTTCACTACTGTTAACTTATATTTTGGACAGAGTGAATAGTTTTGTCACGTGATCATTTAAAATGCCCTTCACTGGGACATGACTTAAGGTTCATGGCATTTTGATTGGCAACAAATGGTTAGACACATGTGGGATTATCTTTCCACTCACCTTAGCCCTTCGAACCGCGTAATAGTTTGTTCAACTCGGCATTATCCTTTCTAAAGCATGTTTTGACCAATGACTCTATGCACTTATGCACATGAGCGTCGGAGGGACTTTTTTCCAGGCGGGACCAACAGTGAATTTTCCAAGGGTATGCAAAAAGATTTTTCCAGGGAGAGGCCAAAGGCGTTGCAATTTGATTTTACCCACATGAAACTAAGAGAAAAATCTTTTTTGCTAAAAATTTAGTAATAAAATGTCAAATTTAAAAATCCAGGGGACCAAGGCCTCCTGCTCCCTTCCGACGCCCATGCTTATACGGTATGTATTTATGGTAGCATGCCCTGGTACCGTCTGCAAGCACGCTGTTGTAACGATGCAAAAGAAGTATACGTTACTTCTTCCATTTTCTTGCAGGCCGAAGTTCCCTTTCGGCGATCCAAATCTTTTAGATTTTCAGACGACCGAGCGGATTTTCAGCCAGTGGCCAAACAGGTGGAGTATGAACGGATTATGTTTATAAATCGTATGTGACCATTGAAGACGCTTAAACCTTCATGCTGAAATGCGCACAGACATTTAGGTATTCAAAGATTCGTGTTGATCAGAATTCAGGGCATTGAAAATGAGTATACAGTTATTTAACTAATCAGAGAATGTATGATACCAACCATTTATAGGTGTGTAAGATCTTTTCTTTTCATGAAACGGATTGGTCACATTGACGTAAGTTTCCCCACAGTAATTCTTTCATTAAGGGCACGTAGTTTGGCGCTATATCTTTCTGGGCATGCGCAGCACGTTTTCAACTTGCATATCTCACAAAGTTTTGCTGTCTTATCACCACGTGTCAAAAAAACGTTTCTGAGAAAACCGCAATTTCCGCTTAAAAGCCGTATATATTCTTTGGCTTGATTTTTTATTTTTATTTCAGGTTAAGTTTGGAAGCTCTCCCAACCTCAAACAACCTCTCCGCCACTGAAGCAACCGAGGGCGACACAAATAGTTAACATTGTCGACAGAGTTTGCGTAATATAAATTTTAACGGATGTATGATTTTCGTTACATCAAGAGTTCATCGTGAAAATGATTGTTTTGGAAGAGTTTACACTTAAAGAAATACAAGGTGGACCAGGCAATTATACAATCAAGTATACAACGTGGATCAAGCAATTGTAATTATGTGGAAAGACAAAGGATTTAATTACCGTCTTGGCTTTTAGTAAAAAGTGCAGGTTTCGCAACCTGCGGGCGGATGTCATTTACAACCAGAGTCTTTCCTTCGAAATTCTCTAGTTGTACCAAAACAGAATGAGTTTGATTTATGCTTCTGGAAGAGGCGCTTATTGTACTATGATCCCGATGCCACTTGCTGAGTTTTTTCAACCAAGTTTAGAATTGTCTCCTTTGTAGGTTAGGCGAATACTTGCCCGCATTCCTCAATTCTCGACTCGCAGAGAGCCGGTCTTTAAAAGCTCACCATTTTAACGAAATCGGGGACAAACCAGTTCCGTCGCCATGGGGTGATTTAGTAGGCTTAACCCCCCAAACAAAACTCCAATCCCCCCCAAATTGAAATATGAAACACTTATAAGTTAGTGGAATTTTTGTCAAATTTGAATGTCAAGTTCCCCTACAAGAACGTAAAGCCCCCTACTGACGACTTTCGGGCAACGGTTCTGGGTCAAACCGCTCAATTCCTAACTACCCTTGAAGTTGGTTGTTGGTTGAAACGTGACTTTTTGAAACTGGGCTAAACGTGGTGATTGGTAGAAAAGGAGTTTTTATGTTTGTCAAAAATAGCTAATTTATAGTGCTGAAAGCGAAACTCAATCATCAAACACTTATGTTGAGCTGAAAGTAACAGATCCTTTCAACAAACAGCACTGCTACAATAAAGTAATACAACAATCAAACGAGCGAAACAGAGTATTCGACTTCCAAAGCTACCTCTCGAAAAACATTTTACTTTGCCATGATAATGAAAAAGATTTCTTTGTATAAAAAGTGTAAATGGGCTTATTAAAAAGTACCAAAAGTTGCCGCTAAAAGCCCAAAGGAAGTTTTTGGAGTGGGTCCTAATTAGTTTTTTTTCGGTTTTCCAGAGTTTTAAATGCAAGCTTTTACTGGTTAGAATCCCAGAGTGAGGCAAAATTTTCAAAACACCTTTGAATAGACTCTGTATTTTCCGGAAAACAGTGCATAGAGTCAGAAAGAGCACTCCATCCTATCTTTAATATATTTTGAAACGTGCTAGTTTCACCGCGGCGTCCGTACCAAATTTCTACAACCAAATAGTGTAGAAGTGAATTTGAAATTTGGAACAAAATTTTATGTTGCTTTAGCAAAAAATGTGCTTCCCATGTACAAATAACTGCACACAAGCTTTGTCTGGAAACGTGATTGTCATTTACCTATTTACTCGACCCTATCGTGGACTTCAGTTGTCACTTGTTAGTGTAAGAAGGACCGTTCTACTTCTAACCAGGTCAGGAATACATTTCAGACATTATTTTACAGACAGCCAGGGGCGTAGTGGGGCGGGAACGCGTGGGAACGGCGTTCCCACACCTTTTTCACGTTCTGCTGTAAACTGAGTTTAAAGCTGCTTTAAAATGGCTAGTTTTTGCAGAAC
>Ga0210059_1014709_pt1 | contig 11527 bp, 8 predicted proteins | sample Ectturendosymbi2_FD_188042 | JGI IMG/M metagenome (GOLD analysis project Ga0210059, IMG submission 188042) | Ecteinascidia turbinata endosymbiont from Florida, USA - Sample 2 (SPAdes) (version 2) | ecosystem: Host-associated > Tunicates > Ascidians > Unclassified | place: Key West, Florida... | reverse complement strand
TCTCGCAGATTCCAGCTCTTCGTTGCGGCGCGTCTGCTCGGAAACCACGCGCGAGAAATCATCGAGCTTCTCAGCGGTTGCCACCCGGTCACACTCGCGTGCCTTCAGCAACTCCTTCAACCGGTTAACTTCAACCGACAGGACGCTGCCGATGGCATCGTTCAGCGAAGTGAAGCCGGCAAGTTTTTCACGACATCCGTCCGTTTGGAGAACATCGGAGGACGGCGGCGAAACATCGCGCAGCCGATGATCGGAATGCTGCTCGCCGAGCGCGTGCAGTTCTTTCCGCAGGACTTCCAGTTGTGACGTCACTTCAAGCCAATCGAGCCGCGTCGCCTCCTGTGACGTCACTGAACGCAGCTGGTCAGTGGCGGCCTGTTGCTTGTTGATGACTTCCTCCTGGTCGGTGAGTTTCTGGTGGGATTCGTCAATGGTGTTTTGGTATTTGGCAATGGTTTCTTCGTATTCGTTTATGGTTTGTTGTTGCTGTGCAATTGATAATTTGCATTCTTTTATGGACTGGTCGCGGTGCTCGATGGTTGCCTGGTGCTGATCGACAATTTGCTGGTGTTGCATGATGGTTTGCTGGTGCTGCGCGATGGTTTCTTGGTATTCTTCAAGGGTTTGTTTCTGTTCATCAATGGTTTGCTGGTGTTCACTGATGGTTTGCCGACACTCGCTGAGGCTCCGCTCCAGCTGCTCAACGGCGTTCAAGTGCTCGTCGTGGCTGGTTCCTTTATGCTGATCAATGGCTTGCTGGTGTTGGTCTATGGTCTCCTGGTGCCTTTTAAGGGTTTTTTCCTGCTCTTCGAGTCGCTCATTCGCTGCAGAAAAAACTCTCTCCAAGTGAGCAACGCGTTCCGTTGCGACCGAAAACTCACTTCGCCAGCGATCAACTTCAGCATCGAGCTCGCTGCAGCGTTCCACGAGGCGCTGGTTTTCGTCCTTGCTCTTTTCCACCTCAAGCTGGAGATTTTCAAACCGCATTTTCAAATCGTTCTTTTCTTCTTTGAGCCCCTCGAAGTTGCCGCTCAGCTGCGTGTACTCCTGATAGAGCGTGACGAAGTGCCTTTCCGATTCGGAAAGGTGCTCCTGGTTTTCGAGGATCCTCATCTGTTCCTCTTTGTTGCGGTCGACGGCGGAACGCAGCTCGCTTAATTCGCATCGGAGGACTTCTTTCTGCTGCTTCTCCTCCCTGAGCTGCTTCAAGACAGCTTCGTGCTCATCGATGCCCACATCGGTTCTGAGCCGCTGATCCCGAAGTTCGGCAACAGTCGTTCGCAGTTGCTCTACTTCGCGTTGCAGGCTCCCCCTCAGGTTGTCCGCGGCCTCCTCCCCCACGTCGTGCGATCTCATCGACGCTTCAAGCGGCAGCATCTCGTCTTCGCAATCGCTGACGGCAAACGTGACTTTCTTCGGCTTTTCGGCGACCGCTTCGACAGACACGTCGGTCGCTCGCTGCTCGAACTCACGCAGGCGCGCCTCCAGATACCGCACTTTGTCCGTGAGCTCTTCGCACTTGTCGCTCGAGTCGAGGACGACTTGCTGTGCCTCGCCAGTGCCTTCGGTCGGGACTCTGAGCGATTCTAGATCGCGTCTGGCCGTCTCCAGTTCGCCTGAACACAAAATGCGTGTTCGACAAAAAGAGTAGAATTTGACGAGTTTTACATTTAAAGAACTTTGTTCCTATTTTGGTCAAAAGGCTTACTTTTATGGCGTTTCAACCCAAGAGTCCAGATGTTAAAAATACATTATGGTGGCAAAGTTGGTGTAGGTAAAATTAAAGTTATTTGATATGAATTCCAAGGTTACGAATTGGTTCGTTTGGTGCTATACTTAGATTCGTTACGCATCAAACAAGTTAATGAAGACTTTGATATCGTGACAAACATTTAGAAGAAATCAAAGAACGTGGACATGTTTGGGAAAGTATCGAATGTCGCGATGGCTTTGCCGCGTCGAAAGCTATTTAAGACCAACGCCAGCGGTTTCAGTCTGTACAATTGAAAACTGTCGCGGTTCGAGAAACAAACACAAGGTCCACGTGGTGCTAACTCACAAGATCTCCCCACAATGTCATAACGGCAGCAAACTAATGGACACTGAAGTTCTGTGGCAGCTTCACTATAAACGGATTCAACGCATGCTGGCTATAAATATTTTTTCGAGTATGATCGACAGCATTCTAGCACTGGCCAGGCAGGCTGCTTAGGGAAGGCACAAGTCAAGCTTGCTTCATTTTAGCAAGATCTCAAAAGTTAACATGAAGGTAAGAATCGCAATGTTTTTTGTAATAAGTTAGGAGCAGATCAGTTTAACTAAATAGCTTTCGTCACAGAGCAACAACAGTACTACGATTCACGGTTACCGTCTACAACAGGGGCTCCCAACCCGGGGTAGATGTACTCCCAGGGGTACATGTAAGGTTAGCAACAGAGGACAAAAATATATTTACATATAATTTATTTCCAAAATATTTATACATACATCAGTGATTTTTTTTTCAAAAATCATTATATGCTTATTGTCAAATATATCTATAAATGATTATGATAAAAGATTTTGTCACATGATATTTTAGGGGTACATATTCATTTGTCGAAATGTTGAAGGGGTGCATGCTTATCTGTCGGAATGCTGAAGGGGTACATGGTAAGAGAAAGGTTGGGTAATCCCTGGTCTACAACATTTGCCATATAGTAACCTTGAAGCCTAAGAGGTACATGTTTCGCAGAGTGCAATGCAACCAGTAACAGCCGAAGTACCCAGCACGTAAAATGTATTTATCTTTCTCACCTAACAATCTTGCCATTTCATTCTGTTTCTGAGACAGAATGTCTGTCAACTCGATATTTTTTTGCTTTAGGTCTTCCTGAACCACAGCCATGTTTTCCAGATCTTGCATCAGCTTGATCACGGCTTGTTCTTTTTCGTTCGTCAACTCTTCAGCTTCTGACAATCTGCTCAACGACTCACGCAGCTCTTCGGCTGTTTTTTCTTTGCTTTGTGCGATGGATTCCTTCTCAAGTTGCAGTTCGTGCGTCAGGGTCTGGGCTTTATCAAGGTCGTCTAAAAATGAAATGCACATTTAAAGGAGAATGAAGCAACAAATCTCAATGCTACAATGACATATACCTTTGCAGTGAACACGAGATCGCTGTCACATCAAGAATGCAAGCGCTGCATTTTATGCTGTTAAATACACAGGTTGAAAACGCCGTCGGACACTATGTGCACGCAAAAATCGACTTACGCTTCAGCTGGCCGTTCTCGAGCGCAGCATCGCCGCTAGTGGCCAAAGTATCAAGGGTTTGTTGAAGCTGAAGATCGACTTGCTGTTTCGCTTCCTTCAGCGAGTCGTTCTCTGATCGCAAGTCAGCTATGACTTGTTCATTCTCGCTGGAACTTCCTGAAGTTGATTAAAAAGCAAAAGCTGATTTGACTGTTGGAACGTTTTTGAGGAAGAATGTTCAAGTATGAGCAGTAGACAAAGCTGAAACAATCAAAGAAAAAAATTGCATAACCACTGCATTTACAGCCAAGTACATTCCTGTGTTGGAACCTTTTGTCACGTGAAAACAGAGGAAACGCTGTTTTATCCTGCAGGTACATTACCTTGCAATCTCTGGATGAGTTCATCTTTCTCAGCTACAATCTTTTCCAGTTCAAGACTCGGTTCAACATCGATGGTAGTGGCAACTTTTAGTTCTTGCTGCAAATTTTCAATCAACTGGTCTTTCTGTTTCATCGCGTTAACTTCAGCAGAAAGCTTGCCCAGCACCTCCTGAAGCTTTTCATCGGCTTGTTGCTTGCATTTGTCGAGTGACTCCATCTCAAGCTGAAGCGACGAGAGACGGGCCTCGGATTTCTCAAGGTCACCTGAAAAAAGCAGTCCTTGTGTCAATGCTTCAACAGTTACATGAAAACCCAAACCGCACTGCTTGCGGTTGTTTGCATGCAGAAAAACTCACACCGATTCACTCACATTTCAAACCCTGAATTATTTCTTCTTTACCAGTCGCGGTGTTGGTCATCTCGGTCTGTTGCGCCATCAAGTTCTCTTTCACAGCAGCGAGCTCTTCCGCCTCCAGCCGCAACTTCGCCATCGCATCGTCCTTTTGCCTCAGAGCTGCACTTTCTTCTGACAATCTGTCGCGCACTTCTTTGAGTTCGTCGTCAGTTTTTAGCCTGCGCTGTTCCGTCTGATCTTTTTCGATCCGGAGAGACTTGACGGCAGCCTCGGCTTTTTCCAGATCGCCTGCAAATACACGGACACTTGAACAGCAACCAGCGACGTAGGCCGAGCAACGTCGATGGAAGGAACGCGACGTTTCCGTCAGTAACGTACTTCATGTGGCTTCTTTATCTCTGCAGGAGCGCATGCTATGAACACGACCGAACACCGGTTTTATGGTTCGAACACGACCCACTCAGAAATATTGTATCTTGAATATTAAGTGTTACAGGAATATGCAAGGAGCGATTTACTGAAGTGTTTTGCGTTGGACAGAAAATGCAAATTTAAAGCGTGGAACACTTCTATGTTCCGACTCAAGTACTTGGCCAAACCAGAAGAGACTGATTTAGGGAACGTTCCAAAAATAGGGTGCAAAGGAAGTGATTGCGGATGGCCTGTAAGTGTGTATCTTGGAGAAGCAGCGCGTTAAACTTGGTGCACTAAGATCACAAGGCTCGCGTCGTTGCAAGGTACTGTATGGTTTTAAGTTAGACATTTCACTAGCCAGAGTTCGCTGCCTGACTTTCAGTCGTTTTTTTTGTCAGTATGTGGTATGCGTAAAATCAACCGTAACGTTGCAAGCTGAGGTAAATAACCCGCCAGGCGCTGTTTACATCGCGGCAGTTACCGTTATTGTTGCCGAACTCTGAGTCGTCTCAACAAGTGTTAGTGTTAGGCACGATACAAGCTACGACATTTATGGAGGTGGGGAGTCACGGGAAAGCTTTAAAATGCATTAGGCTCCTCGTAAACAATCAGGATGCACGGATCGCATGAAGTCTGAACCTCAGGGAACAAAGTATAGAATGAGCGCTATTTTGAAACAAACTTAGCGCCATCACTCACCCCTGTAGCTCAGTTTTGTTAGGACCATACTACGGAGAGACAGAATAAACTGATTGTGTGGCCTTACTCGAGCTGCCAATTAAAATAGGCCTGTACAAGGTGATAATGCTGTGTTCTTCTCATAATGTCATGGAATTATACAAGACACAGTAACATAGCGCTTCTCTGAAGAAAGCTGATGAAGCTTGGTTCAAATTTCGTGGTCAGTGACTTTGCTGCACTGATGAAAGAAGCAACTCCGACAACTTCACTCTAAAAGACGCTGAGACGGGAGCCAAAGCTTTCAGAGCAGGAAGTGTTAGATTCTCACTTTACAGCGAAGCGAAAGCTTTCGAAGAAGCAGCAACGCGCGTTAGTGTTTAAGATTTAAATAAAGCTATTTATGAATGTGGGTAGTTGGAAATGACTCTGGAGATTTGGACAGGTATTAAACAGAGACGCTATGCAAGTTTACAGACCACAATATTGCCTAAAACGAAATGTAAGAACGCGACCTTTCCGCTTTAAAAAGGGGCTTGATGGTTAGACCATAAGAATTCGCCAGCGATCCCAGACAAATTGACAATGTTCACTTTTCTGAACATAAAGATTTAGGGAGCTGTAGCCGTGGAGACGCTTTGCCACAGAGTTGCATTGGAAAAAATCGGCCACGGGTTGGGGCACGCTCTTAACCATGCTTCCAATTTCTTCACATACGACTTAGCAATCTGAGCCTGATCACTTTTTAAAACACATAAAGGCACAGCGGAGGAACTCGAACCAATTTCACAGTGGGAAAGCACTTCGCGGCGGGTGCTGCAAGCTGAAGACCACACGGAAACATTCTTTCTTGAGCGTTTTGCAGCCTATTTTTATTGACTGCTGCAAAATTATTTTTTGGCTTAGAATAGCTGGCACACTAAAGCAGAAAAGCTTTGCTGCATGCAAGTGTTTGGTAACCTATCTGGATAAAACTCGATTAAACAAGTTTTTTCAACAACTAAACAAGTTACAACTAAGCAATTTGATGTCAATATCGAACACCAACAAGCAGGATAGAAACTGGCTTAATTGCAGTTGTCATATACTTGATTAAATGTTTGAAACCTACCAATGCTACGAATACGTTGGAATTGTTTATACAAAATACAACCATAATCTCTGAACTGTAAATTGCGCGGTCTTCATCATGTTTTTCTTTGTTGAACTTCAAAGAATGCATCGATTTCTCGTCCAAGAATTCAAATTGAGTTTTTCAAAATGCGTACGATTCAATTCGCAACAACTGGGGAAGAAGACCGCACAATTTTCCAGACAATAAAGGTGCAAGTTGCGGTGGAATCACAGTTGTGCCGTACATTTTATTTGTTCCAATTCAGTCGTCTTCTGCTCGAGGGCAGTCTCCAGAGCGCGCTTCTGTCGTTCTGCATCGACTCCGGCGTCGCGGAACCGAACCCGCTGAGCGTCGAGTTCGCGCTGCAGCCGCTGAAACTCTTCCGTTTTGGAAGCGACCATCCTGTTCAATTCCTTGCTTTCCGAAAGCGCGTTTCTTCCTTGCTGCAATTCCGCCTCCAAACGTCTGTTTTCATCTGCAACGCAGTCGCCGACGTCAACTCATCGCTTGAACGATTACAAGCGTGGCGAAATGGATTGCTACTTTCTAGCATAGTGCGTTAAAACCGGAGTTGCGGAGTCAGAGGTTTTTGGGTAGAGTCCGATTCCTAATTGCACTGGGAGTCGGATTTTTTTGTCCGACTGTCCAATTGGATCATTTTTAAAATCGCACTCTTAAATTGGGAATTCCTGTTGAAATGGTACAGTTTTTTTGAAACATTTGTTGAAACAGAGATTTCTTGCTGTGAACCACGATTTCCATTGGTTTTAACAACAGCCAGATTTCATTCCCTTTATGTTTAAGGAGTCGGAGTAGGAAATTTTGGAAAGGCTGGAGTCAGACATTTTACCTCCGACTCCGCAACCCTGGTTAAAACAAGCTATTGCAGGGCGACGCTCATCAATTACACACGACAGCAGAACAAACATACGCTCGGGTAGTTCAGCTGAAAAGGATATCAAAATTAATTGCCTCGGGAGCAAAGCAATGAGTGTTTTCCCCAACGACAAGGGAAAGATGGGAATAAATCCAACAAAATCAACTACACAAGGAATATAATAAAGTCATTGGTCCATATTTAACAAACACAGGTACAGTACAAGTGTGGAAAATGCTGCCATTGCTTGACCGGCTTTAAGCAGCGAGCTCGTGTACCTGAAAGTTGTTTGTTGGCTCTTTCCAGCTCCTCCTTTCTCTGCTTGGTGATATCCAGGTTCAGACTCAGCTGCTTGACCTTTGAACTCAGTTTCTGCGTATCTCCACCAGAGGGCGTGAACAGCGACGACTGATACTGCCTGCCACGGTCTTTTTCGATTTCCATAACCTGTAAAAACGAGAAAGAGTCGAAAAAGCTGAGCACGGTCAAAACCTGCCAATTGCTATTTCGCACTTTCAGAAGTATTTGGGATATATTGGGACAGTTTATTTTTTCTAACACCATACGCTCGCAGCGACGATCTCGGCTTGAACACATTACACAAAGTCACTAACACGGAGCTTATCTTCAAAAGAAGGTGGCCGCTTTCATGAAGACTGCCCTTTCGTGGCATGTCGAGTAACGCCAACTAAAAAAACGTGTAGAGGATACCTCATACGTTTGACAGATGATATTGTTTGTGGGTGATGGTAATTGAATGAGGTTGCAGCGTTCACGGTGGTTTAACTGAGAAAAAGCACGTGACTACTAAAAGAAAAAACTCTGAAACTTAACCTTAAAAATACTGCACCTTACTGCTATTACTCTTAATTATGAAACTTAGGAAAGATGAAAGTCATCAGCATTTGAAGATTTCTTTATACGGATTTTGCTTTTGTAAAGGTTTTCAATGATTTGCATGATTTTTAACCGAAACCAACGTGTTTAAATTTATGTGATGAAGTAAATCTAATTACCTGCGAACGTCATGCGTGAAGAACGTAGCATCACATTTGTCAAGCAGGGAACAAAACAACTACTGAACAAAAAACACTCAAAACTAGAGCAAAAACGGCTGAACACGAACCTCCAGCTTCAGTTCTTCACATTTCTGCTGATGCTTTTCGCTCTGGTGTTGAGCGATATCCTTCTCCGACAGAGCTCTCTGCAAGCTTTGCTTCGTGTCTTCAAGCTGCAACAGCGCAACATATTTCATAGCATCAAGGCATCAGCTTGTGAAAAAATGACAGCGTTAGTGAGAGTTGATCCGTCTGTCGACAGGCGTCGACGTTTCTGTCGATCAGCGACCAGGCCTTGGTTTTTCCGTTGTCGCTAAAAGGCGTCAAGGCGGCCCGCGGAGCCCGGCCGGCGGAAAAGTGGGAGTTGACCTGGATAGTCTTTTTAAGTGGGGCGACATGTCGTTGTTGTGGCTTTCCCATAACAAAGTTATAACTTCTGGGATCTCGTTGAAAACGATGCAGACTTGACCTGTGGCTTCCATAAGCAGCCTGGTAAGTCGATCGTAAGGGACACATACATGAGCAGAGCAAATTGATGCGTCGTAGGAAAAGTCCTAGAGATTTTGCAATGACCAGCAGAGATTCTGCTGATCACTGTCTGTATCCAATGATCATCTGATCATTGGGAGCTTGTTTGGTGATTTTGTACTTAACGTTTAAATCTTTCAGTGAGGGTGTCTGTGGGACTCCTTCGATCTACTATTGCTCATCATGTTTGCACGTGCGCCGCACTGTAACTGTTAAATATCATCAGTTACCTGTTGCTTTGTGCCGTGTAGCCTGAGGCAAGTACTTTAAGTCTAAGAGCAAGCGCTCCGTAGTAAGCCATCAGGTACGGCCTGTTCAACATACTTTGGGGCCAGGAGGTTCGTTACCCCCAGAAGAGATTCAATTGGATCTAAAAAAAGAACTATTTCAGAGTCTTATAATAAATACTACGGCCAAAGCAAACGATACAACTGACATCTTGCAAACGTTTCAGAGTCCGATTATAAATTTGGGAGAGAAGGCATCCTTCGGAAGAATGCACAGTATGTTCAAAGGAATTCGATCCACCCAGGAGGTTGAGTCGGAAAAGGAAAAACAGGGATCATCTAGAACTTCTTCATTCAACTCACAAAGTTTTGATTGTTAAAGCGCGTTGGAATGACTAAGAAACGCGTTTGTTGGACAAGGTGGAACTAAGGTTACGAGCTGCTGGGTAAAGGACCATGTATGAGGACTTGCACAGTGCATTATCATGCCGTTCATGTCATGGAGCTAAAGAGATATGATTAAACAACCAACTGAGTGAGAAGGCATATGTTTTCACACCTTTAATTTACAACCCATCGATGACATAAAGTGAGTACTGCTTTGACTTGTCCAATTGCGCATTTCTGAGTTTGTTTCATTTATTTTCAGTTTGAAGAGTTTTCTTTGAGTTCTGTAATTGCATTAAATAGCACTTCTGTTTCTGCAATGGCGTGGGCGGAAGAAGAAAGAAGGGCCGAAGAGGTCGCCAGAGCGCAACAAAAGGCTGTGGAAGCGCAATGGAAGGCTGCCCCCAAAGTGAAACAAATGCCTGGTCAAGCGGAACATCAAGACACGAGATCATGTTGTTTGGGTGGACAAAAAAAAAACATCCAACGACACGACGCTGCCTTTCTTCGGGCGAAAAGCGAATTTGCACAGTTTAAAAAGTTTCTCAGAACTTCAACAAAAAGCTTTGAAATACCGATGAGATTGTTTATCAACTCGTGGAAGCCATGACAAGTCAACGCTGGATTTACCGGCTCATGTCAATGGTACCATTCACAGCAGTGATTTCCAGTCGTTTTGCTGAAGTGGCTCAAAACTGAATATTCAGCCGCAAATACAGTCAATAGCACGTCAACAATTATTCGACTGCTGCCCAGTCTATTAAGTGATAAAAACTTCAATCTTAACATGCTACGCAATAATGTTCAACACCCGTTGACCAAGGTGTTCGACTTTTATGCTGCAACATTTTTGGCGTGCTTCGTGGCCCGACAGTTGGGATTCTATTGGGAACAGGCACGTTGTTATGTTCACAACGACGGAAGTCCCAGGTAATACAGATGCACGCCATAAAATATCATTATTCTTAATTGGTAACGCCGGCTTCACCTGCTTTTGCAGCTGGGAAATCTCCTTGTTCGCAGCATTCCTTTGCAAGGCGAACGACGCCAGCGATTCTTTCTGCATTTCGCCGGCGAGGTGAAGTTGTTTCTCGATGCCCAGCTCCTTGTTGCTTTCAGCCAACAACGCAATCCTGGTTTGTTCGGCTTCTTCTTTAAGTCGCGCGTTTCTGAAAAATGTCAAAGTTTTTCTCCTGTTGCAGCTCATCACAATGCAAGCGGGTTTTGTGTCTGGGTGAAAAAAGAGACACTTCTCATTGTAAAAGTATTACAAAAAACAGGTTAAGATAACCGATTGAATTATACACGACCTAGTTGTTACATATCTTTGTGTATCTCCAGCCAAATATATTATAGCAAGCGCATAGATCGAAGCAACAGGCAGACAACTTGCGCACAAGCACTTTTCAGTTTGTCGCTGGTGAAATCATGAAAAAAGTTTAAAGCAGCAAAGAGCCGAACCACAAACTACAACTACACGTTCATTCATTCATGTGGGGGGTTCTCCGAAGGGTTTTGACATTTGAGGTGAAAATTCAGTGAAAATGTTATTTACATGTAGATAACGGAGACGACTGAAAATTTATCAAAACAAAAAATCCGTTTTTCAAGGGTGATAAAAATGAAAGAAAAGATTGAAAATCGTTCTTGTGGAACAACCAGACGAGAAAAACCTGTAGGTGGTTTTTACTAATGCCTTGGTTACTTGATGACGCAACGCACCAGAAATGGATTGATATAATGGCATAAGGGGCTAATGATGCCATAATGTTAAATTCAATTCCTACAAGATCAGTGACAGAAATTTGATACAATGCAGTTTTAGTTTGTCGTTGCCGATAAGGAAAAGCACGCAGTTTGAAAGGATCACCCCGCAATATAAAGGTGCCATATCCCACATTAAATACACACCCAACTGTGCCCAAGTAAACTGTATGGAACAAGAGACTCACTCAGCGCTGAGCTTCGCCAGTTCCTTTCTACAGTCGGCCAAGTCGTTACGGATCGCTTGCTCGTCGACGCTGCGACGCGAACTGGACAGACTCGATTCGGCAGAAGCCAGGTCTTCTCGCAGCTTCGCAGTCGCGGCCCGCTCTTCTTGCAACTGGGTGTCGAGCAGGGTGGCGCGAGCGGCTTCGTCATCGAGAAGTTGCTTGAGTCGCTCTGCCGCAACCTGCTGTTCCTGGAGCTGCTGGTCCAGGCCTGTTATGCGCTCTATAGAGACATTGAGACAATAGTAAACCTCGAACGGTAACTCATCTTATGTTCGTCACG
>Ga0210059_1014708_pt1 | contig 11527 bp, 6 predicted proteins | sample Ectturendosymbi2_FD_188042 | JGI IMG/M metagenome (GOLD analysis project Ga0210059, IMG submission 188042) | Ecteinascidia turbinata endosymbiont from Florida, USA - Sample 2 (SPAdes) (version 2) | ecosystem: Host-associated > Tunicates > Ascidians > Unclassified | place: Key West, Florida... | reverse complement strand
GAACTCTAAATCTCCATTGATATGTATTGTTGGGAAGCAGCAAAAAGATCACAAGCCGCGATCACTGAATTACTGCTTTTTCGCAAATCAACGGGTGTTATTCTTCGCGATGCCCTTTCTGCCTACAAAGGCTTTGCGCTAACGGGCCGTTTGAAAACTGCCAAGTACGAATGTTTTTGAAGCAGCCGACCAGGCGGCTCCAGCAGTTACTTGCTGTTGAAAATAAAACAATTTTGCAGCAGCTAAAACCGTCAACTGTATACACGATGTTCTAGCTCACACTAATTTTTTATCTACATCACACTGGTATGCGTTCAGAAATGCTTTACACTAACGGATCATTTGAAATCTGCCAAGAACGAATGTTTATGAAGCAGCATCGAAAAAACGGCTAATGCATTTACTTGCTGCCGAAAAAAATATTTATGCTCAAGCAAAAATAGTCAAACCTCTACAAAATATGTTCTAACACAGTAAAAAAGATGTAGAGTAGGCTAATTATTTATGCAATCTGCATTGACATGCGTTCACAAATGCTTTACACTAACGGGTCATTTGAAATCTGCGAAGAACGAATGTTTGTCAAGCAGCGTCGAAAACACGGCTGAAGCAGTTGCTTGCTGCCGAAAAAAATATATATGCTCAAGCAAAAATCATCAAATCTCTACATGATATGTTTTAAGTCCTTAAGAAAATTTCTGAGTGAATATTTATCCACATTACATTAGAAACTGCTCCCAATGAAATGCAATGTGACGAGACAATCAGCCACATGGTTACAGCAGGCCGATCTTATTTCCGCACTCTGCGAAACGCGTGGGTGACTGCAGGCAAAACCACCATGACTGTAGGCAAAATATACCATGGTTAATTTGAAATGCTCTCCTGACCACACCGTACGTCAGCGAACATTATAAATATATGTTTCTGGTTGCTAGAGACTTCTACGAAATGTTCGTACTTTACAGAGGAAAACATACGACCCGGCGCTCAACGGTTGGCATTTGAAGTGAAGTACGAGTATATCGTACGCCGGCCACGAATATACCTTGGGCGGGCGGTCTGCGGTTGGGCAAGTTTCCACACAACCGGCGCTCGATGTGTTTTAAAAACGAGCCTCCAGATCCAAAACAAAAAGTGAACGAGTGCTGCAGACGTCTTATTAAACACGCGGTCCCGCATGTGGCCCTCGAGAGCATTTTGCGCGGTCTGCGGTGTTTTTGGGAAGTTTTAAATAATTGATATTTAAGTTATTTCCTTCATTCACCAGTGTTTAAAAGTGCTGGCTAGCCAGCGAGTGAACAAGTTCTTTTGAAACGAACGAAGAGAAGGGTAGAGATGATTTCCCTATAATTCAACGATACCTTTCGCATGAAAGAAGATGTAATTAGACTGTTCCTGGTAGGGTTCAGGTACATCCATTGTTGCGTCAGCGTCACAATGAGGCCCTCGAGTAGTCCTAATGCGGCCTGCGGGTTAGTTTATGAGTCTTCATTGGCCCTCAGAGCAATTTGAGTTTGAGAACCCTGCTTTAGACTCTTTGCCAAATTCAACGCGTCCCTGATTGGGATTGTGAACATATTTTGGTTGGAATGCAGCTTAATTTGGGGTACCTTGTTTAGGATCTTACCAAACTGTCGTTTTGGTCCGGAAAGTGTGTCTAAGGTAATGGCTTGTGCCACTTTGCAGAAGTTGGCTTAAATTAAACATGACTAATTTTTTAATGGGTTTGTTACCCCTGTTATATGTATTAGAAATAATGTGGATATTTAATGAATTTATTGCCAATCTTGATCTTGAGCGACAAAAGTAACCGCGAAATGCATAAAAATGTCCATCACACGCCTAGAGTTTTGTCAAATTTTGATTCAGGTTTGAGTGCATTTTCTGCAGGTCACTATATAGAAGGACGTTACAATGTATATACAATATATAAGCTTAGGACATGGCAAGATTGCGATAAGGAATGGTGGTTGAAAGAGACTATAAGCTTATGTAACAAACCACAATTTAAACCACGTAAACCATATTCATATTCAGAAAAAGTTTGGGTCATTACAATTATAAGATACGGACTTTCACCAGCATTGTAAGAAGCACCTGACCAGCTAGGAAGTGATGCTGTATATGGCTAGGGATGGGCCTGCGTGGCTTACACTTTTGAATACGCAGTGGTTCCCAACCTCGGTGCCGCCACTTTCAACCAGGGGTAGATTCGAGATATACGTACCACCAACTTCAAAAATACTAATGGCGTAAAGACGTCTTAAAGCACTATCAGTTTTCAAATCACGAAGGGGCAGAAAGATTTCGATTTGAGTTTAAAATATCCCACGACGCAATGAGATTGTGAAATACAGGCGGTCAAGCATTTTTGCTTGATGCGCTAAACAAAGGAAATTAACGCCACATTTCGCAAACTCGGTCATTTTTACCACATTTCGCTAACTTGGTCAGTTTAGAAACGTAACCTTACGATGACCGACCATCTTTCTGGTAATGACATAAAAAAGGCACAAAGAAAACAAATAAAAAGCCTTACCGTATTTGTATACATAAAGAAAATGATTCCATTTGAATAAGAGCTGATGATGCCGACTTTGCAGGCGAAATATATACTCTGTAAGATCTTAGTGTCTGATTCTGTGTGAGAAAGAATTTCTTTCCTTAGACAGTGCCTTACAGGATTTACTCGATTGTAAGCTGCGACTTTTAAATTTTTTTCATCATTTCATGCGGCGTATAATCAAGGGCGGCTTACAATCGAGGGTGGCGTACATTTTTTTCTTTAGCTTGTCAAAAAATCGAGTTACACCCAGTCTTTCCTTGGATACGTTTTGTTGAGAAAACCCTCTTTTGGCATTGTATTTACTCTTTTCAGCATCATGTGCACATCCGTCGCAGAAGGGATTTGATGAACAGAAGGCAGTTGTGGTGGTGAAGCATCACTACCAGGGTTACTAATCAAACACGAAGCATGCTATACACGAAAGTATCTCATAGGCTTAGATAACCTATGGTGAAGTGCGGCTTACAATCAAGGGCGGTTTACATTAATTTTTGAACACCATTTCGTGTGGCTTACAATCAAGGGCGGATTCAATCAGGTAAATCCGGTACTTGCCTGAGAAGTTGTCTCACAGGGTGCACGGTATAAAATATAAATTAAGTAAGTTGCTATTCGGATAACGCTACTGACCATTTTGCAAAACGATTTATTTCCACACATCAACAGATCTTTTTGTGGCAAACAAGATAGTTGAATGGTGTGCTGACTATTGCTGGGTTCCCTTTCCCAACAAAATTATTAAGTAACAAAAGACTTCTTAGAAAATCATAAACCAGACTTACAGAAGACATCGAAATTGATTTGCATAGCTGTGCATGACTGCTTCAATCTAACGTTCAGATGAATGCTGTTATTGCAATATTATCCATGCATCTCACATGCATATTGGATATTGGTGATCACGCGTCGATCGCATGCACATGACGCAATAAATAGCATGCGTCTGAACGTTAGATAAGAAAAGTGCATATACCCAGGGCTACCATCGATTTAACTGAAAAACTAGGACGACCGAAAAAAAGGACAATTGTCGGCATATTTTCTTATTCAAAAGTCAGCATAAGAGTAAAAATCATGTATGAGATTGTATTCATGTTTTTTGTAAGCAAATAAACGTGACTGTAACAAAAGAACAGATGAATGTGTCAGCCATTAACAACCTGTCAACTAGGGGCGTAACGAGGTGAGATGGCGCCCGGGGTAAGAACCAAGTTTAATGCCCCCATGTTCGAACCTGAGGTCTTTCGGAAGCAAAATATATTGTATTGAAGAATGTACTTGTGACATTGACGGGACTTTTCGGCGCCCTCATAATAATTCGGCGCCCCCGCAGTGATTCGGCGCCCCCATATGGATTCAACGCCCGGGAATCGTGCCCCCCTTGCCCCCGTCGTTACGCCCCTGCTGTCAACACCAAAAGTTCACTTTTTGCGTGGTGGACGGTGGTCCTAAACTTCTGAAAGTAGGAATAAAATTGTAAATCATTTGTTGCTTCAAGTCGCTTTCTGACATCATTGCTGAAAATAAGATAAAACAAGAACGCAAGTCCAAAATAGGTACATTTCTTAGAAGTAAGCACAATGAAGATTGCTAAGACAGTCACCTTGATAATAAGGATAAATCTTTTTACAAGTAAGGACGGTATGGTAGACCTGCATATACCACAGTTGTGCAAACCGGATTCGCAGTCTTTTACAAATCCGGTTTATGATTTTCTTAAGAAGTCTTTTGTAACTTAATCGTTTTATGTTGGGAAAGTGAACCCAACACTATAAAACTACTTTTAAACCAAACAAATAGTTCTTTGGGCTACCTCTTACTATTGGCCCAGGTCTGCAGATTACAACCAGAGGTTGTATCGATGCTTCAGCAATAGAATAAATATAATTCAAACGCAGTAGTCCCATCAAAATGTGTTTATTTACTCTGAAACATTTTAATGAGAAAAAACAGACCAAGCTGTTTCAATATGACACAAAGTTGGCGGAAAAGCGGTTTGAATTTGAAGTTTGTCCAACGAGGTAACACCCACTCAAAACAATTCATTCATCGCTTATGTTGCAGTGCCTTGGCAAAGACTATTCTGTAGAAAACTGCCCGTAAGTCACTCGCTTTGCACAACCTCAGCCTTAATCTCCAAACGTTCGCGTCAGTAGCCCTAGATTTAGACCTAACAGGTCGCGAATTCAGCAACCTCTCTGACAGCTCTGCAAGTTCAACACAAAGTCGTGACCAAGTAAGGTCGAAGATATAATCACAACACCTCGTCCTCAGTCGATCTTTGAAATTGTCGATAACGATTGCAGTTCCGTTATTTAACTTTTTATAAAGTCAAATCTTGCACTGAAAACGCTGAATGTTCTATAAAAACTGCACTTGTTGTTTGAACTATCAGAATTTCTGATCTTAAATCGCGGAACATGGTTAAACAACATTGCTGAAGCTGTTTACCACAGCCCACAAGTTTGTGACAACAGTTCATCTTAGAACCATGTTCTAAGATCAGAATTTGAGTTTTCGGACAACGCTAGTCAAGCTAGCTTAGAGTAGGGTTATCATACGTACTCCTTTTCAAAGAAATCTAAAATGTCCTCTGAAGATGCTAAAAAATGCCAAAATGTCCTCCGTTTGCCGTTGGGCAGTTTTCTTGAATACAAGCTACGGTTTTTCAGCATTATTTTGAGTGGCTTGCATTTTGTAATGTGCTGATTCAAGCACCTCGCTAAAAATGTGTCGTTCTTTTAGGTGAGGAAAATATGGTAACCCTAGCTTAGAGGCAACTGTAGGTTGCAATAATTGTACGTTGTAACAATGTAGGACAGGTCTATGGCAGTGTTTCTCAAACTTTTTTATTCCATCGCCTTTTTCACTCTCGACATGTCTTTTCGCCCCCAAACCCGATCAAGCAAACACAAGGTAGTAACTTTAACGAATGTTATTGAATGAAAGCATTAAATAGTCGAACCAAGCCATGAAACAGCTGAACTAAGCAATTGTATTTCGAAGCTAATATTACGTTTAGAATTCTTGTTAAAATAATCCACTCTGTAGCTGGGCATATAGACGATCCAGAGTAAAAATGTAACGGATAAATTGCCTAAGCAACAACCTCCAATGAATATCATAGTAAATTAAAATTTGCAAGAAATTAACAAATCATAATAGTAGGCTACTGAAGTTGACTCAATGATCGATAAGTGGTTGAGCGTTTTCGCCCTCCTTGTGTTGTTTTGCCCTCCTATCGCCCCCATTGGATGTTTCGCCCCCTTGCCCCTTATAATCGCCCCCGAAGGGGCGATTCAGCCCACTTTGAGAACCACTGGTCTATGGTTTCTTTCTTCCTCACTAATAAGCTTCTTGAAACATTGATTTTGTCAACAATGGAAAGTTCTTGGTAAAAAATTTCTCCTGATGCTGGTCCAACTTTTCTTTCTTTCGCTGCTTAGATGTAAAACTACCTTAGATGTGAAACAACTAAGCTCAGTCGCACCAGGCTCAAAAGTACAGTACAACTTTTTTTACAGCAGGAGGACATGACTGGCTGATAATGATAGCCTGCCATATTCAACTGACAACGGTAACATCGATTGTTATCGTGACGTAACATTCCGCTGAGCTTCAAGTTCAAAAAGAAAAGCTCGAAGTTCTTAATTCCGCTGAGTTCCAAGTTTAAAAAGAAAAGCTCCAAGTTCTGCCTCGCCGTTAATCTTTCGCTAGCGAATATTTTCCACGGCATTATGAGAAGCACATGATCGCATAAAATATTTCGAGATAATGAAGCACTGCCATCAGATGTGGCGTACCGAGGAAACAGCAGAAAGCAGAGATCACTTCTGGCAGCCCTTACAGTCAACGTTTGTCTGCACAGCTGGTTGCAAGTCGTCCGTCTTCTCAGCACTGAAATCAACTGGTACCGACGACTCAGCAATATATAACAGCAAGTTAACTTCAAGTGCTTACTTTATAGATTTTTCCCAGTGTTGCCATTTTAGCTGTTTTGTTGCTAGATCTAGCAGGTTTTTCTCACAGTTAGCTAAAAAATTTTCAATCTAGCAGCTACCAGGTTTTCTAGCAGGATTGAAAACCATTCAGCAGGTAACAAATTCCTGACAAAAAATTCTATGAAAAGTTTTTGGGGATAATCTTTTAACTTTTCCTCCTCGTTTATCAAAAAATATTTTGTCTTCAACGACGCTTTGAAATGGGCAAAACCAGGGCCAAGTGCAAGCTGCTTCAATCATTTCGAGTTTTTATTGTGATGCGACCAACATGCTTCAAGCAAATAATTGCGTCATGATAACAAGTAGACTGCTGTAACTAGATGACTTGGTGACATGTCGCCATTTCAACTGATTTGCTGCTAAATCTAGCAAGTTTTTCTCACTGTTAACTGTAAAATTATCAACCTTGCAGTTATCTCATCTTTTACCAGGATTTTAAAAACCGTTGGGCAGGTTGAGTAGATAACAAATTCCTGGCAAAATATTTGTTAGAACAGTTTTTAGAGATGAAAACCCTTACACCTTCTTCATCAAAACATTCTGTTCCTTCTTTCTGACGCTTTATATTGGGCAACACAAGGATAACCAGGCACAACTAGCTGCCTTTAATCATTTGGATGCATAAATATACCATTGCTATTACCATTGAGTTTCTATTACGACACCGCGAAGCTGTTTCAAGCAGATAAATTGCATCATACTAACAATTTTGTGATAAACCGTGTACCTGGAACTATACCCGAACACAGCATTTTTCGTTACTCCGCAGTTGCGCATATCTTAACTCCCTCGGTAAATTTGGCTTTCGGGCTTAAATCGGGCTTCAAAAATAAATGTCGGGCTCGAGCCATGTGCAGGCTTCTGATTTCGGGCTCTGGTCGGTTTCAGCAACAGGAGTAGAATTCATTTTGAGCACTTTCGGTGCAGGCGCGCACTCTCTTGCAGTGATGTGTCCGAATCATTTTTGTTGAGTCAGAGTCACAAGACCTTCGAGTCAGAGTCATCTAAAGTTTTTTCGAGTCGAGTCAGAGTCATGACTTGGTCGAGTCGAGTCAGAGTCGAGTCAAAAGAACTGTCGAGTCACGTCGAGTTGTTGGTTTGCAAGCTCGAGTCAGTGCCGAGTCACACGAAATTTCACGTTTTTCTACGACATTTTTTTGCTACGAAATGGCGCCCAACATGCCACCAAATGGCGTCTGATAAGTTAGAAAATGGTGCCCAACATGATATGAATTGGCGCCCGATTAGTTAGAAAATGGTGCCCAGTGTTGTTTTAACAAGTTTGATTGCACAATATTTATATGTAAGTTTTCTAAGTTTGCATTTTACTTGTCTTTTTCACTCTCAGTCATTTCAAAAGCCCAACCGTGCTGCAAGTGTTGCAGCTTCTCCGTTAGAGTTGTGGTGAATGTGCGTTTCACCACGAACGGGATGTGTGTGAAGAACAACACCCATGTGGCGCGACCAAGCAGAAATAAGATGAGCACGAAGTGGGATCTTTATTGTTGCTTTGTGCCACAGTGTGAAGCTTTGCGCAGTTGCTGATCGGCCTTTCCAATCTCAACAAAGTGGTACTTTGACCAGGATGTGAAAGTGGTGCCAGGTGCAACCTTCACAAAAAGACCATGTAATAGATGCGGTTCATTACAAAAACGAGGGGATGTTGTTGCAACCTCTCGGTTGGCGTTGCATTGAAAGTGCGGTTTTCGCATGCCCAATACATGAAAATGACCAGAGATGAACATGTACTTGGATTTAAATCTTGCGACATTTCAATTTGAATTTGGTTGTTATCATTTTTGCTTGAACAGATTTAGATTGGATTTAGATTGGAATTTTCTTTTGAACTTGTTCGCAACTTTCGTTTCAGTTTTGGAACTACATATTACTATATAACGTTCGGTTCAGTTTTGGGACTGCAGGTTAACAGTGGATTTCAGCCACCAACATGTTGGGAGCTATTTGCTGCAGGCACAATGCTGCATCGCCCTGAGCCAACCAAAGAAAGAGTCGAAACGACAATCATCAGTATAACAGCAATTGAGATTAGACATTTGACCAGATTCGCTCTTCTGATGCTGCTACGATTTCAACGTTATATGTGGCATAGGCTAATCACGTCGCCACATGGGCTGAGGCTCACAAGAGTGGCAGGAATTTGGATTTAAACAAGATTCGGTTTTCGCCTTTGCATTATATTTTGCAATATAGTTTTTCGTTTGGATTTGAATCTGAAAAACTTGAATCATTTTACTGGTATCCGGAAAAGGCTCAAGGTCACAGTATGAGGCCCAGCGCCATGATCACGATGTGCAAATACTACATTAAACCACGATAAGGTGTCAATATATTGTGCCCTGCTCACCCCTCAGTGAAAGCAAGTCTCAAGTCTCCCTCTATGGAAGTTGGGGAAACTTGATCCTTAAAATGGAGCATAGCGCGACTAGACAGGCAAAACAGAAAATTTCTGTCAATCTTTATCATCACTGAAGCAAAAAATGCTCATTTCTTTGTGTGCGAACGAACTGGGTTTGTTCATCAGGAACTCAAAAATTTTGTAAAAATGACTCTGACTCGAGTCGAGTCATTCTGTGAAAAACATGACTCGAGTCGAGTCAGGTCACCATTTTTCTTAACATGACTCGAGTCGAGTCCGAGTCAGCAAAAATCGTAACTCGAGTCGAGTCGAGTCATTGACTCGAGTCACGCTATCACTGTGATGAAGGCGGCGTATCGATGTTTTGCGAGAGGAATTCTCAGAGTCATCAGACGTTCAGAGATCGTTACCGGAGATTCAGGTAGTGTTTGAAGCAGTTTGGTGCGAACGGCAAACCCGACGCCGGGAATTCGCTGGAAGTCCCTTCCAGAAAAAAAGTATAGCCACTGGCCATCTCATTCAGTGAGACTTTTCTTGCTCAATGCTGCAATGCCAATGTTGTAACGTGACAGTTCGGAAGCTATGAGAGCAGTTTGTCGGCAAGGACGGCTAGAGTTGTCTGCATCCATCAGGGTTCGTACATGCAGCAGCATTGATGTGTTGAAATTTTGCTAATTGCTAGCGTTGTCGACTGCTGGAATGTCCTAACGGCGGCAGTAAACCGTTCGGGTCAACAAGGCAACAGACAATTTTTGGGCCAGCTTTTCTAGGCCCTTCCCCTTCTTGAGGTGAGTAATGTGGATCCTGAATAGGGCTGCTCAGTCATCCAGGAAGCTGCTGAGGGAGTCTGCTGTTCCTGTCCCAAGCTCCAAGGACCATCTGACCTGAGCCGCCTACGTGGGAGAAACAGACTATCGAAGCTTCCAGTCTCATCCAAGATCTGCCCCCAATACCTGATAGATCCTCGCCGCAGGTCTTTTGGGATAAAAGGGTTGAGCAGAAAACTTGCAGAGCAGAAAAAAATGCGTTGAACAGAACTTGCACAACTGATGATTGAGGATCCACCATCTTGGTCCCCTGCGTGCATGATCAGTGGCATGGGTGGGCCCAAGACAACTGAGCTGCAGAGAAGTTGCTGGAACCTACCAGTAACTCCCATTTTGGGAGCATGCATTCGCGTGTTTCCAACACGTCGCCACCTTGCCTTCACAACCGGTGGGATTCTGCATCCTTATACACTTGATTGGCCAAGAGGCAAGCGGATGGTTTGAAGTACACTAGAGTGTCCTTCTCATAGGCATGCCCCCGACCAAGGATGACGGTCATGCCAACCCCAAGAAGTTGCTCAGATACACCGCTGAATACTCGGACGTGCCGCGTCGCATAGCAACTTTTGTTCAAGAATAGGGGCACCACGTGAAGGAGTTGCTACGGGCACATTTGCGTAGGAGAGGCCATGTGCAAGTTACCTGCTTGCTGGAGTACCAGAAGAGTCCGCACTGCGATCACTACACCTGAAAAGGAGAGGCTGTATGAGACACTTACTCTTTTCTCAAGATGACAAAGCGGATCAGTCTAAGATGAGCAGGGTCAACCGTCCCAAAAACTAGTTTTGATAAAAAAAACAAGTTTCGAAAAATTTATGAAAAATATTTCAAACGTACTTTTTTGCATTTAACGTGTTAGTATTTAACAAATTATTTTGTTCTATGGGCCTGGGACATATGTTTATAAGCAAAATTCTTCTAGTATTGGGAATGCGTTGAGGAATTTTGTTCTACATATTTTGCGCTACTTGTTAAAACCACTGCTTGGCCGCACTAGATCTCGTAGCAGATGTTGAGCATCCATGTCTCAACGTCCAGAACCGTCAGGCTATGCAGTCATGAGGAGGTCGATGGATTGTAGGACAACATGGTGGACGGTTTGTTCTTCTGCGCCACACTCACAGGGCGCAGAGGCCATACCACGTTTCGGTACAAGCAGGAGTGGAAACGTCCGACACCAGTGCGGACGCGGTTAAGCTGGGCCCAGGCTGTTCTAGGGAGGGTCATTCCGCGGGAATGGGTGCCGGGAATGAAAATGCGGAGTCTTGTGCTGTAGGGTTGTCCGCCTTTAGTGATCACATTACGTTGCTGATCCGCCCAGTGCGCTGCACGTATGTTGTTATCGGACAAGCTGATGAGTTGTTATGCGACGGGTACAAATGGGTGTCTCGATTTGAGGCACTGTGCATTTGCACTCAATGGACAGGTGAGCGCTGAGTGGAGCAGGTGTCCAGTCTTCATGGCGTGGCGTGCTAGAAACAGTGTGACTCCATTGCGACGAAGCTTAGCATGTTACATGCCTGCGAGGATGGTAAGGTTGTCCGCTGGTGTAGGACGTAGGCATCCAGTCACAATTCGCAAGGCGTCGTTGATGGTGGGATCAATGAGACGGGTATGAGCACTGCGGCACCAGACACGAACGCAGTACTTTGCGGTTGAGAGAACCAGGACCGGGGTGGCTGTTTGCAGAGTTGTTGCACCAGCACCCCAACTAGAGCCAACAAGCCACCTCAGGAGCGTGACACGTGATATC
>Ga0210059_1014707_pt1 | contig 11527 bp, 8 predicted proteins | sample Ectturendosymbi2_FD_188042 | JGI IMG/M metagenome (GOLD analysis project Ga0210059, IMG submission 188042) | Ecteinascidia turbinata endosymbiont from Florida, USA - Sample 2 (SPAdes) (version 2) | ecosystem: Host-associated > Tunicates > Ascidians > Unclassified | place: Key West, Florida... | reverse complement strand
TACGTTTTTCGTTGATAAAACGGGTTCACCAGAAAAACAAGAAAAAGGTGTTCGCTCTTCGGAAGAGCATGTCATGCCAATCGGTTTTGTTTTTGCTTACTTACAATTTGTCCAGAGTTCCGATTAAAAAATTGATATAAAAATAAGAAAACAAAGTTTATACTGGGTTTATGGTTGGCTTGCACGATCAGTTTATATTATCATGTGATGGCGTTGTTGAACTGAAAAGAGTCAAGGTAAAATAGAAGTGAAATCACGACTGGAAAGAATAAGAACTGCAAAACTTCAATGAAATCCCAGCAGATATTCAAAAGTATACCTCTGCAGCATCCTTTCTACTGCCAGAAGTCAAGCGAATCTGATGTTAGTTGAACCGTATTTCCTGAAAGCCAAAACATGCCACCACATAACTGCAGTAGAAAGACAAATCAGTTACCCTGTAGCTGCGGTTGTTTATCAGACACTGAATGATTTCCTGACTTTCTTCACTGCTTGACGCACACCAGCTGCGACAAAATGAAGAGCTTTAGACTCAAACCATAACAAGAATTGAAGGCTCTTTGTTTGCTTCGAGCTTTCCAGGAGTCTGCCTGCCGGTGCTCTGCTTTCACAGCTCTGCGATGATTCGGACTTGCAAATATTCCTACAACAAGTAAACAACATCTGAAAGCTTTAGATTTGTTGCAATCTTTGGATGTTTCTATTTGAATCAGAGTTCAGGATTGAGAATGCGTGATGTTACGTAAAATTGATTTCCTGATAAAAAAAAAATTTGCTGTTTGATTAGACCTTGTCGCGCTTCTGGAGACTAGTTGCTTCCAACAATAAGTCTCCACAGAGGTGAATCGAATCAATCAGCACATGGTTTTAGGAAATTCATTCACATGATATTGCATACGCATCTTTACTCCTGAAAATTGCAAGCAAATGCTTACGTATGAAATGATGAAATACCTAAAGCATGTCAATTGTTTGTCTCAAACACAAGCTGCGAACATTAAGCTGGTCTCATTTAAACTGAACAGCAAACCGATGCCCACTACCGAAAGGTTAGCTTCAAATAATGCCACGATGACACAAAATTATAGCGGGTCGGACGACACGTAAGAAAACATTTATTCGGCATCTCTTTTTGTTGACGTGTTTAGTTAGACATTGCTAATTACTGTGATTAGGATTTTAACTACGCAGCCAGTTGTATTTTTTTAGCTTTCCTCTTGCTTGACCAGTGGTTTTTAAGTTTTTCTAGTACGCTTCAACGCCCTTCAAATATTTCTGAAAAGCTGACTTATCAGAGCAACTCTATCCATCTACAGTAGTAGAGAATTGAAGGCTCGATGTTTGCTGTAAGCTTTCGAGGAATCTGCCTGCTGTGCTCTGCTTTCATCCCTACGGCAATTCGGACTTGCACATATCCATATTCCAACAATAAGTCTCCACAAAGGTGACGCGGTCGAATCTATCAGAAAACTGTTTTGACAGGAAATCGATTGCACATATTTTTGGTGATTGATTCAGCTGCGCAAACTTTGTGAAGGCTCATTGCTGGAATGTGGATATACGCAAGTTGGGAGGTTTGGCGCTTGGTTGTGGATTTTGTGTCAGTATCGGTTTAGTCACGATTTGTTAATGTGCTAGTTTTTAACCAGTGTGAAACCAAACTGTCATCAGATTTCTTTGAGATAAATCTAGTTGGAGAAATTGTTTAGAGGTTTCATTTCGAGACAGAGCCGCCAATTATCCTCTGTTTATTTTGAAACGAACGCGTTTTCTGGTTTCCTACAGATGTCAAAGCTGGGAAACAATTGCATTTACTGATCGGAGCACGAGATTTGCTTTCCTGCTAATGACAGATGCTCCATTTTTCCAGGAAAGGGCACCCCACTCAGGCTGTATAACTCTGAAAAAGTCGCCCTTTGTTCTGCCACAGAATCAATACTTTTACTATTGAGACTGATTCACAGCGTTCAATGAAGCTTTCCCTTGTTACACTATGACAGTAGTTCTCAAAATTTTCTGCACGTTGACCCCCAATTTAAGTATACAAATATCTGCAGACCCCGTGGCCTAGCCCAACAGTTACTAATACAAGGAACGTATGTGTCGAAATATATATTTGATTACTTTGTACTTGAAATGCATGATAAAGTGATGCACAATCCGAAAATATACTTAGAATTTAGGGACTATTCAGTGCCCCCCATTCGCCCCCGTGACTGTTTATCGATCCCTTGGATGGTCCAATTGACCCCTGGGGTCAATATCGAATTATGTTGCCAACTTATGGAAAAAATGGTTTGCTTTGTTGCAATTCATCATTTTAAGTACAATTAATTTCAACAAGCAGCTGGAGCGTTGCACGTATCAGAGTCTAGGTTTTTGTTTTTTCTTCAAATTATTTGCCTGTAAATTGGAATTAAAAGTTCTGCTTCGATATTTTTACTACTTTCAACAGACTGTGGCTTTCAAATTATTACCAGTAAAAATTCTCAAAGGAATTGCCAAACCTATTACTGCGCAAGACCACATAAAAGTTAACAAACAAAAATAGAAACTCTCATATATCCCGTCAAATCATATTTAGCCTAATTATTGAAAGTTGAAATGTACCAGAGTAATTACTGACACCTTAGAAGAATGTTGTACAACTCAGTAAAATTAATTGCTTAAAGTGGAGCATTCTAAGGTGGAATAAGCAAAATATATTTTCTGCCCAAATGTTTGTGGGTAGCTTTTTGATGCAAACGGACGTAATGCGATAAAGATCATGACAGACAACTGCCACGTGTTTGCAGTTGTTTCTAAACAGTCATTACTTTGCAAATGCATTTGCGCTTTTCTTAAAAAAATAATGACTTTTCTTAAAAAAATGAATAATGTTTTTCTATTTAACTAAGATCTACTTTTGAGACAGTTATACTGCAATCCATAATAAAAAAGCTGCATCAAAGTGGTTTCAAACTCTTACAAATCGTTATTTCCTTTTTGTTTAAATTGAACCTGCTTGTCAAAACAGACCAATTCGCTTTTTCTCACAAGTACACAGCGTAATAAAAATTTTATTTAAAAGATATTTCGTGCAAGGAAATCGAATTTTTGACGACCTTTATGACGCAAACATACGTAGCATTTTCTGGTTCAAACCTGTGCTAATGCAAGTTTATAGTTTTATAACTTTAGCTGATATGAAACTGGCATTCAGGTTTAACTCTGATAAACCCAGACGACAAACGGTTCCATTGTTGGCCCTTAAAATTTTTGTTTGATGTAGTAGGCACGCCATGGAACAACTGAAGGCCCTATTTCAAGGAAAAAACAGCAACAAGCTTTTTTTCCAGTTTGGGACGGCGAAAGCGATATATGCGGCCATAGGAGTACTTTTCGGTCACAACTCGCCGACCCATTGCGCTAGAAAGTCCATGAAGACATAAGGTGCTTGGTCTTGATTTATTTCTCATAAACCAAGGAGAGATACCTTTGCATTGGAAATTTCGCCATTCGTCGCAATTACGTTACACAACCAGAAAAAATTCAAATACAAAGGTACCTGTTTTTCTTTCAGACAATAGGTAACATTCTGCATCTTGTGATGTCTTCATTGACTCTCTAGCGCAATCGCTTGGCGAGATATGTCCAAAACTGCTTCAAAGTCAAAAAAGGCTTTACCGGTGTCAAGCGAAGTTTTTGACCTCTGCGAAATTTGCGACCTATTATTATTAGTCAGTTCTTTTCTTCTCAAAGTAAGGGAGTGAAGTTTGTCGATTACGCTTTGGATGTGTGTTGTATAAATTGAAACTTTTTGGTGAGTTTTTAATCGTCCACAGCAAGCTACAGTACGGGAATAACTATAACCACTGGAAAATATTGGACTTGCGAGTATTTTTAGACCTTAGTTATTTTTCTTTTTGTGACCCTAACCCGACGCACTTGCCTAAACACTAAACCTTAACCCCTAATCATCAGTTTTCTCAGCCTATTTGATATGTAGAATATTACTCTGTGCATGCGCACATGCCGTGAATTCAGAAATTGCGCAAGACAGAATATCGTGTTCCCCTTAGAAAGGCTGAATCTAGGGCTCCTTTATTAGCCTCCATAATTACAAAACCACGTTACTCCACGTTTTTAAGTTGCGGAAGTTTCTGTTTGCCCTGTACCTCCCAAACAACATGTTTGTGTGTACTGATAATGTTACAATTACCAGAAAAAAGCATGAACACCAGTGATGAAAGTAGAATAATTTTCTTACCGGAACGACCCAGCATTTGTCAATATACCGTCTCGAAATTTCAGCCATAGCCTACTTGTAAAAGAGAAATCAAGAGCACTTCTACTTTTGGTCCACCCTGTACTGTACATTTTAAAACCACAAAAAATCTACTGTACATTTTGAAAACAACCATTTAAAAATCAACCAAAAGCGTTATAGACTACGTACCGCAACTTGCACTATCTCCGAAAGTGGATCAGGGACACAACTTGAGTCGTCTAAATGTAACACCTCCACCGTTTTTCCGCGCGTTAAGAGGATAAATACCACAACACAGCAGCACAAATGTAGAAAATTATTTAAAAGCTTTCCACAAAGGTTCATAGTAATTATCCTCTTTCCACTTGCTTTTGACCAGCCATGCCACTTGCTGAGTGAGCTCTTCCTTTCCAAGCCATGTTTTGACGTATGGATGGATCGGAGATCCCACAGTGCTGATAAATAGCAAGTTGGCGGCATTGCTTGTAGTTATCAGACTTCTTCTATCGTTTGTACAGTAATATTGTTAATTGCGCTAAACCCTCGCTCACAGTTGTCATTGCTTGGTAATAGAGTGTCAACTGTTAACTGCCACAAGCAGCTTGTTGAAGTTATTAGAAATGCTTTTTCCAACACTTGCCTTGTATTCAATAAAACCAAGATGGATTTCTTGGTTATTGAGATAAAAGGTCTTGCATAACCTTTTTACTTCGTCTTTGCCAAATCGAGGTTTCTCATGTACCTAATCGTGTGGATTCAAAACATCCATTTGACTAACAAGGTTTTTCTACATCACTTGGCGAGTTGCAACAGCGTTAGCCGATGCTCTGTTTCAGGGTTGCAACCAGCTCTTCATTTCGGGGGTGGCAATTTTCATGAAATTTTATTCGATGACGCCATCGTGCTTATTCAAGCGTGGTACAACTTTTTCGCAAACCGTCACAGATAAAGTTCTCTTAGCAGCATTTCGGAAAATGAGACCTTTTCAGTTTTAATCAAGATGCAGACCGAACGATGAGGAGAGAATAAAAATTAGTAGCCTTTTACAAAAACTTGGTTCGGTACTCAGCTAGTGAAGGTATGGCTTTAGTGTGGCAGATGTTTAGGCTACTAGTAAACCTGCCTAACTTTTTGTCATGTTTTAGCAAAATCCTCAAGAGGGGTGGGGAGCCTGCGGCCAGCGTGAACATTGGATATGGTCTGCATCAGAATTTTCGTTACTCAAGTTAGAGCACAAAATCGCGTCAAAACGAAGCTCCATGATAAGCAGGTACTTGGATATTAAGTCATAAGAAGTCACTCTTCCTCATAGTTAGAGAAAGGAAGAATTTTAGGATAAAATTAATTGATTTTGCGGCCCGCCAGCGATGATGCACAATTCATGCGGCCAGGGACAGTAAATAGGTTCCCACCCTGATCTAGATTTTTAAAACTTCAGTTGAATGTATATGTTGTGAGATAATTTCTGCAGACGACATTGCGAGTGGTGAAGTTGTTAGATAGAAGAGACTGGTATGTATTGTCAGGATATGTTTTTAATCACTGATGCTATTGTTTCCATCGGAGATACGAGACTTCATCTGCCAACTGAAATACTCTTGAAAGCAATGCAGGCAGGAATGCAACTTGAATTTTATTACGAATATTTGGACCAGGCTCGCCACCAGATGTGGGTGAGCCTCGCCACTTTTGCCATGGCTACCTACACAAAACCTGATAACTTTGAGACCTTTGTGAAACTCAAATTTTCCTTGCAACTTTAGAGCTTGGCTGTGAAACCCTAGCAACGGTCAAGCACTGAACATAAAATGCAAAAATTCTTCAAAAGTAGCCTACATTAACCCCAAGCAAACGTAAAGCTAATACAATGTGTGTTGCTTCTGTAAAAATGTGCTGTTTCTGTCACCAGGCATAGTCGACTGGCTGCAAGCTTTGCTCCACTGATGTGATAACAATGAAGTATTTATTGTTGACGTTTCGAAAGTCTGTGCAAACTCTCGTCCTCAGAAGATAGGCAAGAAACAAAAGCAAGCGTAAACGCACACTGCATTTCTGAAAATTTTCAGAGTGGTACACGAACAAAAGGATAAAAAATGCCTTAGAAATACCAACATGTGAAATTATCCCCCACGTTTTGACAATTTCAGCGTATTTGTGGTTAAATAGCAATAATTTACGAAATTTCGATCAGATGGCTTGACTCAAGATAAATCTTGTAAAGAGATAATTAACCAGTCGGACAAAGAAAAAATCAAATAAGCCTTTTCTAAATGGTTAGAACACCAAAAATTTCATCATTATTCCTTGAAAGTTTGGAAGTTGAAGACTAGAGATTGTTCGGTATTAACCCTTAAGCATTGATATAATGCTCAGCATCGCCTAAAATGTTACAATGTCACGTCTGTTTGCGGAATAGGTTCTTCGCTAAAGCCATTTCGTCCGTGACGTCCTGATTCTATTCTGGCCTATTGTGGCTGTTTTGATGTAGTTGTATGCCTTATGGTCGTTAGCGAAAAAGTATTCAAATATAAAAAGCATGGAAAAGTTGGTTGCTTCCAAGTAGGGAATTTTCATTGCGGCTTTGTTGTCAGATAGAAACACGACACCTTTGGCTACCGCGGCTGTCAACTACGTGGAGGAAAGTTTAGTACCGATCATACATTTCAGGTCCTACGAAGCAAAACGAATCAAAATTTCTTTGCTGTATCGAAAATGTCGACTTGCAGTCGTCACAAATGGCAACCACACAACGTGTGTGGTTGTGTGTAGGGTTTGGAAAGCGGGATCCCGGTTTCGAGATTTCCCAGGAATTTATGACTTTTTTCATTTCCCGGTTTTCCGAATAAAATTCGCGGGAATACCCGGATGGTGTCATTATGCCCCCAAATTGAAAATATTGTTTGAAATGTTTCATTTTGTACTTCACAAACAAAAATTCGTGTACACTGCCTGTAGTGTAGAACAAACAATTAACGTTGAAATTCGTAGTTGCTGCACAGCGAATGCAGTGAATCGAGTGATGCAGTGGTAGAGACAGCCCAGACCGTTGTGTTGGGCCCTGTTGTGACGGCATAATCATATTTCTCTCAAACTTTTTCCATCCATATACTCCATGGTGAACAACTGATTTAAACTGGTCTAGTAGTTAGAGGTCGAGCCGACTGCAAGTGTGTTGCAATCATAACAAGCATTGGTACAAAGTTTGCCACAAAATAGAACGTAGCAACCATTCTAATGTTTGGAAACATTTCGCACAAAATGACGATCAAGCTAATTCTCGTCAGTGGCATAACTGACCGAGGGGCAGGGGTGTGCGCTGCCCCCCCCGGTAGGCTAAATGCAAAAAATGGACCCCCTGTTAGGTTGTATTTCGGTATTTAGTATTCATTTGATTTTTAGTAGGTTTTTGTTTTTGGCGTTTTTTTTTAATTTCTCGGAGTGTTTTCCGGTGACTTCGGGTGTTAGCACAGACAAATCCAGTTAATCCCATAACCAATTGACAAGATTTGTTGTATGTGTTTAATCGGAATATGCGTTTGTCCGTATCAGACAAATAACCCCGAGTTTTCCGCCAAGCCACACAGGGGGCCGAAAATTCAGTCCCGACGCCACGGGGAGACCTTCATGGGCTTATCTCCCCTAACAAAATTTCAACCCTCAAACTGAAATTTGAAACACTAGAAATCAATGTAGATTTTATCAATCCGTGTTCTGTTTTGATCTGTAAGTTATAGACAGAGCAGCACCTGCAGCTGTTACCAGGAATAACATAACCGGATCATTTCTGGTACTCTTGTGAGGTAATAAACATATTTGAGGCTTGAGCATAAAGCGTCGCCATTTATTGCTTGGAGTGTTGAACGTGAAGCTTGCCTATGTCCCTAGTTGTAAACGTCCAGAATTAAAACTTACACCTGATCAAAGTACTGTATTTTGGGTAGTGACTCTTGTGAAAAAATGTATTATGGCTAGCTCAGGCAGTCTTCTCGTATTTTGTACTGCACAGAAGCAAGATACCTTCGGTTCTTACGACCAAACGTACCCATTTTTGCAGCCTGCTGTTCAGACAGCAAGGTGGAATCAATAGTGTAGTCAGAAGAGTTTATTTAGCAATCACTGCCAAGCTTGTTTCAACCGAGTAGTGCAGTTATTGAATTATGGATTGGCCTCAGGTTTGTTCCTGCGGTAACAGTGTTTTTATAATTGAACGATAGTCTTGATTCTGATTTCCTAAAATTTTTGTTAACATTTGCATTTCATTACAACATCGCTAAATAATCGCCATTAATTAAATGACAATGATTAAGACGCAATTCCTTTTTCAAGCTCTATTCTCATGACATGTCTTGATGAAGTTTATCCTAACGTATTTATTGCACTTCGGATTATGTCAAACTGCCCTGATACTGCTGCCAGCACTGAAAGGAGTTTCAGCAACTGAAGCTGATCAAAAATTTCAACAGGTCTCATAATGGACAGATAGCAGACTAACCTCATTAGCCATGTTGTCAATCGAAGCTTCATGTGTGTGCTCTCTAGATGTGGATGGTGTCATAAAGGCTTTTGCATGCCAAAAGGCTCACTCAAAGCCGTTTCGATATTATTCCTGAAGTAGATGGACAATACTTCAGGAAATAAGTACGACTTCAAGTTACCTAGTGTTTTTCCTCTTTAAAATTGTTGTGCATTGTGTAATTGTTGTGTATTGTGAAACGTCTTCACTCCCACACACAAAACGCTGGACTTTAAACATGTATCACAGAAAAGAGAGAAACATAAATACACGAAAGAAGACGAGGATATATGCATTGCGGTAGTATAGAATATACGCTTGATGGCGCTAATGCATTTACTGTACTTTGCTGAAATACAAGCTTTTAAGACACACGCATTGATTGTCGCCATCATAATTATTACAATGAAGAACTGCAATGACTTCCAGGTACATCGATGTATAGAATGCATAAGGGAGTTGGAGGCTGCGAAGGACCAAGGGTCATCTAGGCTGCAGTGCAGACCCAAGGACGATGCTGCTTATAGTGTAATGGAACAGTGTATAACAGTTAGTAGAAGTCTTTTGCTCTGGGTACAAAATGTAATATGTGCAAAGCGGTTATATGGAAAATTGAAGTAAAATGTGCTGCAGGCAAGGACAAGCCACCAAAAGAAAACGGTTTAAATTTGTCACATTAAACATTTACTGTTTTTATACATTCAAAAAACACTCGCGAATGCCAAAGAGGAAATGCGTCAAAAGCTATAGACTGCTGCAGAACCGCAATAGTGTCACGAGATTTAAGCAGGTTGAGAACCGATCGCGCAATCACGCTTTGCGGAAAAGAACACGTCAATGCATTCAGGAGAAACGAAAGTGCATTTGTTTTGTGTCTATAGATTTGTTTTGTGTCCACACTGCCACACTGTCACTTACCGGGGTTCGAACTCCATCCCACTTGATTGTGTCCCATGAACATTTCCTCTTGGCCATGTGCCTGAATGGAAGTCTGACTTGTTACGTGTATTAGGTGTTAAATAAAGATTACCGTTGCTGAGTCAAAAGTAAAACAATTTCGAGTCAAGCTTGTTGCAACCACCACTTGCCGGGATTCGATTTCCATCCTACTTGATTGTGCCCGATGAACATTTCCTCTTGGCCATGTGCCTGCGTGGGAATCTGATTTGTTGCGTGTGCTATGTATTAAATAAAATTACCGCTGCTGTGTCAACAGTATACAATTTCGGGTCAAGCTTGTTGCAGGTTGCATAACGGTCTTAGTGATTAATAATGAAGACCTGTTGGCATGTCAAATTATTTTGCTTTAGGTTTTTTAGTTTCTTATTAAGAGATGACACTTTTTGAAATTGAAATGAAATTTATTTGTGAAGAAATATTTTAAATAGCATTTGCACCATTTCCAGTTATCGTTTTGAAATACAAAGGATGAAATTTTTTCAATGCAATATTTCTCTAGTTTCTTGTAATTTGTAAGTTATTTCTTAGACGTAGAGGAAAAGCGGGTGTGTTTTACCGTAAATATTGTAGAAATGTTAAAGAAGAGCAGTCAGCAAACAGTTCCTGTTCTCATGCACATTTGTAGCATTCATATTTCGGTGTTATGTAAACCCTTAGGTGACGGACCCGAATCGGGTCCCTAAAGCACATTAAAAAACTCTGCTGTATATGCAGATACAACTGGTAGTGAACTTGCAATCTACATACGTTAAATAGAAAACCTGCAACTAATACTGGATATGCAACACGCAGGCCCATATTTTCATTGGGGGGCCCTCAGCTGTTTTAAAGTGGAGGCCCGTTCTGAAAGATTCGCGACAAATGTCATACAAATTAGCACTACACGTTCTCGCTACGCTCACTGAACAAGTTGTTCCAATTCATAAACATATTACTTCCTTCTCAACTATCTCGACTCTGCTAATACAGTTTTAAAATATTCTTTCTGGCACACTAAAGACTGGATTTACTGGTTTCGTCTTTTCAGTAACAGCTCGTATTGCATCTACTTTTGGCAGTGGCTTTCTTTCGCTTACTAGATCTACTCTCATACGCACATTTTGACGTTCTCAAGTTAACACAGACTAGCCTATATGAGATCCACTTATCCAGATTACTTTGAAAAACAGAAAACAATTTACACCTTGCCGTACAGTACCCGCGAAGCTCACTTTGCTAACTACACCAATAAGCTCAAGCTACAAATTGGCGCTACCCATACATCAAGATACATGTCTGTCTATTTCTGGTCAACGGTAGTTGAAATCTTTGCTATGCACTGAGCTGATAAGTAAATCAGAATGGCTCAAGACTACTATACTACAAAACAATTGAAGTCAAAGAGCATACCCAGCTTGAACACACGCGGTATCACAAACTTTCAACATTTTGCTCCATTGAATGTCTGTAGCCTTGGCTACAGTACAGGCTAGTTAATCTTGTCTTTTCTCGTATTTTACCCATAAAAAGCAACAAGAAGGACACCCAGTCTCAACGAAAGTACTTCTGTCCTCCTGTAGTAATGTGAAACGGCTTCAGACGTTCTGTGTGACAAATTATACGTAACAATAATTCAATCTCAACGCCATAAAAAGGAATCCTCATTGTGATTCATCTCGACACTTGCACCGTATTCAGGCCCGTATTCAGGCCCGTATTCAGGCGCTGCACCGTATTCAGGCCCGTAGCCAGGTTTTGACGTTTGGAGGGGTAAAATACATTTTAGGTGAGCACGATTTTTGTTTTTATCATATTTTAAAACAAAT
>Ga0210059_1014706_pt1 | contig 11527 bp, 7 predicted proteins | sample Ectturendosymbi2_FD_188042 | JGI IMG/M metagenome (GOLD analysis project Ga0210059, IMG submission 188042) | Ecteinascidia turbinata endosymbiont from Florida, USA - Sample 2 (SPAdes) (version 2) | ecosystem: Host-associated > Tunicates > Ascidians > Unclassified | place: Key West, Florida... | reverse complement strand
GAGGTCATGCGCGGACACACGAAATCCCTTGACGCGAATGACAAGTTGATACAAACCAGATCTCACGTACGGAATGCAATAGCGAGTAGGGAACGGCAAGTCGTAATGCGAAAAGTTAAATCCACTAAAACTGCACTACTCGGTTGGAACAAGCTTAGCAGTTATTCCTAATTAAACTCTTCTAACTACACAATTAATTCCTCCCTGCACAAATGTGTAAGTTTGGTCGTAAGAACCAAAGGTATCTTGCTTCTGTGCAGTACAAAATACGAGAAGACTGCCTGAGCTAGCCATAATGCATTTTTTCACAGCAGTCACTACCAGTGATGGGGTCTCGAGACTTGGTCTCGGTCTCGAGACCCGTTTTTTGAGTCTCTGTCTCGAAGGTCTCAGGTCTCGTCTCGGTTTCGAAGGATCTCGGTTTCGAGCTCTTAGTCTCAAGACTTTGCATAGGTTATTTTTGATGAAGTTTTGCAAGAAGAAGCTCCTTAAAAAACGGTTTTAAAAAATGATTGTTCAAAATTTAGCAGTTCACAGAGGTCAGTGGCTAAGCTTTCTTTGTTTTTATGTTGTTTGCAAGATGGAGAAAACAATTTGCCCTCTATCCCGTTGAAAATTTATTCTGAATTCAATAAAAATATGCATGCACCAATGAAACCGCAGCACGTAATCTCTGCAACGAGAGGTTGTGGGAGTACTTTGCTAAGGACTATCTTTGAACTGTTTTTCCAAGAGTTTTGTTATGAAACCCATAGGCTTATTCAAAAGAGGTGGGAGAGTGCCAAAAAGTTTCCTTTTTTGAGAAGCCAAATGAAACTATGTCTTTTTTTCGAAGTGCTTTTCAAAGCACTCTGTTAAAACACGTTGGTGAAGTTTTTTTTGTTCTGGGTAATGCAGACTTTTTAAGTTGAAAAATGCCGCGGAACTCTCTTGAGGAAAAGTTTTGATTACAATATTCCTCAAACAATTCCGCGGAGATAAAGCATTCAGACTAAAAAACAGAAACCTTAAATCTAAATGTATCAAGAAAATCTATAGCCACAAAGCAGATAGGTTTTATGTCTTTGGTGTGTGGCTAATGGATCAATCCGTTTTTCAACGGTGAACTATAATTAGGCCTACGGGTTTTATTGACAGATTTCCAATCCAGCAGAAAACCGAGCATTGTCATCCTACATAGACTGCCGTATTCATTTCGGCTACAAAGTTTTTTTTCATCAATTCGTGCGGCGTATAAGCAAGGCGCCTTACATTTTTATTTCTTTACTTCATTGGAAGGTTGTCCCATAGATGACGCTCAGTTTTTCTTTGGTCACACTTTTTTGACCGAATTCTCTTTTTGCATTTTCTTTCTATTTTGTATCACATGCACACCAGAGGTGGCCGGAGTCACTTTTTTTCAAACTCCCTCCTGTTCCAAAATTTTTGAATCCGGGTCCGGCTATTCTTCAAATTTGAGAATCCGACTCCGGCTCTGTGTGTCAGGCTTATGCAGAATCACATGGAAATATTTCCAACTACAGCAAAACTGTTTGCATAACGTTTTAAGGCTAAGAGTGCAAAAAGAACAGTCACCTGTATTAGTGACACATGGGTGGCAAAAATCTAAAATCTGTTAATCAATACAAATATCTGGGAGCTGTACTGGATACTGAGCTCCCAGATGACAAAAACAGTCAGAGACAACTGCGATAAAAATATTGTGCAGCAAACAAGCTTCGAGCCTCTTCTCCCGATGTTTAAATGCAGTTAAAAATGTACTTCTTCGTTCCTTTTGTACGCCCATGTATGCATCACAATTATGGTGGCATTTCAGAAAGTCATGCATGCAAAGATTGCATGTGGCCTATAATTTTGGACGCAGAGCTCTATACAACCTGCCCTCGAGAGCGAGTGTTAGTAGTCATGACTCATCAGGTTCAATGTAACATTCCTACATTTGAGGCCGTATTAAGAAAAAATATGCACTTATTTCTCGAAAGCTGCAGGTCTAATAACGTAACGGTTTGCCTGCTTTGATGCAATCAGATTCTTTATATTCTTCCTTATTCTTTGAACACTGCAACCACATTTTACTTTGTGACCGAATACTCGGAAATTGCAGGGTTTGTTCGTTTGAGGGTGTGCGTGTCATGATGCATTCGTACTTTACCTGGGCTTGACCAGTTTAGGAATTAACGTCCCACTCTGCAGTAGTGTTGTACCAAGTGAACCAATAGTGTTAAGAACCCGTCTATAAAACTGAGGCTCGGCCTCCAACGCCGTTCAAAACGTTCTGTTAGGTAAGTTTCTGTAGCCCGGTGTCAAGCGAAATTTCTGACCTATTACTTTTTGTCAGTTATTTTGCTTCGCAGAGTAGGCCAAAGGAAAAAAGTTTGGCGATTACTTTTTTGATGTGTTTTGTGCAAATTAAACTTTTTGGTTAGATGTCAGATACCCACAACAAGCTACAATACGGGAATAAGTAAAACCAGTGAAAAATATTTCCCAAGCATTGCAGATTGTTTTGTTCACAACCTTCTCGAGCACCACCAAGAGAAGTCTGCAACCACATAATGACAAATTGCTAATTGGTGGTCAGCAATTCCTCATTAGTGTCTATTTTCTGCGCTTGTTGTATCCCTAATCTTATTAAGGTTTTTCTTTTTGCACTGCAGTTTTTCGTCCTTACATTTTTATCATTCTTAGTTCATCGCATGCTGAAGAATCACCATTTACTGGCATTCTTTTTGTGACAACAACAACATGCTATGTTGTCCATGACAGACTTCCACATTGGTATGTCTTGGATGAACTAGTCATTATCTTGGTTAGTAAATTTCATTCCATGGCACTTGTTTTCCTTTCAGATCACAAGAGAATTTTGTTATATGACTCATATATTCAATTCATCCCCACTCTAACGATCATTCCTCTTTTTCTCACAATCATTCGCTTACATTTTCCACACCATTCATTCATTCTTATTCACACACAAATTCACCATTTCGCCATCGTTTCATTGGTAGACGTCTATGTTATTCAATTGCAATTTCTCTTATTTGTTATCCTTGTTTCATGTTCAGTTAAAATATAGTCGGATTATTATTATTACATATCATCATTTATGGTTAGTTCTCCTAACTAGTTCTTATGACCTACTACGTGCCGCTAAGCATGCTACGTTCCTTTAAGAACGCTACTTTGGAGATTTTTCTCCAGGGCCCTTATCACGCATTTCCAAATGTGCTACGTACCGTCAGGCACGCCATATTTCTTTAGACGTCTTTATTTCTCAAATTGGAACTCTTCCTTTTCCGGTTACCGTTCCCCATGGAGCTCCCCTTTATAATTTTTATTTTTATTTTATCCTCCCTTGGTACCATGTCTGCCTACAGTCTCCTTATCCTCATTTCTTGCGTTGGTTTCGCTTAATTTCATTTTCCTGCATCTCCTTAAACCTCATTTCTTGCGTGGGTTTCGCTAAATTTATTTATTTTTTGTCGTTTATTTTTCTTTCCTGCCTACAGTATTTTATTTTCCTGCATCTCCTTAAACCTCATTTCTTGCGTGGGTTTCGCTAAATTTATTTATTTTTTATTCAAACGTTTATCCCCCTACTTATTTTCCGCTTCCTTTTGGTTATGATGCCCCTTCTCATGACTAATTCATGATCAGAGAACAGTACACGGTCTTCCGTCCACACTTTAATTCTCACAGAGGGTGTCATGCATGAAAACTCCTGCATGAGATATTCGTCCACGCTGCATGCATTCCAGATGCATACGGTGTTCGTCCACGCTTTCCGCGAGATTTTTGGTGTTCTTTGACCTTGTATACAATGATCATTGGGTATTCTCCACGCCTTGCATTCCTGCAGTGTGTTCGTCTACCTCCCCATTTGCATCATTCCATAACCAGTCTTGAAGCACTTGCCTACATGGGCAATCTCTTTGTATATGTCCTCTTTTTCTGCAAAAGTGGCACCTTTTTATTGACCGTTTTCTTGGTCGCTTATTTATGATGTGCGTTAGTTTTACTCGTTTTTTACATGACTCCCTTGTTTCGGAGTTTGATTTCTTTTTCTTAGGAGTTACTTCACTCCTGGTCCTATTTTGACTAGTTTTGCCTCTGCAAAATTCATCTGGTGTTTTCTCATCGACATACTCCTTTATGTTGTCATCACCAATTTTTGTCGCAGGATCATTTTTTATTGCTCTTATTATTTCTGTCATCTTGCCAGCTTGTAATTCCGCTAACTGTTGCTCCAGCTTTGCGTTGTCCTTTCGTAGCTGGGCCAATTGTTTTGCCAGCTTATTGGTCTTCCGATCAGACATCTTCTCCTTTATGGCACTTTACATTTTCCTTAGTTTATTCACTCTTATTCAAACAGAATCTTATTCAAATATAATACGTATTCGTAAGATGTTACACCATTAACCACTCTTTTTATGTTATTCTTATGACACCCTCGTTACCAATCATGTTTTATTTATGATATACACGTGACATAAAGATAGTGGTGTCAAATGTATTACAACTCTCACTCGTAAGCTTGCTTATTACGTTACTAATTGTTACACTATACAATATAGTTTCCAATAATATTTCATGACTCATTCTCATGGTACCACTTATTCTTCATGTTTATTTACGTCCATATCTTAAATATGCTATCATATGACATGAGTCGCTTATAATTATTTTTTGTACAAAGTTATCTCTTGCAGGTTCCTTACGATAGTTCACATACGATATAATATTTCGACACATATGACATTCATTGATACATGGTGATCATAATATTTCGACGCATGTGGCAATTATTAATGTAGGATGATTTTTGTGGTCATCACTTATAATATAGCATTGTACCTTACTCTCTCATGCTCAGTCTCATTTTGATGTTCCGGGCCACTGTCATATGCAAAGGCCCCAGTTTAATTACTTTCGTCACACACAGGCTCGTGATGTGACTGGTGAGTATCTTCTTCAAATTCATTAAGCTGATTTCTTGGGCATGGTCTTCTGTCCTGATAACTTCCTCTACCACTATTTGGAAATCTTTGATTCCTGCTTGGTCCATCTCGGTTCTGGCTCCAACCACCTCTGTGTTGATTCCAGCTTTTATCATGATGCCAGCGCGGTGGTGGTCGTTTTGGACAATCACCTTTGAAGTGTCCTTCTTCGTGACAATAGAAGCACTTTAACACGGGTTTCTCCGCACTCGCCTCTTGTGTTGCTCTTATTATCTCTTGCGTTTGCGAGGTTGACACGACATAATCTAGCTTCTTTTCAATACTACTGTTGTCCAGCTGTTCAGTCATCACGGGTGAAGCGTAATCTCGTGCCACTGGAAATGATATGTCCTCTGCTTGGTTTTCTTGATTGTTTTGCATTAGGCTCATTACTTTCATAATTTTTTGTAATAGTCCACTTTCTATTTCTTCTTCTTGGACTTCTCCCCGGATTTGTTCTCTCTTGTGCACAAAGTCTAATCCCTTTTTATCCGTTGGATTTTGTAATCTTAACCACGTTTCCAGTTCAGTCAATCGTTTTTGGAGTCTTCTTTTCATCATGCTCCAATCTATTATGTCATCTCTGCTAGCAATTTGTTCCTCAAAGTTTCTAAATATTATTCTTAGTTGCATCAATACACATCGCAGTTCGTTTTCAAACTCGTGTAATAGTTCCGTTTTATATTGCATCTCATACTTCTTTTCATTTATAATGGTCACCAATCTTGTTAATTCTTCCAATAGTTTTTCGTCGTCTCTTCGGTGGTTTTTCAGCTTAACAGATTTTCCTACCCAATCTGATGCAGGTCTCCACTTCTGTTTCATTAGGTGATTTTCTGCTTTGTTTGCGTTTTCTTGTGGGAGCCTTTCTTGACCACTCTCATCTTTCATGCCTTCCTTCTCCATTTTCAGTTTATTCATTTATGTTACAGGAAATATTATATTTTCCCTAACACCTTATTCAAATAGAATGTAAGAATGTACATTTTAATATATTTTATACTTATTCCTTTATTTACTCCTTCGGCCTCTCAGCTTTATCTTTCAATGTGTACAGAAACTTCTCGTATTTCTTCTGACTTTCTTCGTACGTTGGCAATTTCACGTCATAGGATCGTTTTGTTTTGATTCGTAGTCGTTGCGGTTCTACTGGCTTACTCCGTTTCAGTGACAACGACTCAGTATTTTCGGTCGTATTATTTTCATTGCTTTTACCCATTGATTCCTCGTTAACAGACATCTTTCACTTTTCTTTTTATTAAGTTGTAACTTGTTATTTCTCTGCATAGCTAGTATATATTCCACTTGTTATTCAAATAACTACTTTTGCAAAATTTTGTATATAATTATTCTTATACTTTACTATCCGGAATGATACCCAAAACCATTAGTACCTTCTTGAAACACTGGTATCCTATGTTCCAATTCCTACTTATTTGTGAAATTTCATTTATTTTCACATTGTAATATTTTGTTATCACCTGTTATTACATGTTCGGCAGAGTTGTTCATCTAACTTGACTTATGCCTTACTGTCTGAAGTGACCCCAAAACCTTTAGTATTTCATTAAAACACGGGTCTATGTTCCTTAATTTTTCTAAGAAAGTTTTTAAAATTTGAAAAAGCCTGAGCATGCTAATGCTCCACTCCCCCTTCCAAAAGAAGTGGTTTTATTTATTGGACTTGTTAAATCATGAACAGCAGTGTTTCAGGGGGTACATAAAGTCTCCGCGGTGCCTCGCGGCAACCGGCAGCCACATAGCAAAGGCCAATTCAGCCTTCTAGGCCGACTGCAGCTTCACCCTCTTCTGCTACAGAGACTTGCTGTCGTTCTTGCTTCAACAAGTCAGGTATTTCCTCAAATACAGTTTTATTCTCCAGCTATCGTTAGGAGTATTTTTAAAGGATGTCCTAGGAACGTTTTTTAATGAGATGTGTTTCTATGTCTTGCTGGAGTTTTGATTCAGCTTCCAAATGATCTTGCTGTTGTATTTCCGCAGTGAATTGGCTACAAGTTTCATTTATGAGATCCTCATAAATTTCATTGCCTTTTGTCCCCAGCACATTTATAAGTTGTTTTTCAACCCCCTGTAGGTGAATTAATCCGTTGTTCAATCGCCACCTATATTCTATGCCTTGTTGCAGAAACGGTTTTGACTGGTTTACTTCGCTTACTATCGTCTTTTATAAGAACGTTGCTGCGTCATCCATCTGTCTATTGGCGGTAGTTTCTCTTGAGTGGGCTCCCAAAACCCTATTATGCTTTTCGATTTGCTGCTGCAAAATGACGTTTTCTTGCGCTTGAGTCTTTACATTACTTAGCAACAGTTCGACGGTAGTTGCGTCCTCTTCCGATAACTGCGCAACTTTTGCATTTAAATCCTGTGTTTGTCCACTTAGTCGTCCTATGGCTGAGTCTGCTTGCCTAAACCTGGCATTATTATGATCAGCTCTGGTATTCATTTCGTCATTTAGTTCCTGCTCTACTCCTTGTATGCCCTCATAGCCGGCATAATCAACCGCGCCTTGAACCGCAAAGGCTGTTACTATGGCTATGGCCGCAAAAACCTGACGCTTACTTCGTCCCGTATCATGAGGAGGAAAGAAAATCGCATTCTGTTTCGAATCAGGTAGTATAGAACGGTTTTGATAAGGGTCATAAAAGCTTTTATCATATCTTATCTTAGTTTCCAAATCGACCATGGTTTTATTGCACTTTGCCGTTGCCTGTTTTACGGGACAGTTCCTTCCCCACATCACTGGCCATTCATTTATGTCATGAGCTCCTCCAGTGGATATGATAACTACGTTAGGGTTGGTCTGATTTCCCCCCATCTCTCTTAAATGGTTATAGTTACCGTGCGATACTATAGTGGTTAGTTTTAAGGCGTATGGCCTTCTCTATTTTTCGTAGGGTGGTCTCCGAGTCGCCACTCAGTCGCACTTATGGGTTTATCTTGATGTATCAACAGGAAAGGTGGCCCCGTGGATGCCGGTCGAGGAGAGCCTGACGTAAACACGCATCTCAAACGACTGCCTGCTGCCCATCCAAACCAAGGTCCTACTGTCGTCGTTGACTTCGCGTACCCCTTCAGGACGTAGGGTATTTCCATATAGTGATTATGTAAGGTTAATTTCTTTAACGTAGTATTTTTAATTTGGTAGGAACAGGTCATAGAAACTGTGGCATATTTCCCCAAATAACTCGTCACCCTTTGCATTATGTACCTTACGTAACGTGGGAGATCATTTCGGGGTTGCGTCCAGTTTATGGCATCGACCAGTGTCCCTCTTATCTGGTCTCCGAAAGGGTGTTTTAGCGCATTACGAAGTTGGCTATCTGGCATTCATGCAAAATCTCGCACCCCTTTTTTTCCATCTTTCCATGGCATTCACTGCCGTAAGTTTGCGATGATCTAGATGTCTGTCGAATACCAAAACCTCTGGCGGTCGCGGCTCTTTCATATCAGTTATTTCCCCTCCATCGGGTGCCTTGCGCCCAGTCAACTGATATTTACGTCTATATGCCCAATTTCGGGGTTCCGTTAATTTTGGTAATAAGATATTATATGTATCAAGGTTGGCGCGTTCCTTAAATCCTACCCACAATGTAAAATCATCAAACAAACGTGTCTATCCATAGGCAGTTGGCGCCACTATCTCGGCGAAACAATGACAATCCTTTACATAAAAGGAGTAGTTAGCCTTGTAGATCGCATCCTTCCCAAATCTCGCTTGAGCATGGGTGGTAGTATTTACCCCTACTAACCCAAAATGTGGATGCGCATAGATTTGATCCACTGTGGAGTTAATTGTCAAACCCGCTATGTACCCTAAGTGTACCTTTTGCGACGGCAATGGCTGTTTGAGTGGACAATTCCCCCGACTCAATAATGTTGGTAGGGCCATATCACCCGCAGGTCTTCCTTTTATATATATATCTCCTAAAGACTGCAGGTTGGGTGGATAATTCAATGGTTCTAAGGCGTTTATCTGCTATTGCAGACATGTCTTTTCTGTCCGGCTTGTAAGATACGATTCTTCTGCGCAATTACACTGTACTGGTAGCTTTGGCGAGCCTCTACACTTGGTTGACGAGGGAGGACAGCCGCATTCATTTGTGTATGCGTCCCCTTTCCTGGTTAGGAACACGACGCTTATTAGCATCATCATCCTTCGACCTCGTCCCCATGAACGTCTAGTTATGTTTTTCTTTTTACACTTTGAGCTAGTTATTCTTGTTAGCTCTCTTGCGGCTAACATAGCACGAACTACTTGCATGGTTCGCATCCTTCTTTGAGCTTGTTTCTTCTCTTTTCTCTTTGTTGTGAGTGGATTCCTTGTGTATTAATCCTTTCTCTTTCTTCTTTCGCAATTACTTAATTTATCTATCATTAAGTTAGTTTTCCTACACCTGCAACGACATTTACATTGCGTGAGTTGTCTTTCTTTTATGTCGTTACTAAATAGAAATAGTCATATCGCTTAACAAGACATTCAGATGAAGCATGTTTCGAATATACACTTATCATTAAGTTATGATATCAATTTTTAACCATTACTTACACAAAATACTGTCTCTCAAAACCTTATTTTGACCAAAGGGTTTTTAAATTTTTACATTGTGTGGGTGAGCATGAACATGCTCTACTCCCCCCTTTTTTACATGGCAATGGCCATTTTATTATTTCCAACTTGCATATGTTTATCGTAATTGCCATTAGGTATCTTTGCTATTTTCTTAAGCTTTTCCTGTTCAAAAACTTGCCTGTTGAAAGTCTTTCTCTCGAAGTTTCACTGTCACGTTTGCTTCCTTTTCGCTATGTCATGGATTATGCTAGTCCGTACTTAATTTATTTTACCTATTTGCTAAGTTATGTATAATTGGTTAAACTATTTAACTAGTCATACGTAATTAGTTATGATATTTTTCTTGATCACAACTAGCTATGCTATTTTCCTTAATGGATTAAGGTTTGAAATTTACCTCCTCTGGATCATAATTTTATTATCGACTTCCCCTTGGCCTAACACAGTCGCGCGTTGACTGCTGCCATTTTTGTCTCTTGAGTTCGTGGAGTCGTTTATTTCCTTAAATCACACGCTAGTTCTTTGCTTCATAATTGAAGTCTTGCTATCTCGCTAGCTCACATGTCTTATGGACATGCTCGATTTTCGCTTCCCTGGTTAAGGTCATTCGCCCGTCATTGCTGACAGTCTCCTGACGTGGGTGCAATGTTTGTGTGTGTGTTCGAGCAACGCGCATGCCTGATCGCCAACTTTAACGCTGCGCGATCGCTGGTGGCCAATCAAGAAGTCAGACTCAGCAGGCTATCCACGGTAGGTTTTCACCCATCCGGGAGCTCCACTTGTTAAATGACAGCAGATTTAAATCGTCCATTATAAAGCCACTTCTGATTTTCCACTTAGGGACAGGGTGGGATGACCCTCTTTTGCTGTTGCTCGTTTTCCCTTAGGCATTGTCGGGCGGGACCACCCAAGCCACTTGTTGTGAACAGATGTACCATGAACAGCCCTATTGTGACTTGTAGAGTTGCACCTATGGTGCACCCTATCCTTACAAAGTCCTACACCCCTGCAATCCTAAAACGCCGTCCCACAGAGGACATCACAGCAGTCGGAGAAACCTCTCGTTTATTTTATTGTTAATCAACCTTATCGAATTACTTCCGCGCGGCGCCTTAAGTGCGTCCGATTTCAGCCAGCGCGGCTTGCATGTGCGTTTCGCGCACAAAGTGAGACTTTACTTTCGCTTTTGACGCCAGGCCAGCATGCGGATATTTTGCACTTTCGTTTCTGCTGGTCCATTTTGAAGTTTCTCCGGTGCATCAAAGCCATTAATTATTCGATGTGAACACTTCATACTTCAGACAGTTCTTATCCACATCCTAATTAACTGCCTAAGCATTCGTTCTATTTATTGCCAAATATTCACCATGTTCAGGATACTTAGCTTTGGTCCGGCATTACCAGACTTGGTTCCTTCCATTGAAGTTCAACCAGGGTAGTCAAACGTCGCCTATTTTAACTAACTCACTGTGGACTGACTAATCATCAACTGACTGTTGCCGACAGACTGTCTGCCCCGATTATATTAGTCCTTTGGATTAAGGTCCTTGCAAAGCTCCACACACTATATACTTCACACTCCAAACCTTAAGATTTTATCTTGAGCCCATTTTCTGCCTCATGAGAGTTACATTATGCGTCTGCGTATATTCCAAAACTGACTCCGGTTTTTTTACGTCATTTAAAACATTTGTCCCTCCTGGGCCCTAACTGTGGACCCCCTTGGGACCAGTGAACAAATTTCAGAGTCCTGTCATACTATTTATGCCATTTCCGAAGTAAAACTTCTGAATTTCCGGAAATTAAAATTTTCAGACAGTTATTTTCTTCAGTTCTTCTTGAAGTGACGGAGGGTACTTTTTCTCGTCATACATCATTGTCTTTCTCGTAAAGGTATGTTGGGGTTAATTTTAACCACAACATGGGACACAATCAAGTG
>Ga0210059_1014705_pt1 | contig 11528 bp, 5 predicted proteins | sample Ectturendosymbi2_FD_188042 | JGI IMG/M metagenome (GOLD analysis project Ga0210059, IMG submission 188042) | Ecteinascidia turbinata endosymbiont from Florida, USA - Sample 2 (SPAdes) (version 2) | ecosystem: Host-associated > Tunicates > Ascidians > Unclassified | place: Key West, Florida... | reverse complement strand
GAACTTTGCCCGCCGGATCCAAATGTGCCTGCAGCGCCGGGGAGCTCATTTGGAGCACATTTTTTGAGCGCCAGTGAAACAAAGAGTTTTTGTAGTACAGACTTGAAACTTTGGAGATGTCTGCTACGCAGGGTTGACCTAATGTAGCTGAAGTTTTGTGTAAATCTAAATAAAATTTGGAATTTATTCGATTTTTGGTGATGACCGTTTTTTTTGTGTCACCCTACATAGAATGTATTCTACGGACGATTGATATGAAATTATAAACAGATGTAGAAAACAGCACGCTACGATTGAAAGTAGATGTTATCTATTTTTAAATGTGTGAAGATAGATGGAGTTTTTCAATGCGTGGAGATGGAACGAAAAATAGTATCCCAACCAACGGTGGCTCTACCTGCTGAAAAACGGAACCGATTACCAGTAGCATTGTCATTGCTTCAGTTGAGGTTTATTCCGGTTTTGTCCAAGTCTCTGTGAGCGCTTCTAACGTTACGCAGAGTTAATTAAGTGGATTAAATTCTTTATCAAGGCTATTTTGCTTTGCCTATGAGAGCATCTGCAACACAAACTCCTGAATTTATCTACGGGGTGACCCAACCACAACATAAATACTGGGTGAAAAAATATAAAGGGAAATCCCCCCGAAACGGAACCCGTTATGGGTTGTTATTTTGGTCACCTGTATGTTCTAGTGGCTGCAGTAGGGTAATTACCTTTCTTCAATGTCTCGCATTAGATGCGCTCTAGACCTTCGTGAAAAATCCTAGGGAGAAAATAACCTGTACTAATTTAAGCAAATCTTGTTTAGTATTAAGATGATGTTCTTAATGACAACACTGCCCAGATTCTGAAGTATGTTGCCTCTCTATCTTTTCGAAGTTTGCTGCAATATTCTAAAATGATATGTTGTGAAGTATGAATGCGGTGTCACATCCGCCGCAAGTGTTGTTGATTTTCAATTTCAGAACAACATATTAACGTTGCCGAAGCGGCCAGCATTTGGATGACGAAACAAGAGAAAAAATCGGTTTGTAATTTTCTCTTGCTGTTATTTGCGTTGTAGACTTCCTCTAGCGCAGTGGTTCTCAACCTTTTTTGTGATGTACCCTTTGGGCAATATTTTGTCTATCAAGTACCCCTTGACTGTAATCGTGAGCACAATAAATAGAAATGTTCCTATAATTATTGTACCTTCAAGTTAAAATTTCAATATGAAGACCCTTACAAAAATTCGTGTACCCCTTAGAGGACCGTCGCATGCACACCAAATTGAGAACCACTTCTCTAGCGTGTCGCCGAGTTAAAGGTATGTGAAGATTCGGCATTTCTATCAGTTTTCGTACGTCTGCTGTAGACTGTTGATCAAAAAAAACTGGAGAAGGCCGAAGCGAAACTGAAGCAGAAGCTAGACAAGAAAGCATCCGACAAACTTTCGAAGAGCGACTCGACAAATTCCATGTTGGTGAAATGCTGTCGAACTGCGCCAAAGATGCTGTGTCGAAATATTGGCAAACCGGATTGCTATCTTTTTTAATTTGCAGGCAAGCCACCGAAGCTTCGGCCAGCCAGTCGTTAAATCGGAAAGATGTTAAGACTGAAGCGAAAGGCACAAGTCAAATCACAGACATCCACATTGAAAACTTTGATATAGCTTTCGGAAATAAGTAAGTCAGAACTGTTTGAAGTTGTTATGATGTTTTATTTTTGCTTGTCTTCGCCTGAGCTGTCTAAATGCTTCCTGATGGGCTTGAAAGTGGCAGAAGTGTTTTGCCTTCCATCCGGGTTTCCTGTAGTTTTTGGTGGTCGTTTTTATTTCACTGCAACTCTTGTGCGCATACGTCACCCGCTCGCTGCTCATCTCGGTAATACTTAACGTTTGCTCGGGGTTGTGATCTTGGTGCAGAGTTCTGTTCGATGGAGCAAATCTTCATGTTGCGTTCGGTCGTCGCTACGGCTTCGTTGGCAGGAACGGAATGGGAAAGACTACTCTTCTCAAGATGATTTCAACGTATGAGCTTTAATTCATTTGCATGTCACCTGCATTCTTACTATGTTTATTGAAAGATTAAATTTGCCAGTTATGTTTTTTATGCCCTGGAACAGGGTTGGGCAATTAATTTGGCTCGGGAGTCACTTTGAGAAGGCCGCGTTTAGCGGAGGGCAGTAAGTTCTAATTTTATCGTAAAATAAATAAAAACAAACACATTAATGGTACACAGAAGAGTTTTCACTATAATTGTTTTTGAGCAAATACACTTTATCCGGCGTAAGCAGCACTGTAACAAATGTAAACTCACACAAATATCACATCTGAAGATATTTCCTGAATGCTTCGGCGGGTCACATGTACATGCCGCTTACCGCTAATTGCCCACCCCTGCCCTAGAACCATCACTGACTGAATGGGATTAAACGAATCGTGTGCGGCGTTCATAGGACTCCAACTGCGCAATTCACATTTCAACTTCTAGTGCTCAAAACTTTTTGGCCCGACGCAAATACTGGAAAACTTCGACACAGGACACGTGTGAGATGATATTAACTGCTTACAAAATGTCTCTGGGCATTAAACAGAAACTTGCAACACTTCTTGTGTGAAAGTATATGGAATCTTGTGTTCGGGACAAAGTGTGATTTTTCATTGTCTGGTGGAAGAATGTTGTTCTTGCCATGTTTGTGAATAGTTGAAAACGCAATGTTCATAATATAAAATGCGTCAAATGCTTGTGTGTTTTTATAGCAGCATGCCACTAACTTACTGGAAAGCGTTTAAAAGCGCACACAAATTTTAAAGAAATAATCTTTAATTTATATATGTCTCGCTGTCATTTCGTTTCCCAGTTTATGATCCTTACGAAGCGTCAAAAAGTTTTCTTGGTAATAAAAATCCGCGCATCGCATGTTTTCATGAGGGTTTGTTTGAGCCTTTTTGTCAAAAACTGCACAAGACATCGAAAGTAAATCTCCCCACGCATTGAGGTTCTTGTTGCAGCAACGCAACTTTTGTCTAACGTGCTGTTTTTTTTCGGTCATTGACCGAATTTTTTAAAAGACGGTCGCAATGCCTTTTTCCAGTCAAAAAATATCCCAAAACGAAAAAAAGACAGGACGCTCTTAAGCTATTTCGGACAAATGACTGAAACGTCTCAGTGAAAAAAAAACAGATAACGTGCATGATTTCGTGACGCAGTCATGACGCAAACATCCGATAATTTTAAATTGTGGCTTTTCATGAGCGAAAGAGTAGTTGGTCTGATATCCGCTTTTACTCCAGTTGAGTGTTGAGTGCTTCAGTTGAGTGCTTTTACCCCAGCACTAGACACTTAAATGTAGCTGCTTTCAAGTTTGTGCATCGCTGAGAACCTTAACGGTTCCAAAGTTATTTTTGAAGGAACTATGAAATCTGCATCCTAGTGGGTAATAGGATTTGCGTGCTTAAGTCACCTGGTTCGATGTACTTTTCACTTTTGAAATTGGTTTGCATATTTTTCTTTGCTTGCATGTTGTCATTCGTGTTAACATAGCATCGGTTCGTCCGCACGCCGCAAGTTGGTCTAACGAGTTCTATTCACTGAAGGTTGAATGGTGTTCTGCCGATGCTTGTGGCACGCAACGCATCAGGAAAATAAACATCTATTTCTGGCTCCGGCCTCGCAGCAGTAATTATGAAAATTTGTTCACTGTAGGCGAGCGTTGGCGCTTCCTAGCCGTTTAAGCATTCTCCACGTGGAACAGGAGGTCGTTGGTGACGACACAGTAGCTTTACAAAGCGTGCTCGAAAGCGATACAGTCCGGGAAGGCTTGCTTCAGGAGGAACGCGAAATCCAAGCGCGAATGGAAGAGAAAACGTAGGTTGTTTGCCGAAACGTCTTCAAAAATACTACGCTTACTCCCGATTCGATCATATTTTACGTTTACTTTGACGAGACAAGAATATGCATTATGCAATAGCCAATACCACATCAATCTATTTCAATGCTCCGGGCTAGGGAAGACTGATTGTGAAACTGCTTTTTAAATATTGCAGGAATTAGTGGTTTTTGGGAATACAGTGTCGTTTATTACTAATCGAGGTTTTTATTGAGCTTATTGTGTTTATCTCAATTAAAACTTCGGCATCTCTAAATTCTTCAGGGGTCGCATCCTGATTTGCAAATCGAAAAATCAACCCCGCATTATATCAGTATACAGTACAGTGTTTGCTAGGGATTGGCCATCTTGCACAACACAAGCCTCACACGAATTTCCCTAGGATTGTCTTGAACAATTCACCTACACAACTGCATGCAAGCATACTTTTCATTTATCAAACTTCATTACTAAATCTCTTTTTCAAAATCACTTCGCCTTTACTTTGCTGCAAGAGTTGTGATAAACAAACACAGCATACTTTGTACAGGATGTCCACGAAGTCTTGGTGCATATGGGTTTCACGTGGAGTGGTCGTCTCGTTCACCAGACCTTTCTCCCCTTGACTTCTTTTTCTGGAGTATATTAAAAAAGAAAGTGTACTCGAAGATTACAGCTTACATGAGAAACATGAGACAAAAATTACATGAGAAAACGCATTACCAGTCAGTGTGCTGAAATCGATTGAACTGTTCCACCGAGTTCACCTAAATTTTGCAAAACGCATCCAATTATGCATTGAAAATAACGGAAATCCTGTTGAAAATATTATTTCTCAGCATTAGAATTGAATAAAACTGTTTTGTTTTAAAAAGTATGTTTTTTTGCCATTTACCCAGACTTTATAGACACCCTGTGGTATAGCTTTAGCTGCATCACACTGAAGGGTTGTTTGATGTTTGTGGAAGTCCTATGCCTATTCTTCTATTAAACATAGGTCAGACTCGTCGCTGGCTGCGCGGCTGTCTGAAATTTACGCCAATCTAGCGGAGATTGAGGCCGACAAAGCACCAGCTAAAGCCGGTGTTATACTGAGCGGATTGGGGTTCACATCGGAAATGCAGGTAAGTCTTGATGCGTGATAACCATGGGCAACCTGTTCTCCTAAGCTACTGTAACTACCTGCGCAAGAAGTGCCGCGGCTTAGCCTCTTGTACGCATAGTTACGTGTTGTCCCTTCTGCTATACTGGAGTTATTCCTGGTGCAACGATGCAAAAACAAGGAAAATTAGTTTTGTTTGCAGAAAGTACATCCGACCTCAAGACAAAGCTATGAGCTTCCGATTTTATGAGTGAATAGTTGGTAAAACAACCGCATGGCAGCCTCCGGGCTTGCTGCTGTTAACATACTGTCACGTCGCACAGCCCAAGCATACTAAATATATCTTCCGGTCGTTTTCACTTGTGAATTATTATCGTTTCCTTGTTTTTTTGATGAGAGTCTATTGTCGCTCGCTTGAGGTTCGTACTGGAGTGGGATCACAGTACCGTTTTGAATTACTGTTGTAATTCAATTTCTAGAATGGAGTGTCTAAGTTCGAGAGTCTTTCCTGATCCACCATGTGTAGTTTCCAATTTTTTTTTCAATTCTGCTGGATCAGCTCACTGTCAACACCTCAAACTCGTCCGAAGCTGCAATATTCAAAACGTTTTTAGTTTTACTGTACTTTGGAACTACTTCCCTGTATGCCATGTATAGCTATTTTGTAGAAAATGACGACCAAAGAGTTTTCTGGAGGATGGAGGATGCGGCTGGCGTTGGCGCGCGCTTTGTTTGGAAGGTTTGTCTTTTCCGTATAAGCATTTCAGTGACGTGTTCTGCTGTTTCACTCATACAAGCTGGTTATCAAAGGAAAAGCAGTTGTTGGTGTCGATTTTAACAACACTGGTGTCTTGGAAGCGTCACATTTTGCCGGATAGTGTTCTTTGTGACGAAATGGTTTCACATTGTGTTCTGCTTCTAAAGGTAATGCCGAGACCACGTCTGTTTGATCTAGTGGCTGATCCAGCTCAGACGTTGGGGGGCAGCAGTCAGGTAGGGGGGAGTCGAAAAGGTCTTCATTCGTTTAAAATCCCGTAAAGACTCTGGTGACAATTGTCGGGTATCACACAAGAATGGTTCCCCTTTCTAGGACAAGAAAGTGGCTGTATTTAATGGTAAAACTATGGATCTTTCAACGAATCACCATTGTTTACTGTTTAAAAGCGCCGTTGTCATAAATTCCACTGGCTTGACTGTTGCACAGGCATATGGCTCGATACACTGGTTTGTGACTGCCAGTGCAGGGTCAACTTCCAGGTTCGTCCTTGCGTATCGCGCGGTTAGTGTTTGATTATAAGAGTAAGACCATTTTGTTAGATTTACTGCTATGTTCATATCCTCTAGATTTCGAATCCACATCTGCCTCAGCTAAATGCAAAACTTCTTTAGTTAAGGGAGCTAGCTGCTGTGATACATATAAAAGAAAGTTTATACAGTGCACAAATATCAAGTGCATTTTCTGTCAACTAAAGCTGTTGCGTTTCAAGCAGTGTACCGGAATGCAGAATGCTCAAACATTTTGTCGGTGTTAAACCGTCAAAGAGTATTAAGTAGCGCTGGTTTAGCTAGAACATGGCTGTGTCACGGACTTTGCTCGTGGTTGATGTGCTTTGAAATGTATATTTTTTACCCTGTTCGAGCGCCGATATGTAGTTCAATATAGGTCAGGCCGACAAAGCCGCACTTTGGCCCGCCAGTGACAATCACCGAGTTGATGGTCATCAGCTTAAATTGTTTGATCTTTATGAACCGTGCCACCAATCAGTCCCCGCTTAATATGTAATGCATGTGCATCTCGTCCATCACTGTTATTTCGTGGACCTCCACTTTCTTCCTGCATTCTTTTTCACATGGATGCTTTAAATTTCAGACCGGATCTACTTCTACTGGACGGTAAGGTTTTGGAGCTGCAAGGCAGGAGGTGCTCGTACTTGTTTAGTTGTGGATAAACTTGCCTTCCTGATATATTCCTTTGTAAGCTTGCTCGAGAACATGGTAAAGCATTTGATTTTGAACACGAGGGTTGTGAGCGTACAAGAACTTCATTAAATCTGTACTCTGAATGAAACGTCTCTACGTGATGTGTTACATCCTCGGTTCACAGCTCTTTAACAGTAACTTGCCGGCCAAGTGTGTTGTTTAACTTGCAATTTCGAGATTGCCGCCTCGCTCACCATCAACAAAACTTTCTAATCATTACGGCAACGAAATTATGCTTCAACTGCATGTATTTTTTAAACGGACGATATCCTCGGAAGTATTTGAAGCTGTACTCTGAATTTGCTCATCTCGGGCATCACGTCTCCAGGCGATAAGCAACGAAGAGGCGTCGGTTTTCAATTATTTAAGAATTTAAAGTTTTTTTCGCCGTTGCAGTTCGTTGAAGTTGGATCTGCTGTTTCACATCCTAACAAAATCTTGTCAAGAGTTACTCTCCCAATGCTGAGCAAAGAAACGATCGCATTACCTTTTGTCGCGTGGTTATACATAAAACCGCGATGATTTCAGTGCATTTATATTATGGGTCTGCCGGACCAAAAAAGGAACTACAAAAGTGACGAATACGACGTCGCAGCCAAGTTTGAATCATAAATGCAGTGTATCTATTATGAGGCTTTTATGCCAGCGATAGGTTCGCATTACTCTTGTGCGTGCGCTGGATTCCTTGCATGGCAGGTTACGCTGCAGCACCAAGTGATGATTGCGGCATTTGCCAGGTGTCTACTAAAGTCACACTTGACGTTACGGATCATCTCCCAAGAAATTTTGTTTAACTGGTTTCGTGCAGTCGTATGCTTTACGTAAGAAGATTGAAATGGTTTTGTCTTTGAAATGCTTGTGCATGTCGGTGCCAAATTCAAAGTTGGCAACTGGGCGCTTCACTTCTGCTTAGTTCAGTGGTTCCCGACCCTTTTTCTTACATTCCTCCGTTTGCCCATTTTGGAACTTTTCGCTTCCCTCGCATAACAAAAAAAAAAAAAATTATAGAAGACACTAATTCACATATCAATTATTTAAACTTTCATATCAGTGCGATGCATATCCAAATGTGAAGTGGAAATTCTTCTCCTGAAATCGTGAAATACCTCACCGGGGGAATTCCCAATCAACTGCGTTTCGTTTGCCTGAATTAACATAATCTAAGTTGATAATCGCGGACTCCGCCTTTGAAACACTGAACTGTTGGAAAGACCGCTAAACAGAAAGCGATCCCAGTGACCTCCGCTTTTGTGGCTCGTGCTCGAAAGAATGTTCTTTGTGAGTTGTTCCCTCAACCATGGATTGTTTCCGGATAATGTATATACGTTTTACAGAACCGACCAACATGTTGGACATCCGGGCCATCTTGTGGTTGGAAGATTATCTCCAGGTAGGTTGGGAGTTATTCGTATTTTCACATCGTTTGAAAAGAAGTCTTGACAACATTTTTCTGCCGCAAGATTTTCGCGCAACTTTTCGATGCAGGAATGGCCCAGCACCGTGATCATCGTGTCCCACGATCGAAGTTTCTTGGAGTCAGTTTGCACGGATATCCTCCATCTACACTCGCGGCAACTCACTTCTTACCGGGGATCGTACGAACAGTTTCTTGTGACAAAGGAAGAGAAGCTGAAAAACAGACAAAAGGAATACGAAGCACAGAAACAATACAGAGACCATATTCAAGTACGTGGTGAATTTGTTTAGGGGCATGTCGAAAGCGGTTGTCGATTCCATTTTACACATGTGTGCAACTTCATGAATAACGTGTGCAATAAGAATAATGTGTCAATATGTGTGCAACTTGGATCAATAAATCTTGGGTTTATGCATATAAGTCAAATCTAAGTATGCGGCTGTGCATGTGTATTTATCAACTCTTCGAGCGTTCATTTGGCGGAACGTGAAATATTTCAGTATTTTCTTACGGGATGCATTTGTTTCAGGTTTTTATCGATCGTTTCAGATACAACGCAAATCGCGCATCTCAAGTTCAAAGCAAGTTGAAACTTCTCGAGAAGTTGTAAGTCATTGAAGTTTTTCGCGTTCGGAAAATTGTTTTCGCAGTCATCTTATTTGAAAATTGTTTTCGCAGTCATCTTATTTGAACTTTATCATTTCCTTATAACAAAATATATTCCCTGATGCCCGTGACGACACGTAGCTTTATCGTAAGCTTCTTTATTTCATCAAGATCAGTGATTCGCACTTGTATGTTGAAGTGTCCCTGAAGAGATGACAGTAATAAGTTTTGTTTGAAGTTTGTCTTGGTCACATTCTTGCCATACCAACCAGGGTTCATTGATTTAAATCAGTGATTTAAATCATAAATCATGATTTAAATCAAATAATAAAAGTCAAAAAAATCAATTAAAAAATCATGTCAAAATAAACAATAAATCATGTCAAAATAAAAAAATAAATCAGGTCAAAATAAAAAAATCAATCATTTTAGAGCTTTGTGTGATGTCTGTGACGCATTTAATTAGCATTCCAATAGGTTTTCGTTCTCATAGTCCTGTACAGTATTTGTTTAAAAGGCAAAGAGTTCTTATGATGACACAAGTTAAAACCACTCATAGGTTTATCAATCATAGTACCTGTGAGGTCACAGATTCTATGTCAACTAACTGCAAAAATGACATGTGGACTGAAATCACTAACCCTTTCGGATTCAGAAGTCAAAACTGTTAGAATGCCACAAGTTTGAAAGTGCAGACTGGCATAAAGTAAAAGTTGTATTTAAATTTTATCAAATATGAAGGCTGTTGTCTGTAAACTTAGTTGTAGAACATATTTTTGATTCATCAAACAGATATATTATTATTAAAGGTTTTTAACATTTTATGCATGTATGCCATGAGTGTCAATGGAATTACCGTATTTATTCAAGTATAACGCGCACTCGTGTATAACGCGCGCCCTTCATTTTTTGATTGAAAATTGGTATAAATTTTTTTTTCGGGGTATCCAAATAAAAATGTTACCAGTGAAAAGACTGAAATGAAGCAGGCAATACTCAAACTGAACACAACATTTATGTTACAACGTCGATGCCGTCCTTTATGTTGCAACATTTTGTATTATTACATCATAGAGCCAAGTAGCGTTGAAACTGCAAACAGGGAAGTTTATCCACAGCGCATTTGTATCCACAGATACCACGCGGCAAAACGCTAACACGCCGGTTTTAGGAAGCGCTGTCCCATATGACAGAAGCTCTGGCATACGAAAAGAACTAGGGCCGCATTCTACATCCAGGTCATGCATCGTGCAATGACTCAGCGCAGCCGCTTGCCGAAGCTGCTCAACGTCGTGCAACACAGATACAGCGGGAGTTAAAATTAGGCGGGCTGCCATTTTGTAACGAAGGCTTAAAGTTCTTTTTTTTGACCAAATTTTTAGTCGCGCGGTTCGAGTGCGCGACCGGGTTTTTGCACCCTGCGCCATGCCGAAACAGGCTATACGAAATATACTGTACTAGCGCGTTCTCTTGCGTATGACTTGTTAATTATGCGCACTTGATTTCATGTGCCCTCTGGCGTAAAGGCATAAAAATCTAAGACCTCGTTTATAACGCACACCGAACTTTGCGTTGGTGTTTTTGGTATAAAATTTTGCGCGTTATACTCGAATAAATACGGTAATTGGAATTAAGCTGCTCCCTTCAGGTTTCCTAAAGATTTCTGGTTCTTAGTCCTAATTCCCAGGTGGGGCAAATGCTCGTTTTACCCTCTCCTCTGCGGACACTCATGTTAATATTGTACGTTATCATTAACAGATATTTTGCCTGTTCTAATTAAACTTGCCTACTGTAACATAAACAAAAGCACTCAACACTGAGAAAGCTCGCGGACCTTAGATATTCTGTCCGCAGACCTGTAGTTGGACCACGCTGTGTTAAGATATCAGCGACATATCACGAAAGGTAAGACCAAACATTTTTTAACGGAGTGTTGACATTTTTTTCGTGAAGCCAAAAAGCACTACCATAACAATAAAAAATCATCTCAGTTACTCTGCAGCTACTATTGTTTATCATGTGGTCTTCCCCCATTCCTCTGTTCTCAGAAAGAATGACAGGTATAGCTTTTTTCGCAACCTATGCTTTTAAATTGCTGCTACACCTTGCAGTTTTTTATCTAAGTTCCTAATCCCAGCTCTGTGAAGAGCGGAAAAGCAAATTATCTCCTAAAAGTTTAACTATCACCAACGCACAAAATAAATATTTTTCAAATGAATTCCACAAGTAGGAAAATATCCAAAAATTCAGTTCTTGTCACAATCACGACACTGGCGTGTTACGAAAGTTGCACAGAAATGCCTTTCAAATGTTCTTATTATATTTTACTGTAGCATTGTTTCTTAGATGTGCCTTGCATAAGTTTGTACAAAGTTTTGATTAATTCGAAGCCAAAATTCAGTGTGTGAAACATCATGTTACAGCAACAATTGTTACAATCAGCAAGATTGTTTTCATTATTAACGTGTTTACTGTAACTGGAGTTCTTGTGTTCCTTATTTGGTTTGATTAGTTGAGCTAACCTCAGTTCATTTCGGTCTGAAAAAACTAATTATTCTAAAACATGAAAAA
>Ga0210059_1014704_pt1 | contig 11528 bp, 5 predicted proteins | sample Ectturendosymbi2_FD_188042 | JGI IMG/M metagenome (GOLD analysis project Ga0210059, IMG submission 188042) | Ecteinascidia turbinata endosymbiont from Florida, USA - Sample 2 (SPAdes) (version 2) | ecosystem: Host-associated > Tunicates > Ascidians > Unclassified | place: Key West, Florida... | reverse complement strand
ATCTTTCTCTTGTGCTTGCCTCAGTAGTTCAAGGCGATGCAGTCAACTGCAACACAACCCTGCTTGGTTTCGCCTTGTTGTGCAGCCAGTAGAATTACCTCATATTGCTGTTGACCGTGAGGTATTTCAGGTCTTCCCAGGGCTGCTGCCCGCGACCCTTCCCAGCGGAAAAGCAAGTTTGACAATAAATGACTAATTCATTTTTTTTGACCTTATGGACGAGGGACAAGGGGGGCAAAGTGTCTTTTTCATAGGTAACGTATGATTTATCAAGATCGAATTGAAACAAGTTCTCTGTAGTTTGATTTATTATTTTTGAAGTTAACATCATTGCTGAACTGTAGTCAAGCATAATTGGCAGGCCCTAACCAGATTGGGACACCAGGGGAGGCGAAGAGTTTACTGAGAGGGGCCCAAATTTTTTAAACTATGTCCAATACATTTTTCCAAAGAGGGGCAAAATTTTTTTCATGGAGACTGAGCCCCCTGCGCCCTTCTAGTTACGGGCCTGATAATTGGTAGCGATTTGTTTTGTTTTTTATAAGTTGGCACTGCCCTCAACTTTTTTCTGCCCTACCGACGTTCCGGCGTCCCTGATTAACGCTTTTCTATTTTTTCCTCGTAAAAATGGGGGTGGCCTCATAAGTGGATTAGCCTAGGGTCTCACATCAGCTGAATCCGGCCCTGATTGATATACTTTCAACAGAAAGGTGCTAACTGAAAAACAGATTTAGATCATTTCATTGATGAATTTGACAGTCGACGTTGTAATCGAAGGATTGAGTTACATTGAGGTGATGATGACATAAAATTCTAACGTAGACTGTGCAGGGATCTGTGTGGGAATTATATTGATCATTCTCAATTTGTCTAAACCTTTTTTAGATTCAGAGGTAGTGCTTGTTTCGCTTATGACAAGACAGTCATAAATCAATGCAGGGTTGAAAAGTCAGCTTTTGAAGATCAGTCAGAGGAAATTCAGTGTGAGTATTAAAATGAACGACTTTGTTGGGAATATCCTGCAAATTACGTTTTACGCCTGCCGTTACATCTTGCTATCAGGTACACGCCGTAAACGCTGATGCACACCTATCTGCGACGCTGCTATGCTTCTTTAGGTATAACTGATGCCGAAACCTCGCTGCTAACTGCATACTGCATTGAATAGTCCTCACTCTATACACGCTGCAGATGGGCATTATACTCGTAATAGTACGTAGTTGCATAACAGAGTTATGGTTAGACAAAATCTCCGCAGGCTATAACAACAACGGATTCGTCAGTAGTCACCAATGCGTAAGACAAGTAGAGAGATGTTTTATTTACAGAGACAAGTAGGCAGATGCTTTATTTTTATGTGCTTTGTAGTAAGAATATTTTGATGAAACCAGTTGACTATCAATAGCCTACTTGTCTCTATGTTAAGATGGAATTCGTTGTTGGAACAATTTCGATATGTGCAGTGTATTCACTTTCGAAGAGCTGTTTTCGTGCATGTGAGGTTGGCAAAATTGTGTACGGGAAATGATGTTTCTTTTTACATGTGTAGTGCTGTGGAAGTTGCATGGTTAGCTAAGAATATTGGATAAAGCAGTGCACGTGTGTGATTGCATCTACAGTGGCGTTTAGGTGTCTCTGGTGAATAATAACGCTATAGTTCATACTTAATGATATTCACAAGTCTGTGTTGGATTTGGTAGGGTTAATCCAGGGATATTTCTAGATATCCCTGGGTTAATCATAGCAACTTAATCTTCAAAACAACGAAAATCACCATGCATGATAGACATTTATGTTGGCCCCCTTACTTTTTCCTTGGCCCCGCGGTGACCCCCACTTATAATTATAGAATTGCCACTGTATTGATTGGGTTAATCATAGCAAATCAATCTTCATTACAACGGAAAATCACCATGCAGGAGAGACATTTATGTTGGCCCCCTACTTTTTTCCTTGGCCCTGCAGTGCCCCCCAGGTTTTTCATTCTAGAATCGCCACTGGTGACACTCAACCAATAAGTGGTCTTTTGACTTTTATTTGTTCGTCGTTATTTATCGTTTCTTTACTTCCTGTTTTACTCAGATGTGTTGAAGTTCAACTCATTAAAACTTAGCGTTAAAGCCTCAATAGGTCTGCTTCTGTAACAATCACTGGAAAAAATTACGTACATTTTGTCATTAAAACTGCATTTTGTGAATTTTTTGGACTTTATTTGGACTTCGATTTTGAATTTCTTAAAATTTTTGGACTACGATTGGACTTGGACTGAGTTTTGAAAATTCGAGACTGAATCTGGATCGCAAAATATGACAGTCCGCTCATGTCTGCTTCAGAGATATTGGACTGAACTTGGATTGGACTATGTCAGCATCCGGCCTAAAACGAATTGTGTCAGATTTCTGTTGGATCCGGACTGTAAATCACTTCAAAAATATAGGAAGGGCCGGATCTGGAATGAGTCAATGGAAAAGAAATGGAACATTTGTGTTATAAAAAGCTCGCTGTTTTAAATTTTTTGGACTTCATTTAGACTTGAACTTTGCATTTAAAAATTGTTTGGACTTTGGTTTGACTTGGATTAAGTTTTGAAAAATCAGCACTGGATTGGGGTTGCAAAATATAAAAGTCCGCTCATCTCTGTCGCCCTTATTTGAAAACAACATACACAGTCCACCAGAGATGATTGGATAATGGATTTTTGCTATCCGCTCCTATCCTGTTTTTGAAAAATGATATCCAATCCGAATCCTGTTTTGGTTAAAATCATACTATCCGTATCGGAAAACTATCCGAAAGTGTATTATGATGCACAACATACATTTTTGTGTAGTGTCTAATTTGCCTTATTAGGCAAAAAAACTGCTGAAGTTATTTTGCCTTTAGCTGAACACGATTGGCTGAAGTAGTCACATGACAAGTTTGGAACGCATGTCCTATTTAGTTGACTGTGACATCTGTAACAGCTCAGTTCCACATCCATGGACAAGTGTTGTAATGGCTTCAAGGATGGCAAGCAGTTAACAGCTTCTTGTTTGCATTAAGTGAATTGCAGGCTAAACCCTAACTCTAAACCCTGAATCACTAAACCTAAAACTTGACCCTAAACCTTGACCATAAGCACTGATTCCAAACCGTAACCATAAACTCTTTAACCCCAACCAATTGTCTCTGCGTATTGTACTTGTCACATGACTACTTCAATCAATTGTGTTCAAATGAAGGCAAAATAGTCCCAACACAGGTTTTGCCTGATATAGCAAAATATACACTACCTGCCTGAATACATTGTGCCACTGTTGCGGTCGGAAAGCCTGAGCAGCAAGTGCGCAAAGCCTCACACCGTGGCAGCAAGCAACAATAGAGATCGCATGCCATGATCACTCTATTATTGCTTGTTCGCGCCACATATATATGTGGGTTATTCTTCGAGCGCTTCCTGTTCGTGGTGAATCGCACATTCAACGCAACGCCAACCGAGAGGTTGCAATTATAGATGTCAACCGCGCCACGACCGCATTCCGCGCGGTGCGGTTTTGGAAAATTTTGCCACGTAGCCTACCAGCCGCGCTGAGTGACTTTTAAAAGTGCTAAGCCGCGCCCATGCTGTGTGGACGTTCATCTAATGATGAATCTTTGCAAAACAAAGAGACTTTTCGAAAGTTATTGTCTTAGATAACAACAGTTATTTTTCTTGTTTATCCTACAGCTTTTATCTGCGTTTTCGCGATGCCTCTGGGCGAAGATTTGTAGGTAGAATATTGCTGTTAGTTTTCCTGCAGGTGGCGTGCTGCAGTCACTGCTATGATGCACTGACATGCGAATTGCTAATCCAGAACTCTGGACAGCTAACTGGCAGGCATCTAACTAGGAAATTGCTTTCAGGGTTGCAAGTTTTAAGTTCAGGGCTGCAAGTTGAAAGGTTTGTTAACTATTCATTCTTCTCCATAATGTGAACATTGTATTATATAATGCTGCTTTGACTGTATGGCAAAACTGCTCTGAATTTATGTCATCTCTCCATTGACAATTTAATGCAAAATGCAGGGTTAATGAGGTTTAAGTTAACACACCGTGACTTTGCCATGCTGACTACTGTAGATATGCGATCGTTGGTGAAACATATAATGCATCACATAACCAATGCTCAATTGCAACAGGTACGGAACACACATAAAGTTTATAAAAGTGTATAAAACTTTGACACAATGCAAGCAAGGGTTGTATGCTGGTGGAAACAGTGCTTTAATGGGATTTTTGCCTGTGTGTCAGTTAGTGCAACTGCAAAAACAAATATCTTAGTTTGATAAATTGTGACAGAAAGCTTGCAATGACTTTGCACACAGTAGCAAAGAGTGGCGTGACAATTTAAAAGAATTAAAAAGATTTTGTAGGTTTATAGTTAGTGTCTGTTTTTCTTCATGAGGCAAATGATGTAGGCCTAGGCTATATATGTGGTGTCTGTGCTATAAATTTTCCTATAGTTGAAGACCATTGGTTGATGTGGCCACATGACAAATAGGATATGCAAAGAGACAAAGGGTTGGGGTTTAAGAATCCGGTATGATTTAGAGCAGTGTTTCTTGACCTTTTTCTACCTCAGCACCCTTTTTGGTCATGCCTAAGCAGTCCCGCACCCCTACCACTGGCTAACATCTGGTTACTATAAGGATAAAGTGAAGACAAACGTATTCCTTTTATCTTTTACCGCCACATATGTGACCTTCCCGGCACCCCCTTAAATTGATTTCTGCACCCCAGGTTAAGAAGCCCTGATTTAGAGGTTCAGGTCAGGTTTTAGCGGTAGGGTTTATGGTTAAGGTTTAGCCTACATTTCATGCCACACAGACAAGAAGGTGCTAACAATTTGCCAACACTAAAGACATGACAAAACTCGTCCATTGGACTCTGACGTCACAGTCAACTAGGCAGGTCACATGTTTCGAACTTGTCATGAAATGTGACCACTTCAACTGATCAAATTCGGCTAAAGGCAAAATAACTCCAGCAGTGCAATTAATGAGGCAAAATAAACACTATGCGGCAAAATAGACATGGCCAAATTGATTGGCAAATCTTAAACGCGGAGAAAAATGTTATGAGAAGCACAGTTCTTCAGGTGAGGGGGCGCAAACCGCCATTGCTATTAGGAGGTAAAACTTTGGGATTATGGTGAGCGTGGACGCGGACAGGGTAATGTACAACAAATGCGGACGTGGTGCGGACAGAAGCTGCTGATGCGGTGCAGACAGCAGGCACATTTTCTGTCCGCGCCATCTCTAGTTGCAATACCACTTTGGGCCCTGTCATGCTTATAAACAGAAAGTTTGACATATCTTGCAAGCTTGACATATCGCGTAACCTAAGTACATTTCCGAGACAATTGCATTCAAAAGCAAGCTGAAGTTTTGCCACACAGTCCCATCCCCACGGGGGGGATTTGGTGGGCTTAGCCCCTCCGAAACAAAGCTCCAAGCCCCCCCAATTGAAACATGAAGCACTATAAAACATTGATGTTTGTTCAAATTTCAGAATGTCAAGACCTACTGCACAAATGCAAAGACCCTCTATTGAAGACTTTCTGGTGACGGTTCTGTTGGCACACCAAGCTTGTCATTATCCATTTCTTTGGTAACAATGGTTAGATTTTGACACCATCCATGAGTTCATAATTCATTTATTAATCCTACCCATTGATGCAGTTTAACCAAATCTACCTGTAACTAGTATAGCAATGCTAGTCTACAAACAATACACAACAGTACACTGGCTAAAATATTTCATTTATATTGGAATGACTGATTAAAAATTCAGTCTAACAATTCAGTGTCACGAAACAATTTTGTATATCATGTTTAAAAAAGAAAAAAGCTATCTGGCCTGGTATCATCCAACAACCAGTCAATGCAGGCTCACATAGAACAGGTGTGAAGACTGCAAAGCCTGGTGTAGACTACAGACCACATTAAAAAACTGAGAGTGCTCTAGCTAGTCTAGACTAGATCACAGTAGGCCTACACTAACTAGCCTTAGTCCAGATATGCAGCAAAAAACGTCCTTGATCTCTGCTGAAAGAGCCTTATCTTGGCACACCAGGAGCAGTTTCATGCTAACAAATTTGGCGTGTCCAATTAACAATTTAAGCGGGGAATGAGATTACACTACGGTTCAGAGATTACACCATAGACAGACTTGAAGTCATGCCACAGAAGGCTGAAAAGATGCTTCTAAAAATACTAAATGAATAATTGTGCAATGTGCAACTTTTTCCAAAAGTCTGAAACCTCGAAATATCGATAAAAACGTTTCGGATATCCGTATCCGGTTCCCACTTGAAAGCAATACAAATGACATATTGCAAACGTTTTCGATAACTGTTATCGAAACGTTGGCAATGTGTCATTTGTATCATTTTCTTCGGCCGTGATTTTCATTTATAAGGCTATTCAGCACTTCCGCTTTTCATGTACCACTTGAAATCAGTTTTTGGATATCCGGATCCGGTTGCAAACTCACTATTGTGACATTCCGATCTGCCTTTTAGGACGATTCCTCGAGAGCACTGGTTAATTTAAGTGGAATGTGTCTAAGGCACGCCCAAGTTTACAACTTAGACCCAAACTTAGACCGGCCTGGTATCGCTCGACTTTACGCTCAGTTTAACATCAAACGAATTTATATTCACCCATGGTTTTATTAATGTAACTTTAAGCACTGCGCTACTACTCTAAAATGCATCAGAAAGGTAATCGAAAACAACAGGGGTTTATACCAATAACATAGGTTAAAGTACGTAGCAAAAGTTACTGCCCACGACAGGGGTTAATACGAGTTCAGTTCTTTCATGGAGGAAGAGAGAAAACCGTATTTGCCATAAGTTTAACGTACTAGTCTATCAGACTACCTGTAGACCAGTACTACTCAAGCAGAGGCTCAAGACAGAACTGACTGTCTGGCTCAGATCGCTCTGGTTTTGTTAACCCGGCGGGGATTCCCCGTTAATTATGAATTCTGGTTCTCTTGATTCTCATTGGTCGATAAATCGAACTTTGCGTTTCGAACCCCCCCCGGGGCTCCTCTTTGGTTGCCCGCCGCCGAGTCCGCTGGTATGGACATGTGCTTCGTTTGCCACCGCACCATATTTCTCGGGCTATCCTGGACTTCAACCCTGGCTTGTTCGGCTGGAAGCGACCCTGAGGAGCCCCACGCACCTGTTGGTTCAATATGGTCAAACGCGATCTTGACCAGCTTGGCCTCGATCCAGCTGCAATTGAACCTCTTGTGCAGGACCGTGATAAATGTCGGACTCTCGTGAGTCTGGTTGGCTCACCGCACAACGCATCGACGGGCGCCGTGCACGAGACAAGATGATGATGAAAGGTAAAATATGCCCCGCACGCTTTTATCTCATGAAGCAAAAAAGGCACTAACTCTAAGTAAAACGTCGTAGGTAGCCTAGGCTGCATTAAAGAACGCTGGCAATAGCCATCAATCACAAAAAATCCACGAGCAAACAACGCAACCTGGGTTTGGGTACGATGGCAAGTTAACCACAAATGGACGTATTGTTCAGCTGCAGCGGAAAGCCTACAGACTGTCTCACTGAAACATTGAACAAATTGCAAAAACACATGTACAGAATTGCTAAAAGGGCTTAGGCGGCTAAACGAGTAGGCCCCATAGGCGTTCGAGTTTGAATGTCCAAAACAGTATCGACTTTGCATACACTGTGCAACACATAAGAGATGCTTGAACTAACTGCACAAACTTTCCAAGAAAAATGTAAAGTAATAATGACTTCGAAATTTGCAAAGAAAATCCAGGAAAAATCTATCTTCTGCACTCCGCCTCTGCCATCAAAAAAGGTTCTTAGACTCCGGCTCCGCAAAAAAACATGCCGCTCTGCAGACTCCACAACTCTGCTTTATGTCCACCTCTGGGGTAAACTTTTATAAGTGCACCAGAGATTATCAATATCCGGTTTATCGGTTGGATATTCGGTTCGATAGTGAGTTTGCAAACGGATACAGATATCCAAAAACTGCTTTCAAACGGGAACCGGTAGGGATAAGATAAGGATAAGATAGTGCTCTTTCAGCATTATAGCAATTGTGTGCTACGTACTTGGACTCCAAAAAATATTTTCTCCGCATCAGCTCCTCCTCCGCAAATCATGGAAAATATCAAATCCGAATCCCCCTTGACTCTGCAAAATTGCAAATACTACAGTAACATATAGGCATGTTGTTTGACAGTTCTGATACGTAAGGCAACATGCTAAGTTTGCCTTAATAGGCAAAATATTGCTGGAGTTATTCTGCTTTTGGATGAACGTGATTGCTTGTAGTGGTCACATGAGAACTTTGGAATGCATGACTTACTCAGTTGACCGTGTCGTCTGCAATGGCTCAGTTGGGGATGCAGAGGTGGCCATGGATGCGGAGTGCCGGAGTCGACTCCGGCAGGATTATGCGTTTTTCGTTCGGACTCGGATTCGGAGTCAAATATTTGTGAAAAAACGGACTCAGAGTCATTTTTCAATTTCGGCAGTAGCTGGAGTCTGTGTGGCCATTTCTTAGGTAAAAACATGGGTTTCTCATTTACAGCAGCAGAAAATGCTTTGATGATGGCGCGACAGCAGAAACAGCCAACGTGTACCGCATAGGTTCTCAAAGTGGGGTCCGCGGAACCCAGGGCGTGAAAAAATTGGTGTTTGGGGGTCCGCCAAGTGACAAAAACTTCAAGAAATTAAGAGTGATGAACAGCTTGAAAATACGTTCCCAGTAAAGCAACAACAATAACCCTCTCCTTGTCTATTTGCTGTTTTATTTTCTTTAGCAGACCGACTTACTCAGACGTTTTGAACATAAGCGTCACGGTACTATCAAAAATCTTCGTTACATCACTGAAGTTGGTTGTCAATCGTCACTGTTACTTCACAATTTCAAAAGTCACAAGAAGGAAAAGTTAGGCATCTCTTAGTATAAGCACATGTTTTCAGAAACTTCAGAGGAAAGAACAGGTAATGTGAGCAAAAAGAACTGTATCGATTAGTGATCCATTTGTAGAGCTGAAAACAAAAAGATCTGGGTGTATGAGAGATCCATCTTTAGCTGACCTAAACGAAGTTGGTAACCAATAAGATTAGAAAATTCATAGATTTGCATGCTGACAATGAGGCCAACATAAAAGTCTTTCGCTGCCTTATTTCTGGACTTCAAGCTCCAAAATTACAGTACTGTGGCTATGACGGCATGGAAAAAATCCTTCATTTCACTACTGCAGAGGCCCGTAACCAGCTTGGGACACTTGGCGGGGTGAAGAGTGTTCCGAAAGGGGTCCAATTTTTTAAACTATGTCCAATAGTTTTAAACTACGTGCAACATATTTTTCCAGGGGGGCTAAAATTTTCCAGGGGAGCCTCGCCTCTGCTAGTTACGGGCTTGCTACTACGTATCAGTGTGAAACTGGTTTTCCAAGTTTGGTGAAAATCAAATCAAAATAGTATCCAAACAGAATTGATTTGAAGCAAGACATTCGACTGCCTTTGTCCAAAATCAAGCCAAGAATATCAAAGTTTACAGAACGTTGTCAGGAGCACAAATTTCACTGAACCTCAGATGAGTCTGCTTAGGAGACAACTGTGTAAATAAAAGACTTGTGCATTTTGTTCATGTGGAGTCCGTTTGTTGTTTATTCATTGTTTACAGTATTCAGGGGTCCGCAAAAATAAATGACTTAGGGGTCCGCGAGATGAAAAAGTTTGAGCAACGCTGGTGTACCACATATGAAGAAAGAACTAACAGCTGGCTCACAAAAACGTGGTCTTCACGCCGCAAGACCAACATTTCGAATGAATTGTGAAAACGAGGTTACTGCGCGAATGCAGTCGAGCGCGCACATACGAATTCTCTTGAGGCGGATGACAAGTTGATACAAACCAGACCTCACGTACAGAATACAATCGCAAGTAGGAAACAGCAATTCGTAATGTGAATGGTAAATCCACTATAGCTGTATTAGTGCACACCCAGGGTTGCCACATCAAAAAAGAAACGGGATACTAATGATGTATCAAATAGTCAGCTACACCAAGCAAGTTGAAATAGGACAGTTTTGAAATTTGGTTCAGGCAATCAATTTAACGTCCACAATTACTTTTCAATCCTTTTTGTGATTTTCTCTTGATCTGACGATCTGGGAAAGGTAACGTCTTACACATTGCAGTTGCTTTCGGGGGCCCTTTGAAAGCAGAGTACTTACACACTAGTCTCTTTTAGGGGCCCCTTCAATGAAATTTGAAAGCAGAGTGCTTACACATTTCAGTGGCGGTTGGGGGCCCCTTTGAAAGCAGATTACCTTCAAATTGCAGTTGCTGTTGGGGCCCCTTTGAAAGCAAAGTACCTGAACATTGCAGTTTCTGTAGGGGGGCCCTTGAAAGCAAAGTACTTACTTATGATCTGCTTTGGGATGAGTGGATGATAAGTTTTTCACCAAAAGTAAGGAAAATTTATGTGCGTAACACCTCAAGGGGGGCCCCAAAAAGGGGGGTCCGAGGCAAGTGCCTCGCTCGCCTCCCCTTAAACAAACCACTGCAACCAGCACGATATATATGCGTCAACACCAACAACAATGCACGAAACATGTATCAACATAAGAGCTGAGCATCAGCCAAATATTTTACCATAACAATCTAGGTATTGAAGTGGTATAATGGGGTGGAAAAATTGTCTACATTAATAACGGGTTGCTGTTCGTGTTTCAGAAGTGTCTCTTTATTTAATAATGTTCGCGGTAGTTAAAAGCAGAAGCCTAGATTTCGGGATTTTTAAAGTCTATGAAATGACCCGTATATGTGTATAAATGTTTGACTTCATCGGTAGTTTGGTGGTTTGATTTCAAAGGATTGTGTCCAGGCGAAATTTCAAATTTATTTGAGTTTGTCCAATATAAGAATGACCACACGCACAACGTTACCATCGGTCAATGGTCGATGGTCAATGGTTTATTGTTTCATATGACTCAGCCAACAAGCAGAAGCATCATAAAAGCCATCGCATGCAGTAATCCAACCATTAGCGAACATTAGAGCAAATGAAAACACAATGGCACAATAGTTGATCAGTGTAAAGAAAGAGGGGCGCTGTGTCATATAGGATTGGCGAAAGACCGTGGCGGTCATCTAGTCAACCAACCCTGTTTATCATTTTTTGACAAGTGTTGAGAAACAACAGTTGGACATCAAATAAGCATAATGAAAAGAAAAACAAAAACAAAAAAAACGAATGAACGCAGAATATGGTGAAGAAAATGTACAGGTGAAACCGCATGCCTATGTACACAGATGAGTGGATCGAATTTAAGTGAAGGATTTTGGTGTGGTTAGAATTTTTTAGCAATATATAAAAATTAAAAAATAGTACTAACAAAAAAGTAAAAAAGTTACAAAAAAATTAAAGAGGTACAGAAGAAAAAAAGCAAAACAGAAAAAAACAAAGGGTGTACTTATATGCCGAGAAGCATAGAATGTG
>Ga0210059_1014703_pt1 | contig 11528 bp, 11 predicted proteins | sample Ectturendosymbi2_FD_188042 | JGI IMG/M metagenome (GOLD analysis project Ga0210059, IMG submission 188042) | Ecteinascidia turbinata endosymbiont from Florida, USA - Sample 2 (SPAdes) (version 2) | ecosystem: Host-associated > Tunicates > Ascidians > Unclassified | place: Key West, Florida... | reverse complement strand
CTTAGCCACCCCAAACAACGCACCAAGCCCCCCAAATCGAAATACGAAGCGCTATAAATCAATGAAGTTTTTATCAATTTTTCAATGTCAAGCCCCCCTGCACAAACGTAAAGCCCTCCTATTGAAGACTTTCTGGCCACGGTTGTGGTTTGCTCCAGAACCATTTGTCCCTTTCTAACCAGCCACAACCACATTCTCAATAAAGCTACCTTTCCGTGTTTATTCAGCTTCCCGATCGCTTCATATCGAATCTCTAAACCCCTGAACTGTGAATTATTCACCTTATCACCGGTGATCAATCGCATCAGCCAGCTTGGCGCAGTCATAAAAGTCGACTTATGAAAAACTGATGTTTTCAAAGAACGATACAACAGTTTAACACAAGCCAGTGTGATGCAGAAGCGCAACATCCGAGAACCTCAGTTGCTGTTGGTTTATTATATTTATGCCTACTTTGGCTACCTCGCACACCCAACATTAAAATTTAATTCGAAAGCGTGGGGCAAAAGGACAAGTGCATCTTTTATACGCTTATGTTTTTTGTGTGATTCTTACCTGAAAAATGTTTTTTTGCGAGCAAGCAAAGATTTTTTTGGAAAATCACTCTGTCTGTTCTTATCACTCTGGTCTAAATTTCGTTCCACCTTCTGTACATCATGAGCCTTCCTATATGTTAATTTAAAATCGGGGTTCCAAGACTGGGGTGCATTTGCCTATCTGCAGGGGTATATTTAGAGTTAACAAAACAAGGGAAAAAATATGTTTATATATCATACATTTCAAATTATTTATACATATATCAGTGAATATTATTTTCAAAAATCATGATATGCTTATTGGTAAATAATTTCTGTGATTTTCGTCAGTCTTTTTGTCACAAGAAATTTTAGGGGTACATGCTCATCTATCGAAATGCTGAAGGGGTACATGGCCAGAGAAAATTTGGGAACCCCTGATTCAAAATACCGTTACTCGACTTTCTTCTGAAAGTTGAACAATTTTTGATCAAATTATGCGGCGATAAAATTTAATTGTAAATGTTCAACGTTCAAAAACTTATAATTAAATTCTGCGACACTGATAATCAAATTCTGAGACGTTGCACAACCACCTTCAGGACGAAGGAAAACCCATAATATGAAATCACAGATGATTTACGTCGGCGGCAGCGTAAAGCAGATTCTGCATTTTTTCGCACCCAGTGCGTACGAAATTGTAAAATATTTCGAATGGTGCGACGGTTGCACAACTCAAACAGACCAATGTGTCCAAACTATTTTCTGCACGAACTATAAACTGTCGACCAATGGCATCTCGTGAAACGACAATATACAAACGGATGCGAGGTTATGTGGTTTGAAGCTTACGTTGTCATGCTCTTGCATTGGCGTGTTGCCCATTCCAGAAGGAGATTCTGAAAATTCAATTTTTGAACGACAGCACCAATCCGTTTCTGCGAAATACATCTACCTTTCCACATACATTTGTCTTTTGAGGCTGTACGAGACCAGCGCGGTACATCGCTTAAAGAAAAAAAGACTTGCGATGTACAAAAAACATTTCGAAAGTCTTATAAACCTTATAAACCTTTCAGCTTTTCCCAATGAAAAGCAAATCTTCAATACCTTCTCAGAAACAAAATTCGCAGCGTACCCAGCCCTATGTCAGTAACCAGGTTACACACTCCAAGCCCAAATATGTTGGAGCAGACACTTGTCAACCGAGAAAAAGATCTTACCTTTGCGTGGCAGGCTGATTCCTCTGGCTTAACAGCCAAACCTGGAGTTTTAATCTCTTTGCAAACCTATAAGAAGTTTTTTTGTTATTCTCTATCGTAGCTTCAGTTCTTATCGAAGTGTCGCTGATGACGAGCGTTGAGTGCGTCATGTTCTGTCATCAGTTGGATGAACTCATGAAGTATGTTCTGTCGTCAGCTGATGACCTCATGAAGCCTCCCTGCTGTGGAAGGAGAAATCATCAGCTTGGAATGACGTAATTGAGTGACGTTCGGCCTGCCTTTGAGACAGTTCCTTGGAAAACTGAACATCAGCAAATACCCCTCTGTGAATTACATGGTATCTGTACAAATTTGGCTTCGCCTCAGAAAAACCAAGCTTTCACCTGACTACAAATGAAAGCTCTGGTTTTGCTGTGAGCTTTCAAGAAGTCTTCCTGGCATGCTCTGTTTTCATAACTTTGCGATGATTCCGACTTGCACATATCACCATGTCTCCACGAACGTGCCACCGTCTATATCAGTCAGCAAACTTTTCCACAACGCAATCGATTCCACGAAATTCACGCATCTCATGTTTGCGTATCTGACATCTAGCGCCTTCACCGAAAGTGTTGCAAAACCACACGTCAACATCTAACTCTAAGCTGTAGCGTGGTTAAGGTTTATGCAAAACGTCATGCCATTGTTGAAAATCTACAGTCGTGCATGCGCAGTGCAATATGACTGCTAGAAACTTTTATTGAATAGATTACTTTTTACGAATCCTTTCAAACTTAAGGTTTGCTGCTAAATTTAAACCAACACAAAACAATTTAGAAAAGCAAAAGACAGTAAGTAAAAAAGAACACGTTTCCAAAAAGAAAGTTTTTTCAAGCATGCGTATCAACTCGATGCGTATGAAGACCTTCAAAAATAAGAAAGTAACCATAATGCCCCTCTTCAAAAAACTAGATCTCACGAAATTCTGCTAGCTTCGTTGTTCAATTTTTTATATTCAAAAATTTTGTTGAATGATGCACTGTGACGCCGTCGGAAGTCTCAGCTACATCATTTATGAAATTAGATGGTCTGGCACTTAAAAAAAATTTTTTTCTACGAACTTGTTGTTTCAGATGGCGCTGTTCTTAATGTGTTTGGAAAAAAATGGTTTCAGGCTTTCTACCAACATGCAAAAGATTTATCCAAAAAACTATCCAAATACAAACTTTTAAAAATCAGCAAAATTGCTCGTTTCTTCAAAAAACCTACGCAAATCGGTAGATTGGTCCGAAACAAACACGGAAACTTGTCAGATCGCAGAGTTAACAGTTCACTGGCAAAGCTACAGTAGAATAATATCAGTGTACCGTTGCGACGTAACAACAAAATAAATCAGTGATATAATCGTTTGTAGCTGTTGCACAAAATCCACCCTCCAGAGACGGCGTCCATCCTGACCACCGGATCGCAGCTATAGAAATCACAAAAGTACGGCGAGTCGTAAATCGTCGCGAGAAGGAAACGCCTGACGTCACTGACTTTTCGCGCCCAAAGCTCCGCAATGAACGTCTGTTGCTGATGTGGGACTGTTGAGTGTGGTGGGAAAATTCTAAATGTCGGTGGCTGCGAAAGAAAGTGCGATTGGTTCGATCGAAACAATCATCGTTTATGACGTCACAAAAAGGGAAGTCGAGTGGGTCGCATGTGGGTCGAGTTGCTTGATAAGACTCGAAACGAAAGTTGATTACTGGAACACGTTAGCAAACCTTTGACCGATACAGATTTTTGAGTAAGTGCAGAGCGCCATCAAGAAGGAAGAACTTTACCACACTTTTATTCCGTATGTGGTGCGCAGGCGATCGTTGGAGGATTAACAGAGGCATGTGGCGGAATAATCGGTTGAATAAAGACATATGTAAAAAAATCTCGACTGCAGAGCCGTTCAAATAACATGACCCCGCTTGCATTTTGATATTTGCTTTATAAAATTTTTGCCTGATTTTTACCTGACATGGTGGGACGTGACAACAATGAGTGGCCTTCTTTTCGGAGGAGGTCTGTTTTTGTTGAAATTGTAAGTGAATAGTAACGTTTTCTATATGTTTTTCTCATTGGCGTTCTCATCGCTGGACCAGCAGTGGATACCATCTGCGTCTGTGCTTCGGTTCTAGCTTCAAATAATTGGCAGTCGACCGATGCTAAAGTGGTCGTTGCGTGGTATTTTTTCCCGACGCCCGATCGATCTTGTAATTCCAATCAACTCCCCAATTGCAGCCGCGCATCGGAACTTTCACGCAATCGCTCAGAAAGATCGGTGCTTTGTTGCGAAATAAACGATCATTGTGTCGCGAAACGAGGTTTGTTGCGGAAACCGCGTCCGCTCGCCAGTCGGAAAGCTTTGCTTTTTCTCCGGCTGCGAATGGGCAAAAAAATGCAGAAAAACAACTGGCGGAAATTAATGGCTTCAGAAAAGCACTGACCGTGATCAATCCCCCAACGAAACAAAGTCGTCAATGACGCCCCATCTGTTGTTTTGCAAAACCGCCTGGAAGATCGTATTTGAGCAAAACGCACTCGGGATCTTGTCAGTGTGCATAGAGCGCGTGCAGTTGTGCGTGTCCTAAAAAAACGAATGGAGAAACAGCAGATAGTTTGACTTTGTTCTGATGATTTAACTGCGCAGTCTTGCCAACACGCTGTTGTTTTTTCGTGCACGACGTGTCACATTAACCGTCATGCCAGGTTACATCACTTGGTAGCTGTCACTGGCGGCGTAATTGTTCGCCGGCGCAGCGGCCCCATGACCACTTCCAAACAAAGCAACAACCAGCACGGGTTGCTCTCTCACAGAGCAGCAGAGCGCATGGCACCGAAGTACTAATTACTTTTCGATTTCCGATCTCGATAGAGAATCACAAACTAGTGTTGCGAGTTGCCACGCACTTGGCTTCAACTTTTATGTGACCTTCAGCAAAAGTAACGAGTGACACCTGTGACGCCACGCCGCATGGTGGGATGATTGTAAACGTCTACATCCTGAGTTTTGAATTTGGAATATTCCATTTGGAAATTCAAAGACGACCATTTAAAAAAGTAGCAGGTGAGGGACTGCTCACTTTACATTTTGTGCGATCTCATTGCTAAAAATTATTCAGTTTCACTTTGTTTTTTAAGAAACAAATAAACGTTAAACAAACGTTAAATTATTTGGTTTTGGTTTGGTTTGTTTATTTACAACAAATTAATGCAAAAGAATACATTCAGGTGCACTAAACCGCAATAGTGCCAAGCTGTTTCAACTTGTAGTCGACTGAGGCTCATCCGGTTATATCCAAGAAAATGTGACCATTTCAACTATTTCTTACTTTGTTTTGCCTGTTAGTTGGCTACCAGAAAAGCAAAGTACAATTGTTTGGCATCGATTAAATTTTAAGTTAATTGTACCTTAACGCTTTTTTTACCAGATTAAGATCAATCGACGGAAGCTCGAGGCGCAAATTACGTTTCGCGAAATGTTGAAGCCGTCTTTCTTACCTAAGCAGTACCAGTGAGTCACTAAACGACACCTCAAGATCAGTTTTCAAACCACAGGATAAAGAGCAACAAGTTTTAGAAGTGTTTTTGACATAATAAGTGCTATTGTCGAAATAAAAGCTTATTGTTGATGTGAATCTCCTCGTGTACCGAAAGATTTTTAGGTTACCTTCCACCAAGGTGTTTATTTAATTTGTTTAAAGCAAAAAATCCACTTATATGAGCACAGCATGCCAGTAAGAATTTCATACCCAGATGATGCCGAATGCAAACTCGTTTGAAGATTCACAACAAACTTTACGGGCAAGTTTTTTTTAAATAACAATAAAAATAAATTTCAATAAACAAAAAAGGTTTATTTTAGAGATGTGACGCTTGCGCACTTTCAGAACTATGTTCAGATTACGGCTGAAAAGCCTTTGCTTTGGCTGACCAGTGTCTGTTAAACCTGCACGCTATTCAGTACAAGTTGAAGGCATATACCGAATGATGCCTTATTGCCCACACATTATGACGTTATGAACATGCTTCGATTTTGAAAAAATGAAATACAAGATATAGTAAAGAAGCAGAACAGGGACATATCTGCGCGGGAAGGCCTCAGCACTTCCATTCGTCTCTGTCGAGAACAAAAATATTATTGAGTGATACTTATGAAAATATTTTTGCTCCCCAAATGAGGATTTTTTTGCAATCCTTCAGCGATTTCATTTGGATTCATCTTCGGAGTCAAAGATGTCGGTAACAATAAAAGGCTGGTAGTCAGAGATTTTTGAAAGTCTCATCGCAAACATCTGTTGAAAGCGAAACTGCTATGAGACTTAATACTGTATTGTGGTAGGAATTTGAAAATGACAGCTTTTATGACCGAAACATCGACATATCAGGTGGACACTGGATAGGATGTTGAAAAGCATCTAAGCCTGCTTCGACATACTAAGCGTTGGTGTTTTTTGAAAAAGGAAGCTAAATGATGGGATAAAGCTTTCTAAACAATTTCATTGAGAAAAATGTTATACTCTCTATTACGAACCTTTATAGCATGTTTAAAAATTCCACTTACACTCTATACTTTGCACCGTGCTGTGTTTCAAACACATGCATTTCCGCCTCAAGTAAAACATTGCTGTTTGACAAATATGGTTATCTAACAACTATTAATTCGCAAAAAATCTTTATGTCAGTTTGATCAGAATAAACCTGGAACGAAACAGGAAATTGTAAAGAACGTTCAACTTACAGCAGTGAACCTTCACTAACGCAATGCCGACACTCAAGCGCAGTTGGCAAAATGGGTCAACCAACAAAATCCGTTTGTATGTGAGTAGATGGACAGGTTTGCTCCAGTGGGTTAGCATTACATACACGACTAAAAACAAGTTGCTTGTGTGTTTTAACTTAATGATAAGCAATCATCTTGTTAGCAAAGCTCTTCAACGTGCTCTTGATAGGTTTTGTGCTGTGTGCGACCAAGCCGGAATGGAAATCAGCACCAAAAACACCGAGGTATTATATCTCAGAAACCCAAGGCAGTGTATGCTGCAAGTGAGCAGCAATACACTGCAGCAGGTCGAGAAGTTCAAGTCCTTTGGGATGGTATTTACGAGTGAAGGAAGGCCGCTTAGGAAGATTAATGAGTGGATTGGTGAAAGCAAACGCAGTTCTGAGTCAACTTCGTTGCTCTGTGGTCACAAAAATGGGATCTTTCAAGCACTGCAAAGCTGTTAGTTTTTAAATCGGTCTTTGTTCCGATCCTAACCTATGGTCATGAATCTTGGGTAATGACTGCCATCTTTAAACAGGTTACAAGCGGCAGAGATTGGATTTTTGCGAAGAGTTCACGGAGTGACATTACGCGACAAAGTGCGGAGCTATGAAATTCGTACAGCCCTGAATGTCAAGCCACTTCCCTCCGAATAGAGAAACCTCAGCTGCGATGGTTCGGCCACGTGATCAGGATGTTCCAGGAAAGATCAGCGAGGCAAGTGGCTCAACACGCGGGAAAGCGACCCAAAGGTCGACTAAGGACCAGCTGGTGTTATGTAGACCACATCTCCGACCTTTCTTGGCCCCGTTTCGGTGTGGAGCCAGCAGAACCATCAAAGATTGCCGAAAGTGAAAACCGCCAAGCATTAGGGTCTTCCTAGTGCTGCTGACCCCACGAGACCCCTGAGAGGGAAAGCGGATTTGAAAATGAACGAATCTTCTTGTTATGAGTAAGAAGTCGTGTTATTGCCAAGCCACGGACCATGTTATCTTGTTATGTCGCACACAGTGTAAAACGTGCGGAGTGTTTCAGGAATATCGAAGAACAGCAATCAGGAGGCCCACTCACACTCGTCAGACGTTCCAGTAACAGAAAGAAATGCAATAATGGTGCTTGTCACATCGAAAGAAATCCCTGGCACCACCAGCACTAGTACCAGCAGGGCACCTGCTATTCGATCGGGTCCGTGACGGAGCAACTTCACCCCGAACATTGCATCGTGGGTTTTCAAGAAGCAGTTTCTATCAAAAATTAAAAAAACATCTGCCATTGAATTTCGACTATAACTTCTCACCAAGATTAAATTGTTGTGTTGCACACAAATTAGACCACGTGTATTACTTCGAAATGTTATTGGATTCAGTTATGAATGTATTTCCCCAACACTTCAGTCACACTGCAACAAATATGCAGTAATTACAGAAAATCATAAGTTATGTTCGCAAAGCTACAAAACTTCTAAAATAGCAAACGACGCCAAAAGTTTTTTTAATGTTTTGGGCCAGAGATTTAATGTGACGAATTCCAATTTAATCTTGTTGTAACTGCTTAGAACACTAAGCGCAGCTAAGCAACGTTAAGCAAAATTATATCAAAGAAGACTTGGAGGATGATGTTCGTACACCACACACGCTGATGAAATATCACAGGGTTCGATTAATGTACAGGTTTGATTTCGCTTCTCTTCGATATCTGCTGGGCATGTGCTTTTGGATAACCCGAGTCACAAGTCTCGACTCGAGTAAAGTGTTGACGAGAAACGATTCTTCGAGTAATTTTTGAAGCAAACGACCCTTTGTTTCAATCTCTTTTTGCAAAAAAACTTTTTCAAAAACTTTTAGGCAAAGATTAGCATTTCAGCCGAATTTTTGCAAAAACCGCCATATTCCTTGCACATTTCAATCCGAAACCTCGGCATTACTTTCCTCTGCTCAAACAGAACGACTTTTTAGTGACTTAACAGTAAAAATGAAAAACATTTCTCCGCTCGACATGTGGACACTGACTGAAAGCTGACTGCGAATGCTTGGACTCAACGTCCAGATTCATGACTTGTGCCCATCTTTGGTATCTGCAAGCCAATGAAGACGAGACCAAAGCATGTGGCTCTAAAACCCTCTTGCCGCAGTGTTTCAGCCATCTGCGACGCATATCTGCTTTTTTAAATAAGGCAGCCCATACATAACATTTATGATCTCTACTACCATTACGAACTGCGAAATCGCGGTAATGTAGCTGAATACATATCATGGAATACAAAATTTGTACACAACATTGTCTGTTTGGAAACTTGCACGCCAAGAGTGCAGTCTATGGTTAAAAAAATACTGCAAAAATCTAATGGAATTTCTCAGACACGCAAAGTAATTAAATATAGAGGTAAATCCTCGAGCTTTTCTTGTTTACGGGACAAGCAACATACATTTCATGACCTCTGTCTTTTATAACGACGAAAATTTCACTACTAATACTTCTTGGCAGCTTTGATCTTCTCGAATTTGACCTACACAAACCCTTGAAGCTGTAGCCTACAGGCCCAAATCGCGACAAATAGTAGAAAGCGTTCCTAGTAAAGAGCAGCACAATTTTCGTTGACCAACTGACACCAATAATGCTGAAATTTGTAGCACATGAAAATGAAATACCAAAACTGTTTTACTGATAACTCCACCCGCTTCTATGAGCCCGGGTCTGCTGAAAAGCTAGTAATGAAACGAACTTGTCGTCAAACTAATGTAATATCTGCTGTTTTCATACGCAGTAACAAAACCAATGTAGCAGAAGGTGATTTCCGAGCCAACTCTTACGTCACGGAGCAGAAATGTAGACTATGGTTGTCGCCTTTGTGAACGCATTGTGGAGTCACAAAACGCATTGTGATTAAATTAAGCAGGTTCAATCCAATTACAATTACTCAGGCCAATTTTAGTTCACGCATTGACTTAAATTGTTGGAACAGTGCTAAACATTGTGTATTCATCGACGATTAGTTTGCTGATGTTGTAATAAATGATTATAATGCGCTCGAAATGAACAAAGACGATTTCTTCCTCCTGAGCGCACCTGTGTACAACTGCTGAAAAACTGAACTAATTAATTTACTTCAGACGAGAGCAGTGGTGGATCTAGGCCTGTTGCGTGGGGGGAGGAGCAGTCGGAAAATGGCTACAAAACACAGACCTAAACGAAGTGGAGGGCAATAATGATAATCAAGTGAAGGGCAAAATGGTAAATCTCTATGGGCGGAATTTTGTAAATAGCTTGTCACTTGCAGGGCCTCCGAGAGAAATTTTATCAGGGGTTACGAAGACCGATACCGGGCCTCCCTAGCTTCTGGGGCCCTCGTTGAAACTTGTAAAGCTTGTTGGTATAATAATCAGAATATCGATAGAACAGTTACCATTGCAAGATTTATAGTGGCAGCTATGACAACTAGGCCTGTAGTCACGGGCCCGTAATCACGGTGTGCATTAGGGGGCAGTGCCCTCTCCCACTTTTTTGTGTCCCCCCAAATTTTGTTGTGCCCAGAAAAATTTGTTTCAAACATGTAACAAAAACAAAAGTCTTCCCCCCAATAATATATTTTTCCCCTGCAAACCTTAAAACCTGGCTACGGGCCTGGTGGCAACTGGCTTATAGTATTTGAATAAGATGTAAGGACTGACGATGAGTAGTGTGACGTGAAATCGGTTTCCTATTAAAATTTGCAATTGATTCCTTACTTGTTTCACCCGTGGAGTGAAGTTACTTGCATATAGATATATGTAAGTTTGAATCATCGCAAACAGATGAAAGCAGAGCCCAGTCGGCTGATTCTTCGAAAGCCCACAGAAAACCTGCCTTATACCATCATTTTGCCTGTAGTAGTAACATATTGCAAATTATTAGCTTCTTGTGTTTCAGTGAGCTCGTACTCAGAAAAATATCTTCCTAGTATAAAGTAACAATCATAGCTTTTTACTGGATGTATCATGTTATTAAAAAATCCTCAAAACACGTTCAGTTTGGCTCAGTATAGGAGGTAAAAAATATCTCGTCGAGATTTTTGAAAAAGAAGAAAGTAAGGACTTCCTATTTTTCAAGATGTGAACCATTTGAAATTTTTTAACGGGTTCTCCTCTGATTCACGCGTCAGACGTTTCTCGCATGCGTAGCTGCATTTCGATTCTTAAACTCCTCAAAATAAGTTCTGCCAAGTTCAGTCTGAAAATAAGTGCGAACAATTTACAATTTGAGAAATTGGTGCAAATGTCACGATTGTTTCAAAAAAACTTTTCATGTCGTTTTCTCAGTAAACGTTTTGATAATAACGTCATATGCCACATCTTGTGCAAGTTCGGATTCAGTATTCAATCTGGCAAGATACACCACACGGGATTGACCACTGGTTGCTCTCAAATAGTTTTTGGTTAGTTTAAGCTTACTGAATGATCTCTCTGTAGATGCCACAGTGGCTGGAATTGTGAGCAAAATTCTTAGTCAAATACATGCATTTGCAAAACCTTCTTGAAGCTTAAGTCGTAAATTTTGTTTAGCAGGTCTAGTGGAAGCAATTTCTCTTTTCCAATAGTAGCTGAGTGGACGAAGGACAAATGCCGCATCTCAGTAACGAAACTTTCTTCGTCCATATCTTTGCAATATTATGTGGCTAGGATTCTCGTTTTTTGGTCAGTTACTGCAGCAGAGTGATCCTTGTAATTCCATACTACATCAAATCGTTCTTTAATGCGGTTTACAGCATTACAACGCAGGATTATCTCTCCGATAACGTTATCAATAATAGCATAGAATATAAAAGTCATGTAATATGCTTCTTGAAAGCTTTCCCTTTCGAACTGATACATTCCTTTGTAGCAGGGGCGGATCCTTCCAGGGGGGGCGGGAGATCTCCCCCCTAAAACCTACGAAAGTAGCTTTATTCACCATGACTCCGCACAATTCGGGAAACAGCATGCACGATATAAGGCCATTATGCCGTCCATTTTTTTGTCACAGCAGTGTTGTGAAGTG
>Ga0210059_1014702_pt1 | contig 11528 bp, 5 predicted proteins | sample Ectturendosymbi2_FD_188042 | JGI IMG/M metagenome (GOLD analysis project Ga0210059, IMG submission 188042) | Ecteinascidia turbinata endosymbiont from Florida, USA - Sample 2 (SPAdes) (version 2) | ecosystem: Host-associated > Tunicates > Ascidians > Unclassified | place: Key West, Florida... | reverse complement strand
TCTTGCAGTTTAAGGAAAATCTGCAATAGAAGTTTTTGTCGAGCTTTTACCACTTTCTTATTTTGTCTCCGCCTAACTTTCTAAAAGCTTATGGTCGGTAGTCGTGTGATGTTGAGAAAACATCGCGCAACATTTTTCTCATTTCTGTCAATTTTTTGGAACTTGTGCAATTTTTCAATAGAAAATAATTAGCACAAATATGTAAAGGTTCTGATATTAGAAATCAAATTAAACGTAAGGGTGAAAATCAAAAGTAAATTAAAAGAATTAAAAGTAAAGAAGAGCATTGGTTGATACACGGATTTTGTTAAAGTATTGGTAAAGCAAACCTAGTTTTGCGTGAGCTTTATCGCTCTATGGTAAAAAAACGGGATTTTTCTAACACCGCAAAGCTGTCAGATTTTAAATTGGTCTGTCTTCCGATGCTCTCCTATGGTTATAAATCATTGGTAATGACTGAAAGAGCGCTAGCTCAAGTGTAAACCACAGAGATGGGATTTTTGAGAAAAAGTCACGGCGTGACACTTCGCGGTTAAGTGCGCAGCTGTGAAATTCGTAAAATCCTGGATGTCGAGTCAATCATCCGAATAGAAAGATCTCAGCTACGTTGGTTCGTCCATGTGAACAAAATGCCCCGGAGAATATTGGCGAGGCACGTCCTGCTGGCTACACCCACGGGAAAGCGGTGCAGAGGTCGTCCAACGACCGGGTGGCGTGATTACATGTCCGGCCTGGCTTGGTCCCGTCTTGGTGTGAAATAAGCACAACTGTCTGAGATTGGTGGTTGACCGTATTAGGCATTTGCAGTCCTCTTGGGATTGCTGCAGTCGCCAACCTCCACAGAGGAAACGGGGTTTGAAAATGAATAAAAAATGAGTTTGCAACAGCGAATTTCTGCTTCGAGTACGGTGGCCCCACAACGGGTTACAAAAGGATTAAGAGGTTCCGTTGCGAACACTGTTGTTCTGTTAAAGATCGGAAATTTGACATACGTTACAAAATTTCATTCAGTGGTGACGCGCATCAAACAAAAATGCAAGCAGGAGCGCTACAACATGAAAAAAGTTAAGAACCTTTTCTGCATGAAAGGAAATGTTGTTTGGCAGTGAATGTGCTTGTGGAGCGTATGCAAAATATCTTCGTCTGACTGCGTTGAGGTATGATTAAGAATTCATTCATCTTCAAACTCACTTTTCCTCTGGGGAGGATCATGGGACGGCAGTCCTTGACAACCTCTACCAGTTCTGCTGGCTCCACAACAAAGCACCCCCAGGCCAGGTCAGAAATGGAATCATGCCATCAGTCGACTCCTGGTTTGATTTAGAAGGAACTATTGATTATATATATAATCGCCCTTCGGTTTTTGCATGAAAGGTGTTGCAGGTTCATTGTTTCTTCAAAGCTATACGCACAAAGTCTTAAAAACCCAGCATCAACTGCGAAATCGCGGTGGTTTCATGCACTCTACGTAGCAGGTTTAACGAAGTTCCGAATGTTTGGAAATATTTTTTAGATAGCTGAAAAACGATTTAGCTATCAATTCAGTTTTGAGAGAAACAAGTGAAGTTGATGTTGTCATGCTTTTGTTGCTGAATGAATGACATTTATTTGCTGTTGTTGGGCACAAAATATTGATAAAAGAGACAAAACAAAAAATGAAAAAAAGCGAGAAGATCAACACACATGCGCTTGTGCGATTTTAAACAGTGGCCAAAAACTAAGTTGATCAAAAAGACAAAACGCTTTGCAGCGGGAGTCCAGGGACCTTGAGGGGTGAAGTCGTCAATTTTGCCTCTTTTTTACACATGGGAGCGTAAGTTTGTTGGCGTTTGCAAACAAAATAAAAAACTGAACGTCGTTAATAATATTTCATGCATACGCATTACAAAAGTATCAACAGATAACAATACATTTCCATACTTGGTTTATTTTATACTGCAAGCGACTTATACGCTGCTGGTCAGGATTATTCGATTTCTTTTGTAAACAACGTAGGATGGAAAAACAGCTTGGGCTTCAAGCTTGGGCGAATTCGTTGGAAATTTGAATCAGTCTGCATCGCGCCTAGTTCTTGTAAAAAATAATTTTTGTAAAGACAAATTATGGCACATAAAACACTGTACATTGGAAACTGTTTTTTCTAAGGTTTCTCAGCAAATGGTGACAGAATTGAGGTAGTGAGAGATGTGATAAACGATCGCTTGAACCTGACTCTTGTCGAAGTGGTTGAGCGAATCCAAAGTTCTTCTGAAAGTCATGTTGGCAACAGTATTGGAAATGTTGTGAAAACTGTCTGCGAAAGATACCTCAATGGAACTGCTGTAAGTGCGTTATGAACAAGCATTTAGCGGTAATTTTCAGCCACACTGGAACCAACTTCGAAGCATGCGATTTTTGTTGCGCAGGTTTTCATAGAATTTACGAAGGGTTTTCATAGTATCCACTCCGTTGACTCGATGCGGGTTTCGTGTGGCAGTTTTGCGCGGAAACAACCAGTTTAATGAACTTCATTTCAGATGTAACGTTTTAACGTTCGCTTTAAGAGGATGCTGGAATTGCGTTTATTCTCTTTAATGGTTTCTGCTGTCTGACTTCCTAACGTTAACATGTTCCCACAGTATATCTACACAATTGCTACTGCAAGGTTTCGACAGAATTTTTACCAAACAGTGATTTGCAAGATTGTCATTCTCTGAAGTACATCTACGCACATTAGATTCTTGTGTGGATTGTCAAACCACACGTACTCGAATTTATAATCTAAGTGCAGCTCTGAGAGTTACAATTTGCGGCCAATGCTTCCATCAGTAATAAAGCATCTCTGTACTTACCAATAAGCAGTAAAATGGCATCACTGCTATAATTAAAACCTCACGGAAGGAAAGCTGATTTTACAATTCACTTAAAGTTGATGAGGAATTTAGTTTCTATTGGCCGTTGATTACTTTGCATGTAGTTAAAACTACCTTTGTTCAAGTCAGCTAGTCCACTGTCAACAACGCCTTTCAACAAGGCAGTACTGACCTCAGGGTCAACAGCTACAAACTCTGCACTGCTTCGGGAACCCCATTCTGCTGCACAACTGGGTTTGGCCGAACGACATCACTACCATTGTCAACTTCATTGTTAAAGCTTTGCTAGGAACCAAATTAATTGAAGTGATCTGTTTCTACTGCTTTAAAGATTAAAACCAGACTGATCTGTTGGCTTAAACCAAGCTTTGGTGAATGCACTAGATTTAAACTCCAAGCAGTGAACGGAAGGAAAACATTGACTGATCTGCTGAGTACGTGATATACTTCGGAAAGATGATATTTTTTGTTGTGAAATAATATTTTTTGCATCATCAGTTCGTAATAACTATGAAATAAAGACACTTTAAAAAATGTTTTTTATTGTGGTTTACAATGCACAATCAGACAAGCGGTAAACGCCAGCATTTTTTGCGAAGAAACGAAACCCGCGCTCCGAGTCCGACACACAGGCATCTTGATCCGCGCCTCTGCACCCCAACCTTTTTGCGAGTACCTGCAAGCCACCCGGGTTAATCCGCTCCGCGCAGAAACTCTTTTCATACTATACTTTTAGTATTGTGTATGTGATTGTGAGGTGGTTATAAGGCGTACTTCGATGCCTGGAAGTTTCATTTTAAATTTTCAGGTTACGTCTCTCAGTGACTGCGTCAGTTTGGAGCATCTTGGAGAGTTCCTGACTATACTGTGCAGAATTAACAGATTTCAGGCCCACCCAAAACGCGAACTGCCTGATGTGTGTTTTGCCGGTCGACCAAATCTCATCATCTGTGCAGCAGACATCATGTGGCGCACTGTTCTTTCAATATACATGACATCCAGCGAGCAACCTCTGCCTTCAGCCACCGAAGTCTTGATTTGCAGCGAAAACACAACAGGAGAAGAGGTTGAACTTCTTCTCAGACGAGCCATCATTCAAGCCCCAAATAAAGGTACCGTGCATTTGGAAACGACCTTCATTTTAAGAAAGGTGACTCGCAAAACCATATTTAGAGTGTGGCTTGGCGTCGTTTCAACTAAAGGAAAATCAAAAATAGGTGGACAACATAGAACTCACTTTTTTGCAAAAATTGATTAAATCAAGTGCGTGTTCAGTTTAGTCTCTTTCCGAAGTACGTGTGACCATTGGCGTAACTAGAGGTTTCGGCCAAGGGGTGGGAAATGTAGTTAAAGGGAGCCCGCTTGCCAACACTCAGAAAAAAATGAGAAATGAAAGTGAATACGAATGGAGTTTTTATACTAAAACCCGAAATAACTGCAAAATTCTCTGAAAAGCTTCCGAAAAACGCAACAAACTACTGACAACCGAAGGAATACTTAATACCGAAATATAAGCCAAGTGGGGACCCGGTTTTCACTTTTATAGCAGGGGCCATCAACACGGTGCCCGCGCAAGTCAGGTCGCCCGTAAGGACCACTTTAGTCGCCCGTCGGCTTGTTCAGAAATAGCTCAAATAACGGCACTCACCAATGAGATGCATCTAATTTTTGTGGTTGCTATTCTTGTTTAAATCACACTTGCCGTATTTTACACCAACAATGTTTTTGCAAATTGGCTATTTCAGAAGTTTGTATCAAACTGGTAGCTCTTTGCCTTAATCAGTTCTTAGCAAGTAGATCTTGGCTTATAAAAGGTTGGTGACCCCTGATTTATAGCTTGCCAGGTGGAGCGGTTCGTACCTCTGCCCCTCCCGTCAGTTACGCCACAGCGTGTGACGCCCAAGCTTTGCACAATGCTATGTGAAGATGTTTCCACCTCGAACCGTGCAAACTTTACTGACGTTTTAAAAAGTTGTATGAAAGCACCAAAATCAGCAACAGATAATTCTAGTTGCGTGAAACATGATTTTTGAAAACGGGTGATGCAAACAAGTTTGGTCTGAAATATCATGCGAAGTATACCTAGCACCTACAATTTAACGTCTACGAATAAAGGCTTGCGCCTTACCTCACGTAATAAGCGATTTACACTTGTCTGCTTCCCTCTCTTGAACCCTGTCCAACGGTGTAGTTGCACTGGTAACTGAGGTCTCCACAAATTTTTCCAAACCCGTCTACTTTTCTTTCGAATGTAATGCTCTGTATATCGTCTGACAAAATGCTCTGCAAAATCTCATTTGTACTCGACAAGAACCATGTGGGAGAAATTGGTTTTCCCTGTCAACAAAGAAAGTAGCTCAGTGGAGCCAACTGCACGGAACTACCATAACAACACCTTTATATTTGTCTTTTTCCGGCCTGGAAAGTGAACTTCCCATTGGACGTATATCAAATTTTCAACAGCTTCGATTTGTCAGAAATTCACTTTGCAGTAAGCCACCTATATTATATAATATGTTCCATGTGTATTATCATCACTTGTGATGTTTTTCCAGGAGAAAGGATCTACTGCCTAGCATGTGCCGATCAGCTCACTTTCGCTGTTGCTCAAGAAGTTGAACTGATGTTTCACCATCTTGTTCAGTTGCCTGATCGAAATCAAGATTATCGTCTTGTGATCATCACCAGCTCCCAACAACATTACATTACATCGGTTTTTGATGAGGTTTGTTTTTTTGCCTATTTAAAGGCGTGTTGAAGGTTGAGGGGTGACATCCATGACAAGTTGTTGATGACACTAGAGCTACTTGGAATAGGTCACCAAATAAAAAAGATGTTTTTGTGACAAAAGACTTTGAGCTCAGCATCGCTTTATGATCAGATTAAAACACCTCAGGAAAAAAATTAATTTGGGATTTCACGTTGTCAGAATTTTGTATACCTTTTGGATTGGCGTTTTCTCCTTGCATTTATTGCGTTTTTCATTGTCAGTTTGGCAAACTTGAGTTATGCAAGTCTGGTAGAATTTGGTAAAAATACACGAGAACATCAAAACATTTATTTTCTGGAGAAATACCATTGTACTTCGCCTGGAAAAACACAGGAAAGTATATTCTAAGCTTTTGCTGAATTTTTTTCGTAGCATCACGTACACGGGCAACTGCTTCCGAAAGAATCGGAAATGAAGAAGTATATCGCGAAGCATCTTAGGGTAAAAGATGAAGTCGAGGGGACTGTAGCTCAGGTTGATCCAAACAGGAGCTGCGTGCGATTAGTCTCATCTGAGAATGCTGGATTAGGTTGGTATTTCAAAAATATCTTCAGATGTTTTTGTTTGAAAATGTAAATTTGCGAAATGCTTTCCGAAACTGCAAACTTCGAGTTGCCTCTGTTAAGCTAGAAGCAGAGACATCTGATTGGGTGGTAACCTATTTGTGTTAATTATTATTTTTCAGGAAAGTCGCTTTATATTCAACGCCTTCGCGAAGATTTTCAAATGCATTTCGGCGATTGCGTCTTCTGGCATTCAACTGTGATACGTTTCTTGGAAAAATCAGTCAACGTCGATGATTTGATCGACACTCTTTATAAATCTGATGGCGAAGAAGTTTTGAACGGAGAACCGCATTTCGTCCATCTTGATATCACTCCGTCTGTGAGGACCATAAATTTTAGTTCATGCAGCTTTGTTTTTCTACCACGCTTTTATAACCATCTGCTAATGCCTTTCAATTTTTTAAGGACAGTTTTGCTGCTTTTAGTTATTGTTTTTACCAGAGTTTTAATCTGTTTCAACAGTTTGTGTCTTTGAAAAATTTTGTACATTAATACTTCCAGGTGGAAATCGGAGCGTACAAGTTTTTGTTCAACTTAATCATTCTGGGTAGTATTCAGAACGAGCGTGGATTCCTGTGGAGGCGATGCGAAGAGCATTTCTACGCTATAGAATACACTCATCCTTCACATAAGGTTGGCTAGCGTGGATACGTGAACTGTGTTTGTTGTTCTTTCAGAGTTTTGTTTTGTTGGTTGCTCACCTCAAAACATATTTGATCACTTTCACGCCTTGTTGCCTTGGTTTTCCGTAATCGTGTTCATTCAAACTGTCAATTATCTTAAACAGATAGAAAGATTGGTTTTCTTAACCCATTAATAGAAAATTGCCAGACGTGGATTGCCTAACTTGCGCCTCGGGTTAATAAAAAAAAACAATGAGTATTTCTAAAATCACGTTGTAAAGACGTATTGGTAATTGAGATTTCATCACTGTGAATTATTCAGCTTATACGAGATATATCTCTTTTTGTGTAGTCCTTCACAAAAGTGTGTATGGGATGGTGGTGGTTTTTATGCAAATATGACTATCGATGAAACACCTTGGGGGCGGGTTAGTTTTACCTTTAAGACTCCGTGAGCCACTTTTTTACCGTCACTTTGCACCACCATAACTCGCCCGCCAATTGGGCTAGAGAGCTGCTCAAACGCTCAAAAGATGCGGCAAGCCTTCTAGTTCAGATTTTAAAAAAAAATTAGAAAGTTTTGGACATTTGTTTTTTGTGGGTTACGTCATAAGTAGGATAGGTTTTCAGCCATTTTGGTTCAGGTTACCTGGCCCTGGGCACCAACCGCAAAATGTTTTTTGACTCAAGTTTTTATTGGAAACCAGGCTGGAATCCGAGTCTTTAGAGCTCTTGATTGGCTTTCTAGCGTTTCTGGTTCAAACGTTATGGCCTAAAATCAGCAATATATTTAATTAATCCCCCGATCAATGAATTAATTATTATCGATTTTTTGTTCTTTTTAGACCATAACATTTTTATCGATCACAATTATTATCGATTTTTTTCTTTTTAGACCATAACTAATCCCCTAATTAAATTATTTAATTATTATCAATATTTTGTTCTTTTTGTACCATAACTTTGAACCAGAAACGCTAGAAGGCCCATGTAGGCTTTGAACACTCGGATTATAGCCCTGATTCCAATATAAACTTGAGTCAAAAAATTCCTACTTTCGGTTGGCGCGCAAGGCCCAGTAACCTGAGCCAAAATGGCCTAAAACCTACCCCGCATATGACGTCGCCCACAAAAAGCCCAAAATACGAAACTATCCAATTTTTAGTGCAAACCAGAAGACCTGTCGCATCTTTTGAGGATTTGAACAGCTCTGTAACTCAACCGCCTGACGAATTACGGAGTTGCAAAGTGGCGCGAAAATACGGGCTAAATGTGGACGTTCGAAGTACGAATATTTCGTACATCGGCGCCGAAGGTGTTGGATCAGTGTTAACTGTTGATTGTTGCACTGGTTCACATACAAGCTACTGTATAGCTTTTAAGATGAAAATATGATATTTTCTCCCGAGTAAATTGAAAGATTAGACTTACCTACCAAAACTAGTGTTATTTCTGCCAGTAAAATAGGCTTTGGTTGACACTGAAAGTAAATAAGCGATTTTCATATGTTGATTTATTAGCACACCGTTTTTTAACTTACCTCCAACTTTGTAATTTTTAGTAACTGGCAGAACTTCATGCTTTGCTGTGCAACGGTTTGTTATGTAGCTACTGCAAACTGGTTCTTAGAAAACGATGACAATCCATTTGACGCAGTGCCACTGGTTCAGACGTCTGACATATTACATTGGTTCTGTTCTAAACGTCGTGTGTAGGCCTATGTACTGCATAATGTATGTTGCCCTTGGATCGCCATTCAGTGTGAACTCGCTGTCACCATTCGCTGTCAGTGGCGTACGCAGGGTTTCCCACGCTCGGGGAGAAAGTCCATTTTGGCGCCCCCACCCAGCCCGTTCATGGCAGCGTAGATGCGAAGGGTGAGTTGGAATGAAGGGGCGTCGAAAGCTGACCCGGGCCCCACAGTCGCCCGCGTGTTGTTTCTAGACCAGTCTGAAAATTTCATATGACTGACGTCACGGAACTGACGCCAGGACCTTTGAATCCTGGAAATCATTAACTACCGTAGACGTAGAGTTAGGAATCTAATCGTTTCGCGTGAAGCTATTCTCATTTTGAAATTTCCGTCAGGATTGAACACTCAAACTGTTGTATTGCGACACTCCAAATTTCGGTAATATATTTGAATTGTACCAACTAGTGAAATAAAATACAAAAACTACAGTAGGCAAAAAGTTCCGTGATCATCTGTAAAAATATGCATGAATTTTAATGACAGAATTGGTTGGGCACAAAAAACTTGTCACAACACAGGATAAAATTGGCCAGAGTTGCACCTTGTTTTCTAAAGCACGTGTTTGTCAGAGCCTTTTGAAGATGCCGAATGCAGTGTACCCGCTTGTTTTCCTCTCTCATCAGGTATGGTTTCAATCACCGCTGATTCGAGCTGTAGGGACCTGGGGTTTCTGGAGCATGCACTCCCAGAGTTTTGAGTACCAAAAGATCATAAAGGTCTGACTGAGGGAGACTCACGAATACATAAAAGAGGACATACAGAAGACTGCATATGAAAAACTGAAGGCAAACGATTTTGTGCAAAACTGCTAGACAAATACAAAATTGCAAAATCCTAAAGCATTTTCTTGGACATAACAAACCGAAAAGTTGGCAGAAAATAAAAGAAATGCTTCCATTTAATGCTTTGCTTTAATTATCTAACTGAAAAGTTCACAATAACTAATATACTCAACGCTGTTACACAGTTGCAATTAGAATCTTGCAAAAGTAGTCAGCATTCATTTAAACATTAAACAAATAAAAATCATAAATACCTCCAGAACCGCATAAAATCCATTTGAACATGACGTTTGTCAAACCACCAAAGCTCAAAAATTTTCCTAAACATCAAATCTTTTGTCGTAACCACCAGCGGCGTGCAGATAGGTCTGGTGATGCCCGGGAAAACTGCCTGATTGTATGCCCCCTACCAAACTCTACTACTGAGCAATGTGAAAAATACAGGCATTTGAAATACGTAAAAACTAGTTTTGACAAAAAAATAAGTTTCAAAAAATTGAATTAAAAATAAATCAAAGAGAATTTGTTGTTTTTAATAATTTGTTTTACTATGTGGGCCGGAGGCATCTGTTTATAAGTAAATTCCTTCCAGTCATGGATATGCATTGAGGAATTAGACATTGCCTTTATTCATGCAAATCAGTATCAGATAGGCCCGCCAAAAGATGACAGTACATGTGAGGCATGATAGGAGATAGAGTTGTGTTTTATTTCCATTGTAAAAAGTATCTGAAATTGTACAACCATGCAGTTTGGTGCATTACTGCTCCTTATATTTTTCTGAACTATAGGCTAAACACATTGATAAAGGTGTTGTTTAGTAAAAACAGATGAAGATAACGATAACAGTGCTTCATCTCACTCTCGGGTCACGTAACTTAGAACCAGGGCCGGCCTTAGCAAGTGCGAAACCCGATTGGAAACACTTTTTCGGGGCCCCACCTTTGAACCTTTTCAGACTTTTTGCAACTTGCAATTTGTTGACTAAATCCCAGAAATTAAGATGTCAATCTGTGTGCGACTGTTGTCATGATCCTTGTTTCCTTAGTACTTCATTATGCAACTCTCACTATAAGAACATTGATGAGCCCTATTTCGCTTAAACGTAAAACTGTCACTTCTTCTACTTTGTAAATGGCTTTACTGTTAATATTTATTTAAAAAAATTATGTTAGTATTTAAGGAACCATTTGTTTTTTGCGCTTGTAATAGACATTCAGTTCGCATAATTAAAACTAGGTTTGTTTCAAACATTTTGTCAAATGCAGATCGCCTCACCAGATTTCTACGAGAGGGATATTGAATAGGACTGACTTAGCAGCACACATTTGCAATTGAGAACTAATCTTTCAGAAGACAAGGAGCAGTAACTGTTGAAACAGCAATAACTATTCAATCGTACTGAACCGTATTTTCCAGCAATTTATCAAACTTGACCTGCCAAATACGAAACGATTATAACCGCAACAAAAACAACTTCCAGCTTCAAAACTTAAGCCCTCTCTCTCTTAATTAGCTGCTATTGAAAAAAATGAGATCTCACGATTCAGAGAAATTATTCGACATTCATGGTTTTACGAAAATTCACAGCTGCGCACTTTTAATCCGAAGATTGACTTTCTAATTTGCTGACAAACAAAAGGATCTAAAGAGACCTTGTGTTGCAAAATATTCGCGCATTAAACGAGAACTACCGGCAAACATACTCAGTAAAAATGTTTACAAGGTGCATCCAATCTAGAGCTAGACAAAGCATACCAGAGTGTGAGAAGCTTATTGTTCAATCTTCGTTTGCGTTATTACGATAGAGGCATACACTGCTACCGTCTATTGTGGGTAACGAAAACAACAAAGTACTGTAGTTCCTTTCCTAGTCTTAGTTTTGAAATGTATGCGTGGTTATTCGTTAACGCATTTCTTTAGAGTGTGGCATCATTTACGAATCTCCTGGAACTCCTTCCTTCGATGACCTGCTTATCTCCAATGGAAGTCAAAAAGGCTTTGGATCAAAAATTCCCGCAGGAGGAAATAGAAAACAAAATTTTAATGGATAAAAAAATGCTGCAAAACCCCGTTTACCAACGTCCTTACCAGTATCTTCTCCGCTTCAAAAACAATGAAGACCTTGATGACTTTACGTACAAACACCCACAAGGCACTGCAGGAGACTGCCTGGAAATAT
>Ga0210059_1014701_pt1 | contig 11529 bp, 6 predicted proteins | sample Ectturendosymbi2_FD_188042 | JGI IMG/M metagenome (GOLD analysis project Ga0210059, IMG submission 188042) | Ecteinascidia turbinata endosymbiont from Florida, USA - Sample 2 (SPAdes) (version 2) | ecosystem: Host-associated > Tunicates > Ascidians > Unclassified | place: Key West, Florida... | reverse complement strand
ACGGCGTGGGAGTTCTGACGACAGCGCTATCCTGAGCCTCAGAACTGGTGTTGGCTTCTTTGAACAGCGGTCGCTCAACCTCATCTGCCCAGTCACTGTTACAATTTCAAAATGCAGCGGGAATTACAGTAAATCCGAATCAACTTAACGCGCCGCACACGGGCTAAGACGCGCGGTATCGCCTGTGAAAAGAAGTCATTCAGCTGTAAATGATGCTGCGCCAGCGAACAGAAATGGTGACGAATAGTCTTTGGCCGCACTGCAGTCAAACTCGTGATCACTACGGGTCATTGAAAAATTTCACTGAGAGGTGAAGGGTGTTTTCAAGCAAGATGTTTTGGCAATTGCTTAACTCGCAGACAATTCCGATCAACAAAGCGCCTAATCGGCAAAACGGATTGAAAGCGAAAAGTTTTGTTTTTCTGTAACTTTTCCCTAATAATTGACACGTTGCGGTTCCAGTGCGGAGGCAGGCATGGCAAGTTTTCACAAACTGAAGTGACTTCCGTAGTCATAAATTTCCATAGAAACAAAAATAATCTGCAACCAAGTGAACAACGAACTCTTTGCACTGCATCTTATTGATATGAGCAGCTATGCCATGAAAAACGTATATCTCTACTGATAAACCAGGCGGGAAAATTTCGATCTAAAAAATAGATTTATCAACTTTGTGCACATTGCACGAACTTGCTTGGTTTTCAGTTTGGGACTCAGGGCTTTTCCTCAGGTTCGTTGAAAGTACAATGCCGTTGCAGAATCACAGCATGCGTAACGCAGTTAGCTGCAGCATTTGACGTTGCCTCACCTAAGGGTCTTGTCTGCCAAAAGTTGACTGATGACCGGGACACCGTTTAGTATCGATGAGATGTCGTCGCTAATTTTTGTGCAGCAAGCTTCTGCTATGTCGTTTGCAGATGGTCCTGTTCCTGAAAATAATCAAATAAAGAAATAATTTAAAAATTAATAAACAAAAACAAAAAAAATCCAGTTCGCAGCAAAGCAACCCCAAACGCTTTTGTTAGTCGCTAGGCATATTGGTGATCTCTGATTATTTCAGAATGAAATTAAGAGATAAAGCCACTCAGGTGTTTTACAAGGTGACTTCCTAACCAACACCGCGTTTTAAAAAATCAGCAAAGAAATAAAAAAGAGATTGGGAAAACTTCTCAAACATTTCACATTTCTTGCATAAAAAGGATGCTAACACTGAAAAATATTTTCCATTTTAAAAAATATAAATCTTCCGACTAACCTTCGTCATTGTTTGTCTGGGAATTATACCATATTTCTTTGCGAAGAGAATTTTGCGCCGAAGAGACGAGCTGTTAATCGAAACAAAATACAAAAACTGACATGACGAGTAACAGCGCGACAGCAATTGTTAAGTCTCAAATTCAACAATAATAAACTGAAATTACACTCTGAGGCTACGAAAACCCTAACGTTTGAGAGTTTAAAAAAATTACAGTAAACCTAATAACCAACAAAATCCTGCTGAACCGTTTTTGTTTGCTTATTTTCTTTTGAGCAAGAAACCCGAAGATCACGATGCAATATCAACTGGCAATCAGCACACAAACCATTATAGCTGAGAGGTTATTAAACATTGCCCTTTCCAATTTCTGCCTAAAACTTCAAGCATCATGGGGAACCTTTACTGAGAATAGTACGTAAGCATGCAACGCAGCAACATGGTTTTTAAGTTTACTGACAAGCTCACAAACTTGCTCATGGCCAACATCTGCACATATTAATGCAAACTAACCTTGGCATGGTTTTTGACAACCGCAAACATTTCGCACTGCACAGCAGGCAATCCACCCGAGTCAAGAACTTCGTGTGCAGTACATTTTGAAATCACAGGGGTGGTGGCAAAATTTTCGAAGTATTCCGACTGAGAAAAAGTGTCATGCGAAGTTAACAAGAGCTGTTTAATAGATGTACAAATGTACTTGGAAATTGCAAGAGAATAAAGAACTATGAACTGCAGGATGGCGCTTAAAAAACGGATTCATCAATTTCTCTGCATGTTAACGAACTTGCTTCATTTTCAGTTTGTGATGTAGTCCTACCAGGTTCCGCAAAAATACAATGCCACTGCAGAATTACAGCATGCTCAACGCAATTAACTGCAGCATTTGACGTTGCCTCACTCAAGAGTCTTGTCTGGAAAAGTTGACAAATAACCAAGTATGAATTCTTTTTACAGAGATCATACTCAGAAACTATGCTAATCCAACTGTTACTTTCATTAAACCCACGGAAAGGTTATCCATAGACAAGTTCCATACCAAACATTTGGCTTTTGGTGGTATCGAAGAGCACTGGTAGCCCATCATAGGTATATCTAGCATGGCATGTTTATTGTGAAGTTCTCGTGCACAGTATGCTTTCATTTTGGCAAAGTCCCTTGCAAAGCCTTTGCACATAGAATGTTTAAAGTTAACACAAATTTTTTAATTTAAGAAAAAACATCAAAAATTTGAAAGTAGAGATGTCAAAACGTCCAGGTTTTAATCACTATTTTCAACGTTTTGTTTTGTAGTTAGCAGTAAGAAAAAGTCAAAACCCAAGACCAATACCAGATGTAAGAACGTGTAGAAGCATTTCTTTTGGTATCGATGTGTATCTAGGGGTCATACAGTTTTACACCTTTCCTGAAACAAAAAAACTTTTGACATTTAGCAAGAAATTTGGTGCTATGGTGAAAAATTTACATTCACACAGAGAAAGTCCTCTTTGATTCAAAATTCCTAACCTTGATACACAACTTAATGCCTCCAATTTTCTAAAGATGAAAAGAAACATTTCAAATTCAGGTCTTTGAAGGCATACCTTCCAAAAACACTGAGCCTAAGACCAACACCATGCTCAGATTGCAATTTCCAAAACCAGTAGGAAAATTGTAATTGGATTTTATAACAGTCTTTAAAAAATGCAACAGATAACAAATGGTGACAAATGTTTTAAAAATTATTGCTGATTGCCCAAACTAGCAAACTGATAAGCTCTGGACAGTCTAGAAACGTGTGTGTTGAGACTAGCCTTGGTGAGTCTTCATCTTAAAGGAAGTCTTGTCTCAATATAAAAGAATGCATGTCTCAGTCTTGAACCCTCTGTCTCAGGATTTGCAAAGCTTTGTTTAAACCTGACATTCTGCACAAAATACCACATTGAAAAGTGGCATATAAGAAACAAATCATTTGAAAAACACAAGTAGCTGAACGTATTTGTTGTTTTGATGACCACATGTGCAGAAAAGCACGAAAATAATTCTACACATTAAGCCTTTTCCGCAGAAAAACACAAAAACACCTTTAGAAACTTATTTGTGATGTTGCAGAAATGGAAGCAAGTACCAATTCTTTGCACAAAATTTCCAGATCCTGAGTTTTGTATTGACTTCCTTGCCATATCTCCATCCCAAAATGTGAACCAAATCTCAGCTTTATAGGTACTGACCTTGATCAGACAGCTACTAAAAATGATGATGTCATTTGGGAATTGTAGAAGTTGTCATTTTTTGCAAGTTGTTTAGGTTTATTTAATCTCTTTGCTTTGGAATTTTGAAACAATGCTTGTTGTTATTTTCTTGGGATGAAGACCAGCACACACTTGCCACAACCACTGTTGAAGGTGACACATCAAATCAAAACTGACTTTCATTAAAGCAATTCTTTCACCAGGTGCTTCAGCTATGAAAACCATTGTGCTTGCCTACATATATTCTTAGCCTTCTATACTATAAACTTAAAATAATTTAACATCATTGACATTAAACTTTAATGCTATCCTGCACAAGTAAAGATAACCATCAACACAACTGATTTTAACATTAATCACCAACACTTAAGCACAAATATGTTAAATAATTAGTCCAATTAAATTTCAGTCAAATTTGTGGATAACATGACCTTTAATCCTTCAGCAAAATGACATGACCTTTCATCCTTGTGCGAAATATTTTTGATTTGTTTCAACCGATGCAAAAATTCTATCCAAGTCTTGGTAAGTGCCTTGCAAGAAAAAACATAAAAAGCCGCTGTAAACAAATATGCAATCTTTTACCAGTCTCCCATAAATATCCTTGGGGTTTTCAAAAAACATGGAATTGAGTATTTCTTCTAATCTTCCTGGAACTCCATTTTCATTATAATAGGCAGCAGCTTGCTTTTTAAGCTGATTGAAATCTTCATCCATGGTTTGATTGTATTGTCATAAAAACGTTACACTCAAAAAATATTTCTGAACAGAAATTACTGACTAATGAGGTTGCAATGGAAAAAATCTACAATTTATACACCATATCAGCACATCTAAAAACATTTGTAGACCCATGTAATCCTTCATTACAACATTAGTTAATTCAGCACTTTATCTAAGCCAGAGGTGATGAACATGTGGCCCGCGGGCTGCAAAAGAATTTCGTGCGGCCCGCGAAGCATTCAGGCGAGACCAGCAGTCTTGAACTTCGTTTGTTGTTTGTTTCTGCTGATGAATAATTTTTTTTCATTTTTAACAGATTTCATAGTATGACTAAAAAGTTGTGCAGCCCGCTTACTCAGCGGTAACTGACAAAGTGGCCTGCGATAGCAAATACGTTCGTCACCTCTGATCTAAGCCATTTAAAAATATCTTTATTACACTGGTGTAGCCATAGTTACAAGTATAATAATTAGATTTAGTAATTATATAATATATTTACTAATCACAGATTACCAGAATTAAACTACTAGAGACAACAAAGAAAAAATTACATCTTTATTGAAATCAGGTTGGAAATTGTGAATGCACCTGTTTTCAACATCTCCAATTTAACATCATCAGTGCACACATTTTAAAATAAGTTGCATAAGAGTTTCAAGATATATACTTACAAAGCACACGATAATTCATTTACACAAATAAAGAGCAAAAGCAATACTGAAAATCTTACCTTTATTTGATAACAGTCAAAAAAAAACAAAAATGTTATGGTTTCTAAAACTGTTGTATTTAAACTGATATTTACAGTTAAATAATTCATTTTTCAATGTTTCATATTGAACACTGTTTTTGTATAACTCACACTAAACACATGTTTAAAGTAAATCAAAGTGGTCTAATGAAAAATAAATATTCACTGAAGTGTTGCTTACCAACAAGACATTGGATTTGATAAATAGAAATATTTAAAAAATAAACCAAAACAATACATTGATGCAACATTTAAACTTAATAAAACTCTAAAACAAAGCAACTGAATTTGCTGAATTTGTTGATAAGCATGCAAAAAGGCAAAATCAGCATGTCACTTCCATTAATAGCTTTATGAGTCATAATGACCCTTATGTTTTGAGCAACAAACAAAAGGTGACGATATTAAATGCTTTAAAACGGCTTTGGAAATGGCATGAAATGTTTGATGCAACTTTACCTAATTTACATGGCCACTTTTCAAACATGATTTATGGCTTTACTTTAAAGTATATCTTTCTGCTTCATGTTCACAAGCAAGAAAAGTGTTGCCCATGAATATCACAAAGAGTTGGCTTTCATGCCATAAACAATATGCAACAATAAAACACTGTTTCCAATTTTATTCTAGGTTTCAGCCTTAATGTTGCTGTCACGACAGACATTCGAAATGTTGACATAAAAACTCTTAGTGTCAATTTTAAGTTTGCAAATAAGGTTAGATTCAAGTTTGCAAAATATTTATATTCTACGAATAAGAATACCATGAGCTCAAAATAGTATTATCAGTCAGACTGTTTATTTCAGCAAACAATGCAGGTAATCAAAATGTATTAAGCTTACGTGAACAATGCTGCACTAGACAAAGCAACATATAAATTGGTCAGGAATTTCATCTTATCAAAACCACAGCCTTAGTCTAAAACACATCAGTAATAGACAAAGTATTAAAAAGGGAAGATAAAAACAAAAAAGAAATATGTTTAGCATTGATAAATCTCCATATTCTACCAAAGTTACATTTTTACATGACGACACTGGTTCAGTGTGCATTCTTCCTCATAATTGCTTGTGTGCACAGTACAGCCACACAGTTTTGACATCCTAATATATAATAAATTAATTCTTTAAAAAATTAAAGTTTGTTTATAAAACATGAATCTCAGTTATACACTGCTGTTAAGTCATAATACTGAATATCTAGGCATCTATTTATCCATGATTCATACTTTAAAAAGAGGAAAAATATTATAGGCCAACATCACAGATCTAACAAGCTTAATATGGAGGTAGAAATACATAAGAAAGAACCACTTTTAGGTTGAGTGTTGATGTACCAATTTTGTGCAAAAAAACAAATCCAACACATGCTTCCAGATAGTGAATCCACATAAATAAGTTGGAAATATACATTATCATCAAGGTTTTTTAAGGCGTTTTAGGGACCGGTTCGGGTCCCTAGGATTTCAAATCGGGTCTCTAGAATCAGAGAAAATTATCATCGGGTCTCTAAAATCAGAAGAAATCGGGTCCCTACAGATCCACACCAGGTAGTACCTGGTAGGTACCTAACATTTTCCTTAAAAACAAACCTGTAATTATCAACATAATTGTTGAATCAAAATATTAGTCATGCAAATCTTTGAATAAAGGTAAAATCAACGATATTTTAAACTCAAACTGGCAAAATCAGGCTTGAGTATTCAAGCCATTTGCAATTCTGTAACCAGTGGCCTGGCCAGATAAAAAGCAATAAATCCAACACCTATCCAATGCATTATCATATACGTTAGCGCACACTTTGATGCATAAAAAAGTGATATTCGGTCCAAAACTAACCTGAAGTGATGCACTCTAAACCTAAAATTTTTTGACTTTTCTGAAAAATTTCTTCTATTTCTAAATAAAAAGTAATCAAAATTTCCAAGGTTTGATTTTGCCTACAGTACTTTAAAAGAAGTGGCTACAACCTTGCATGATGCGGTTGAATAAAACACTGAGTTTGTCACTCAAGTGGTACCATCGTGGTAGTGTTGTGGATGCGTTTTTGTCCACTGTGACAATGGTTTTTGGTTCAGCTCTCACCTTGGTGACTTTGGTCTTGGTAGTGAAGGTTGCATATTTCAATTCATGGGACCAGTTTTTCTTTACTTTTTCAAAAGTTTCCGAAGTTTAGGTTTAGGGTTAGCATCAGGGATAGTGTTAGGTTAAAGTTAGCATTAGGTTAGCGTTTGGGTTAAGGCTACAGTTAGGGTTAGGCTTTAGGTATACCTTTTTGCGTTTACTACGTTTCTACTCTACCAAGCATAACTGCACTCTCCTCATGCATTACTGTCATGTTACAGGTGGCATATTAACAAGGTTTCAAATATCAAGATCCACGGGCATACCTGTAGCCATTACCTAATTTAAATTGCCCCACTTTCTCTTTTTGCTTTTGTGAAGACACAACAAACAGACAACAGCACTAGAGAAACTTTACCAGGTCATGATGATGTGATGAAGGATTCAAAGTAGGGATGGGCATTTAGGAATACCGAATCCAGAAAGATTCAGATCCGGATCCTAAACTATCAGAATCCAAAATGCTAATTTAAACCAGGTGATTGGATTCGGTTTAGATCTTCCACAACATCAGTGGTGCACTTGGTTCTACCACTTGGAAAGTTAATGCACGCAAACATACATTTTCTCAGTCCATTCCCATGCGTTTTTCTCTTGCACAGCATGAAGATGAAAACAAGGGCACTACTGTGCATGCACCGACATTTTTTCAGTCCATTTACATGCGTTTTTCTCTTGCACCGTGTGGAAATAGTACTAAGTACGCACACACAGACATTTTTTCAGTCCACTCCCTGCATTTTTCTCTTAAACCACGTGGGCAAGCAAGAACTTAGCATTAGCACTATTGTGCAACCTTACTGTATTGCACTATAGCAGCGGCACATCGCTTCACTGTCATCACAGGCCCCCTTATACTATAGGTACTCAGCAGTAACGTTGATCAAGTATTCGACACTGCCATTGCAGGTTTCTAATGCAAGTGTTTTGGAAGATGCAACAGCATTTCCATTCTAACATTGTATATGATGATTACGAAACAATCACATCACTCCACATGCATGCTACCTGACACCGTTGGTATCTGTAGCTTGACAACAAACCGAACACGGAGATTTCATGAACTGTGGGATATAAAAATGCTACCAGATGTTCTAGAAGTCCCTTGCTCCTGATACAATATTTCAAATTCTGAAATCCGTAGGTGTTTAGCAAACCAGTGGTCATTAGCTGAAACGTAAATTTGATGTTGTTGCGGGCCCGTGCATTGCATTATCTCATACGTGCGCACTGCATGTGATGTAATAATTGCCTGTATTAGTTGTGGAACGTTTCCCACACTTGCGGCCATTTTTCTGCTTGCTTTGGACTATACACTGCAGTTGGGAACACATTTATAGCTCACAGCTGCCATGTACGAAGATTTGTAGAATTGCAGAATATTCAAATGCCTTAAGAAGTTTCAAAAATCTCTTTATTCTGATACAGCTGAGCACTGTACATAAAGAATTAACTGATTTGTTAGCCTGCGGCATCATGAAGCGTTTATAATCCCAATGGCGTTTGTTATGCATCATTCGGTTAAGGCATTCACCAAATGAATCTTATTGATGTGAAGAAACAAACAGTGAAGTCAAACCATCAGCGAAGTTGAAACAGTACATTGTCCACAGCAGAATGTACGACATATATCTGTATTTTAAACTGTGAAGTATACTGTGCTCAGTGCTTCAGAAGATAAACTAAAATTCAAATTTGGTGTAAAATACAAGTGCACATTTTTTGTTCTGTAGAGAATTTAACACATCTGGTGCAAAGGTGTTAAACATAGTTACATGCATCTGGTGGTTACATAATGCCATAAAATTAACTTTAAAAACACTACTTTCATGACAAAGCTTCACACCCGTATGGACGAGGCACGATTAGCTAGACACAGTGCCGAACAAGCTGTGCGGAAGCCTCGAAGTTCAACGCGCGGTGCTGATTTTGGCACATCGGTGAAAGGAGTCACTTTGGCTGCAGTTGCTACGGATAAATGGCACTCAGGTTTTACACCATCTGAATAGTACACTTTACACTCCTTCAAAGTTAGCTATGCTATCTAAGTTTACATATGAAAAGATTATTTCAATTCTAATATCCAGTTTATGCGAATTACCGTTATGCAATTAACTGTTATGTGATTACTGGAATTTTTTCTTATGTGGGTAGTTTCGGTTTGGGATTCTGCAATCCTATGTGACAAAGCAGTTTATGTGATTAACTGGTATGAAATTAGCCAAAGTCGTAAGTTTGTAGTTGCGCTAGGCCACTAGCCAAGTTTGATTGGGTCTGAGGACACCATTCCATAGCCTAGTTAAATGAGTTTTATTCTGAAGAGTATTATTAAAATCTGGTCTTTCTTGGAATAACCACTTTCATCTGGCAAAAATACACCACTGCATGCAAATTAAAAAATTGTTGGTCAATGGAGTGTTGCAGAAATGTATTGTTCGTGTAATAAAATGATAAATTCTGATTTCTAGTGCCGGATCAAGGGAAGTGCCCTGTGTGAGCCTCCTTGGTTTGTGAGTGAACGACGTTTTTTTGTAGTAATTATCAGGTGCAATGCATTGTAGGAAAAAAACAGAATAGGATTCAGCATTCTGGATTCGGTTCTGGAAGGGTCTAGAGATACGTTTCAAGACCCACGACAAAGACCATGTTTCCTAGTTTCATCAATAAAAACACTAACGCTTATGTATTTTCATCACCATCATGACTCAAACACAAAAACAGCGAATTTCTTGGACCGCTACGCCAACCAACAGTGTAACACTAAAAAACTCATCTCATATTCCCTAGAATACCCTCCAAGAACAGCTTCAACAGCTGCATAGTGCATAGCAACTGCCAATAGTTGAAATCCGCAAATATCATATGACATAGATATCACTAAAGTTATCAAATAACGGTTATCTGTCTCATCACCGGCAGAGGTGTTACGACTCTGATAACTCGAGTCTGCATCAAATCCTCTTTTGCAAATTTTCAATTTCTTGTTACTAAAGTCGACATGAGTCACCTTATTTTGATGACTCCATCGGAGTCAGTTTGTTTGACCAAAAAACTCGATACTCGAGTCAGAGTCACTTTCACAACATTTCGAAAAGTCTTGTTGATAACACACCAAGTTTTCACAAAAAAAAAGATTTTGTTGTTTCAGTGACACATGATTAAAATTAGCTCAAGTTTTCTGTTGCGATCGGGTCTCAATTTTTCAACTGTTTTTTTTTTCGACTAATGTTGCTGGCAATATGCACCAATTAGAGTTTTTGCAGAATAATTGTGTTTGCAGAATCTCCACGAAAAGTGTGCTTCATTCTTATGAATATAGAAGAAAGTGTTTGTACGACAATTAGTAAATGAAATAGTTTGCAGGTTTGATCCTTTTCTGTTTGCATCGTTTCAATGTTGCCTGTTCCTACCAACTATCAAGTACTCTGCAATGTGTTCTAATTAACCAGTTTAGCGATCTTATGATATTTGCAGCAATGGTGTGACTCGAGTCAGTGACTGGACTTGAAGAACAAATTTTGGTGACTCGACTCGAGTCCCGTTGAAAAACGATAGTGACTCGACTCCAGTCACCTTTATTGCCTAATGACTCGACTCCAGTCACAATCAATGACTCTAGATTCGAGTCACGGTACTTTTCACAAAATCTCTCAAGCATCAGATTGACAAACCCAGTTCGTTTGCACATAAAAAAGTAGCTTTTTGTGCTTAGTGATGATCATCACTTTCGCAAATTTTCTGTTTTGGCACTGTCTCCTAGGGGCTTCATGATAGGCTGCGTTCCGCCTAAAACAGATGAGGAGCTGGGCCTTGCTTTTCACCGAGGGGCCAGCAGGGCACAATACATCGAACATGTTATCACGGTTTAATGTAGAATTTGTATATTGTGATCATGGTAGTGTCGTGCACTTGCCTGCGAATTCTACTAAACACTATCTGCAGAAAGCCAGGCTTTAGTTCACTAAGGACACCGCTCAATCATGGAGCTGAACAAGCGAGCAATGAAACTCTGAAACAAACACAACAGCGTAACTGATCAAATGCTTCCCAGGACGGGCAAACTGCACTAAAGAACACGTTGCAGTATTGCATTACGAAACCGCAAGCACAACGCAACAGCCGCGGGGCGAACACAGAGGCACAATTAAGGGTTGCAAGATTGCAGGCGCCACTACGTGGCAACGACAAGGTAATCATACATTCACCACAATCCTCCCTGCTAAGTTTAGAGTTCGGTACGACAAACGTTAACGAGGGAACAAAAAACGTTAATAAGACACATAATCTCCAAAACGATCAGGGGGCCGACGAGTTCTAGTCGACCTCCGAAGACTCGGTGCAGGTTGATCGTGCAGATCAACCGTTTGATTTGTCTCGGTAGCGTCATGCCCAGCATGGCCATTCTGCCCGGTCTCTGACTGCACTGTTTCAGTGTCAGAAGTGCGG
>Ga0210059_1014700_pt1 | contig 11529 bp, 6 predicted proteins | sample Ectturendosymbi2_FD_188042 | JGI IMG/M metagenome (GOLD analysis project Ga0210059, IMG submission 188042) | Ecteinascidia turbinata endosymbiont from Florida, USA - Sample 2 (SPAdes) (version 2) | ecosystem: Host-associated > Tunicates > Ascidians > Unclassified | place: Key West, Florida... | reverse complement strand
CAATGCGCCTCGTGGTTGTCAAAATCTTTAAGTGAGCTGCGTCGGCACCCATCCACAGCAAAAGACACCTTTGATTTTCTTAGAATAATAGCTGACCATGAACTGGATCGTAACCGTATAATGTGCTGCTCATTTGATGTAAAAAGTCTATTCACAAACATTCCTGTGGATTTCACTGTAAACCTGATATTGGACAAGGTCTTCGCTGATAAAGAAAACAAATTTCATGGATTAAACCGAACAGAACTTCGAAAGATGCTAAACTGGACTTGTAAAAATACTGTACTGCAATTCATTTGTGCTAAATTTTGGTAATCTTCAATTTTTGTAACCTTGAGTTTTGATCTTAGCAACAGTGCGTAATTTTTTTTTTTGTTTCATATGTCAACTTTTGCGCAGGACTGAAGATGTGTAATACACGAAACTAGTTTCCTTACGCAATAAATTGCGATAGAATCGCTTGGTGTGGGTCACTGTTGTGGCTTTACAAATATTGCTGTTGCAAAGTGGTGTGAAATTAGCAGCTCAATGCGTGATGTTTAGGTATGATATATTTGTACACCAGCAGTGAACGTGTTAAGAAGAATGGCACATTTTATTAGGAATTAGAAAAATAGTAAAAATTGTTGACAATTCAAATCCACAACATACTCGCTTATATTATCCCTTGAGTCATATGTTGTTGTTTCGATGTCACTGCTCATCAGAGTACTTTGACTGCCATATCTTCCAAAACCAAGACCACTTTGATGCATACCTGACAGGCAAGAATATTACTACATTTGTCTAAATCATTACAGTTCACATCAAAATGGTATAAGCAGCATAGATTTGACAACTTGACGTAGAACAAACTCCTCCAGCTAGGAATAAAAACTGCTGCTCGTGTTGGCCAACTATCCAACTTGTATTGTTTGCAAATGTCTAGGCATGTGACTGCCTTGGTACTCAGCTGGCATAGAATGTATTGCAATGTTACTTATCACACTAGTTACACAACATAAATATAAAAGCTAAAACAAGAAAACTTCGTTGAAGGTATCAAGTGATGAAATACCACAAGGGCAAAATAGTTAAATCTGCTCGAATAGCATTTTACTAGGATGGAGGTATCAAGAGCACAAACTCAGTCAAAAGCTTACCTTTTTCCATAGAGAAAACAGACTCAGTGTCAGAGTCACGATGATGGCTACCAATTCTTTTCCTGACAAAAACTATTGTAAGCATCTTTGTTTTAAAGGCGTCACATTCAATTCAAAGCTATGCACTTACTGGTTGCTTAGTGAAAGGTTTGTACATTCATTTGGACCTACATTGTTCAAGGATTTCAGGCTTGCTGAAGAAACATTGCAGCTATTGTCAGTTTCTGGAGCCACAAGCTGTGCAAAAAATAGAGAAATAACTTTTAAACAATTAAAATACAGTAAAATTTGCCTAATTTGTCACCTCAAGGGGATTAGAAAAAAGCGATGAATTAGGCGAAGTGACGAATTATGCAAACAGGTAAAAACTCGATCATAGCAGCTTGTATATTTTATCATAGTAACTCGTATACATGATGCTTTTATTTGCAGTAAAATACAACTTTATGACGTTATGGTTGTTTACTAAATTATATTCTTTAATTGCTCTACTCTATCTAGACTCCTGAATTTAATCTAGCATGTTTGAAATCTTCAATAAACTTTGAAGACTTTATGCGTTCTCTCAATGGGGAGTCAAGTCGCGCTTCGCACCTCGTACACAAATTCGATAAAAGCTCCCATACAAAGATCCTTTAATTTGTTTGAATTCCCACACATGTTAACTGCTTAAACATCACAACCGAAACTGCAAATGACAGATTAGCCGAACAAAACGCTTCTCAGGGACAGAAAGAGGTGATGAATTGAGCTAATTGACGAATTAGACAAATTCTACTGTATATACAGCAGATACAAATCTCACTATCAATAACCTAACATTTTTAAGCATTGACAATGATGAACAGCAAGAACTTAAGACAACTCAACAATGTAACATAACCATAATAAATGAACTTGATAAAAGAAAAAAATTCTCAAGTACCTGCTAAAAGTTACTATGGGGTCAAAAACCTGCAGCAGCTGATGAGCCACACATTACATGAAATGTCTAAAACATTCTTGAAGCAACTGATCAAAAGGGTAACAAAAGCACTGTGAAAGAATGTTTTGGAAACATCACTATAACAAGAAAATACTTTTAGATGGACAGTGCTGCTTACAGTTTCAGAATCATTTCTTTGACTAACATCATGTGTTCTTTGGGTTATTTTGGCTAGACAAACAACTATTTTAACTACAACCACAGTGGTGTTACACACCTCAGCTTCAAAGATACTGACTAGAAATGACCAGCTGTGTATCTACTGCATGCTACAGCATAGATTCAAAAAACAAAAGCCTATAGAATAACAGTCAGACAATGCACAACATGTTGCATTTAAAAAAAACAACACAATTTTACTTCTGTATTTCAGCAATCACTTGCAGATTGCAACATTTTCAACAGTCAGTAGTTGGTTACTGGTACCTTATTTATGCACTGTCATTTATACTGTAATTGCAAAAAGAAATCATTTTTGCCACATGACCAAACTTAAGGAAACTGTTCCTAGTAGATTAGCAATTAGTTTTTCCAATTTCACACATTGCAACCATTATAACCTTAATTACTTCCTGTATTAAGCATAGCAGTGATTCCTATCCTAATTTTTCCAAGTACATAGATGTGTTTATCACAACCTTCTAAAACAGGAAATTTCGTTTTTTGTAAACAATTACCTCCTTCAATCACTTAAAGAAGTGCATCAGAGCAATTACTCCTGTAATAACAATAGTATTTATTTTGTGTCAGACTTCTGCTCCTAATCACAATGATACTTGAAAAACATAATACAAAAATGGTTAGTCATAGCGCAGTACAGAGCCAGTGTTAGAAGTTAGATGATGAATACAGACTACACAGAGAGATGCCAAACACTGCTATTACTGCATTCACTAATCATCAAATAGTAGTGGGAAGAAAAATGAAGATATTTTAATGTCACATTCTGAAAAGACTAAAATTGTCAGATATGATGCTTACAAAAGCATCTAAATTGTTTGATGAAGGTTTCAATTGTTTTTGTAAGATATTTTTAGCTTTAGGCTGACAATCATTTTCATCAAATTGAGAGCTTTATTTTTTAAATTTATTTTCACTAAATTTAGAGCAAGATTTGATGGGAAGTATTTTGCTAGTTTTATAAAATCAATTTAACTACTTTATAAAACTTTCTTTCAAAAACATGTTCAAAAACCTTTTGTTGGAATGATTGTCTACAAACAAGGCTGGCAAATTTGTTCGAAAAATGTTGTTTAATTCAGATGGAACCAAAACATTTTAAAAAGTTTCAAATCTCTTTTTGCCATGCTGGCATTAGTTAACATATACAATTCAAACTTGGCATTATCAGTCATGAAAGCTTATTAAACAGAATCACTACCAGAAAATTATCTACTTATTAGTATAAGCTATATAGGATTATGTGAAATTGATTTCCTAATAAATATTTTGCTGATTGATTTCTTGTTTATCTCTCTTGTGGAATAAAGTTACATGAAATAGATATGTGCAAGTTTGAATCATCACAAAAAGATGAAAGCAGAGCCCAGTCGGCTGATTCCCAAAAAGCTTACAGGAAACTTAAAAGGTTTTAATTTTCTGGTAATGAATTATACTTGAACAGGTTGAAAACTTCAACAGAGCATTAAAATTGCACATAAGTAGTTATCCTCAGTTTAAAAATTTAGCAACGTTAACATTACACACTTTCATGCAAATTAAAGTTAACTACTTCAGGACTCCAACTTGCCAACTGATTGAGCTAAGGAGTTTGTGCAGTCATAGCCTGCCAACCAATAGTGCTAAACAGATGTTCAAACCCTTTAAAAAAGCAGAAAGTCTCCTAGCTTTGATTTTAAGAAATCTTGTACGTTTGGGTTTGAACACTTTTTGGTGTGATGTCTGACTAGGGAGATCAAGTGATTTTGGATGACATCATAAGAGCCCAAGAAAAGTGTAAACAGCAGCTTACCCGTTTTTTTCTTTTAACACTTTGAAAGCCAGGGTACGATATATTCGTACTTTGGTTTCGGCCTAAAAAACAGCAGTTTTCAGTTGCCTCACCAGCGCCCTAGCTACTCCGCCGATTGCGCTAGAGAGCTGTTCAAGGGCTCAAACGGACGGACTAGTCTTCTAGTCTGCACTCAAAAAAAATTTTTGTTTGGGAGTTATGGATTTTTTGTGAGTGACGTCATAAGTGAAATAATTTTGGGGTCATTTTGGCTCATGTTGCCTGGCCTAGGGCCCAACCACTAAGTGTTTCACTGGCCCAACCACTAAGTGTTTCACTGAAGTTATCATTGGAAACCAAGCTGGAGTGCGAGTCTTTTGAGCCTTTGATCGACTTGCTAGCATTTCTGGGTCAAAAGTTATGATCTAAAATAAACAAATTAATTAATTAGCTAATTAGTCAAACATTTTTACTACTTTAGGTCATAACTTTTGAACCTGAAACCCCAGCAGGTCATCCAAAGTATTAAAAGACTCGGATTGAAGCCTAGTTTCCAATAAAAACTTCATCGAAATACTAACATCTAATGGTTGGCGCCTAGGGCAAGGTAAAGTGGGCCAAGGTGACCTAGAAGCACTCCACTTATGATGTCACTCACAAAAAATCTGCACCCTCCAATCAAAAAAATTTTTTTCGAGTGCGGACTAGAAAATTTGCTGCGTCTTTTGACGCTTTGACCAGGTCTGTAACACTTACCGAACTGGAGAAATTCCCACGCAAAGCCACATGCGTTTTGGTGTTTTTTTCAAAAATCCCCAAAAGCGGCTGGATGCCAAAGTGTTAAAATAAACTAGGCAAAAACCTATGTATTTAGAGCCCTTGGCTGTCCATCTAATGCAGTGGTTCTTACACTTCACAAACATGCTGAACCCTTGTGTAGTTTTCCAAGCTTTTGTTAAACCCCATTTTTGCCCAATATAACAGTAAGTGAAAATGATTTACGGAAATAAAATCAATCAACAGTTTATATTGAATTGTATAGTTGTCTTTCTCATGTGTTTAGTGAGCAAGACTTGTCTGTCTTGCCATCAAACCCCTGCAACGGCTCCATCGAACCTTGGGGGTTTAGTTGTTAATACTTTGACGTTCGGGTTAATTCAAGCGGTTCGTAAAAAAACAGCTGGATCGCACGTGGCTTTACACGGGAATATCTACGCTCCTGTTTGGGTTATGGACCTAGTCGAAGTGTCAAAAGATGCGGCAAGTCTTGTAGTTTGCACTCAAAAAAAAATTCTTGGTTGGGGGTACAGGTTTTTATCAGTGACATCATAAGTGGAAGACTTTTTCGCTACCTTGGCCAACTTCACCTGGCCTTGGGTGCCAACTGTTAGATGGTAGTATTTCGCTGAAGTTTTTATTGGATTCTAGGCTACAATCCGAGTCTTTTCATACTTTGGATTACCTGTTGGGGTTTCAGGTTCAAAAATTATGATCTGAGTAATGAATTGTTTATTTAAGATCATAACTTTTGAACCAGAAATGCTAGAAAGTCAATCAAAGGCTCAAAAGACTCAGACTCGAGCCTAGTTTCCAATGAAAACTTCAGCGAAATACTTTGACCTAGCGCAGGGGTTCCCAACCTTTCTCTTACCATGTACCCCTTCAGCATTCAAACAGATGAGCATGTATCCCTTCAGCATTTCAACAGGTAAGCATGTACCCCTTTAGCATTTCGACAGATGTACATGTACCCCTAAGATATCCTGTGACAATACATTTTATCATGATTATTCATTGATATATTTAACAATAAGCATATAATGATTTTTGAAAAAATATTCACTAACATGTGTAAAAATTTGGAAATAAATCGTATGCAAATATATTTTGCTCTTCTATCGATAACCTTAAATGTACCCCTTTGGATAGGCAAATGTATCCCTGGGGGTACATGTACCCTAGGTTGGGAATCACTGGCCTAGCGGTTAGGCCCTAGGCCAGGCAACATGAGCCAAAATGACCCAAAAACTGCTTCACTTATGACGTCACTCACAAAAAATCCGCAAACCCCAACCAAAATTTTTTTTCGAGTGCAGACTAGAAGGCTGGCTGATTTGTTTGAGCCCGTGAACAGCTCTCTAGCGCAATTGGCAGAGGAGCTAGGGCGTTGGTAAGGCAACTGACAACTGCTGGTTTTAGGCCGATTTCAAAGTACGAATATATCGTACCCCGGCTCTCAAAGTGTTAACATGCAGACATTTGGAAAACCTCAATGTATTGACTTCATCAGCGGCACATTGCTTCACTGTCATTGCAGACCCCCTTGTGCCGTAGGTACTCAGCAGTAACACCGATCAGATATTAGACGCTGCCACTGCAGGTTTCTAATGCGGATGTTTTGGAACAAGCAACAGGATTTCCATTCTAACGTTGTATACAATTATTACGAAAATTCACAGCGCTCCACATACGTGCTACATGACACCGTTGGCATCTGTAGCTTGACAATGAACCAAACACAGAGATTTCATGAACTGTGGGATATAAAAATGCTTCTAAATGTTCTAAAAATCCCTTGCTCCTGATACAGTATTTTAAATTCTGAAATCCTTTACTGTTTGGCAAACCAACAGTCATCAGTGGAAACGTACATTCGAAGTTGTTGCAGGCCCATGCATTGCATGTTATCTTAAATGTGCACGCTGCGTGTGCGATGTAATAATTGCCCCTATTAGTCGTGGAATGTTTCCTGCACTTGCGGCCATTTTTCCGCTTGCTTTAGACTATACACTGCAGTTAGGAAAATGTTTATATCTCACAGCTGTCATGTACGAAGATTTGTAGAACTGCTGAATATTCAAATGCTTCGAGAAGTTTTAAAAATCTCTTGGTCCTGATACAGCTGGGTGCTGTACGTAAAGACTTAACTGATTTGTAAGCCTGTGGCATCATGAAGCTTTCATAATCCCAATGGTGTTTGTTACGTATCATTCAGTTAAGGCAGTCACCAAATGAATCTTATTGATGTGAAAAAACAAAAAGCATGAAGTCAAACAAGTAACAAAGTTGAAACAGTGCATTGTCCGCAACGGAAAGTACAGCATATACCTGCATTTTAAACTGTGAAGTGTACTGTGCTCAGTGCTTTAGAAAATAAACTAAGATTTGAAGTTGGTGTACAGTGCAGGTGCACATTTTTTTGTTCTGTAGAGAATTTAACACATCTGGTGCAAAGGTGTTAAACATAGTCGCATGTGTCTGGTGGTTACCCAATGCCATAAAATTAACTTTTAAAAGTGTTACTTTCGCAACAAAGCTTCACACCCGTAGGGACAAGACACAAGACAGCACCGAACACAATGTGCTGAAGCCTTGAAGTTTAATGCATGGTGTTGGCTTTGGCACGTTGGCGAAGGGAGTCATGTCGGCAACAGTTGCTGCAGACAAATGGCACTCAGATTTCACACCATCAGAGCAGTCTGCTTTACACTCCGTCAAAGTTAACTATGTGATTAAGCGATTTAAATTAAGTTTACAAATAAAAAGAACGTTTTCATTCGAATATCCGGTTTATGCGAAAAAACGTTACGCGATTAACTGTAGGCCTACTGTTTTCTTACATTTGTAGTTTCGGTTTGGGATTCTGGAATCCTATGCAATAAAGCAGTTTGTGTTCAACTGGTATGAAATTAGCTGAAGTTGTTTGCAGTTGTGCCAGGCCACTAGCCAAGTTTGATTGGGTCTAAGGACATCTATGACCAAGAAAAGTGAGTTTTATTCTAAAAAGTATTGTCAAAATCTGGCCTTTCATGGTATAGCCACTTTCGCCTGACGAAAATGCGCTACTGACTGCATTAGAATAAAAAAATTTGTTGTTCAATGTTGGGTAAATGTATTGTTTGTGTGATAAAATGATGGATTGCTGTTGATTTACAGTGCCGGATTAAGGAAAGTGCGCTGTGTGGGTCTCAATTGTTTTTGAGTGAATGACGTTTTTAAAGCAATTCTAACGTGCAATGCATTGCAGGCAACAATCAGAACAGGATTCGGTATTCTGGATTCGGTTTTGCAATTCTAGAATAATGCTGGAATAGTAAACTATTCTGAAATGCCCATCCCTATTTCCAACCCGAACTGCTCAGTGGCAAAGGTGTTAAGTATTGTTTCCTGTTTTGATTTCAGCAATGAAAAAACTCATCATCCAGATTGACTGATTTGTTCTGGTTCAAACATTCAAAAAAGCCAAAAAGATTAATTTGGGGAAAAAATACTCAACACAATTTTCTGTCCAAATTTTGGTTGTTTTACGCAACTTTTTAACCATAAACCCTAGATAGGTGATCTGAGGCTCAAGAGACTCAAATTTTAGCCTAGTATCCACTGAAAACTTAACACTTTGACTTCCGGGTTAATTCAAGTGGTTCACAAAAAAACAGCATGAATTGCACGTGGCTTTGCGCGGGAATATCTCTGCTCTGGTTAACGTTACGGACCTGGCCGAAGTGTCAAAAGATGCGGCAAGTCTTGTATTGTGCACTCGAAAAAAAATTTGGGGTTGGGGGTGCAGGTTTTTTGTGTGTGACGTCATAAGTGAAGGACTTTTTGGCTGCCTTGGCCCACTTTGTCTGGCCCTGGGCGCCAACCATTAGATGGTAGTATTTCACTGAAGTTTTTATTGGATTCTAGGCAACAATCCAAGTCTTTTGATACTTTGGAATACCTGTTGGGGTTTCGGGTTCAAAAGTTATGCTCTGAGTTAATAAAAATTTTTGACTAATTAGTTTAATAGTTAATTAATTAGTTTGTTTATTTTAGATCATAACTTTTGAACCAGAAACGCTAGGAAGTCGATCAAAGGCTCAGAAGACTCGGACTCAAGCCTAGTTTCCAGTGAAAACTTCAGCGGAGTACTTTGGCCTAGCGGTTGGGCCCTAGACCAGGCAACATGAGCCAAAATGGCCCAAAAACTACTTCACTTATGACGTCAGTCACAAAAAATCCACAACACCAGTTTTAGTCAGTTTAATTGATTATGACTACTCACGAAACTGTAATCGATTGCAGTTAACACTTTGAAACCAGCGTACGATATGTTCGTACTTCGATTTCGGCCTAAAAAACAGCAGTTTTCGGTTGCCTTACCAACGCCCTAGCTCCTCCGCCGATTGCGCTAGAGAGCTGTTCAAGGGCTCAAACGGATCGGCCAGTCTAGTAGATTACACTCGAAAAAATTTTTTTGGTTGGGAATTGCAGATTTTTTGTGACTGATGTCATAAGTGAAGTAGTTTTTGGGTCATTTTGGCTCATGTTGCCTGGCTTAGGGCCCAACCGCTAGGACAAAGTGTTTTGCTGAATTTTTCATTGGAAACAAGGCTCGAGTCCGAGTCTTTTGAGCCTTTGATCGACTTTCTAGCGTTTCTGGTTCAAAAGTTATGATCTAAAATAAACAAATTAATTAATTATCTAATTAGCTAATTAGTCTAATATTTTTACTAACTTACACCACAACTTTTGAACCCGAAACCCCAGCAGGTCATCCAAAGTATCAAAAGACTTGGATTGTAGCCTAGAATCCAGTAAAAACTTCAGCGAAATACTACCACTAAGGGTTGGCGCCAAGGGCCAGGCAAAGTGGGCCAAGGTGGCCTAAAAGTCCTCCACTTATGACGTCACTCACAAAAAAACCCGCATTCCCAAGCAAAAAATTTTTTTTCGAGTGCAGACTAGAAGACTTGCCACGTCCTTTGAGACTTTTACCAGGTTTGCAGAGCATACCGGATTAGAGAAATTCCTGCGCAAAGCCACGTGCGTTTAGGCGCTTTTTTTTCGAAAATCCATGAAATTAGGCGAACGCCAAAGAGTTAATCACATTACACCATGTCTGAGCACTATCAACTGGTGAGTTATGGAGTTACAAAGTGGTGCAAAAATAGTAGCTCAATGCATGATTTCATAGTACAAGTCTTGTACACTGGCAGCAAAGATGGTTAAATATCAGATAACTGTTTTGTTACAACTTTGCAAGTATCAAGACGGAGCATATGCAAAATACAACTCAAAGCAACACTTTGCACTCACCCAAGCAACAATTCTGTTTTCATGAACTGGAAGTTTTGCATCATCATTAGTAATTTCTTCTTTGACAACACTTGATGAAACAACAAATTAGAAAACTGAAATATGTTTGATAAATTTGTTTTTACAAATATTCAATAAAACAAGTTGAATCGATAAAGCAGCACTAGCCAAAAACACATTATGAAGATCATGGTAATTCACATAAGTATTCTCCACAATTGCAGGAAGTCAGGGATCATTTCGCAAATTTTCAATAGGAAGTCATTTCACATCAAATTATGCGTCCTCAGTCCTGAAATGTTGAAGCAAAGCTTGCACACATAAAGTTGAAAAGCTGAAGTAAGATTAGAGAAAGCAAACAAACTCAAGACTGAAATGAATGAATCAAAACACATGTGACAATTAAAAACTAGAAAATACATCTTTCCCAAATAATTGATTTCACTAGAACAGTGGTTCCCAACTGGTGGGTCACGACCCAAAGTCAGCCAAAAGTTTGCAGAAGGCTTGGATTTTTATAACTGCACATATTATCATTGTGTTACATTTAAGCAAAACCCAAACACGCATAGATTTAAGCTCTTTCTGGAACTACAAGGAGATTCTCATTCTCAAATTTCGAGATTGTCTTGAGACTTCGTATGAAAACGGCAAAACTGGCACAGAAACATTAACCTGGGTAACATTGCCGTGTTTGAGAAATTGTGCAGTGTTATCGACAAATCAGTAAGTGGACTAGATCAGTTGCTAAACAACGAAATTTCTCGGCAAACTGAAACCCTTCTTGAAAACGTGCAACGCTACTTCCCTGAACCCATTGTTGCAAACCAGCTATTATAAATCTTTCTCCAGTAATGCTTTCATCAAGAGTCTCCCTGACAAATTTCAAGGTAAGTTTTTGCAACTGCGAAATGATTCTTCAGCACACGGCTGGTTCTTTGAAAAACAACTGACACAGTTCTGGTGTGCTGTGCAGCAAACATCATGCCAAACCTAACTATGCTCCCCTTCCATTGTCTGTTTCCTATTGCTGCACCTACTTCTGTGAGGCTGGATTTTCAACCCTTGTCCACATTAAAACAAAGTCAAGGAAAAGACTGGATATGGAGGATGATATGAGATAAGCTCTCACATAACATGTCAACAAGAAATTCAAGATTAGTTGCACAGATGCAAGCTTAATTATCCCATTGATTTGCATATATGCCATTTGTTCTGCATAAGAATGTAAATACAGGGTGACTCAAAAAGATGCGTACCCATATTTTGTTCGATAAAAAACCCATTTTTTAACGAATGTCTTTTCTGTTGCAGGACGTGATAGGTGAATCTATGGATGATCGTTTGCAGCTATAGTTGCCCCAAAAATGTCT
>Ga0210059_1014698_pt1 | contig 11531 bp, 6 predicted proteins | sample Ectturendosymbi2_FD_188042 | JGI IMG/M metagenome (GOLD analysis project Ga0210059, IMG submission 188042) | Ecteinascidia turbinata endosymbiont from Florida, USA - Sample 2 (SPAdes) (version 2) | ecosystem: Host-associated > Tunicates > Ascidians > Unclassified | place: Key West, Florida... | reverse complement strand
AAGCAAATCAGAAAAGATCTTGATGATCTTGAATAGCAAGTAAAAGCCACTTTGCCAACTGGCAACCGCGGAACTCTTCCCCAACGAGACACGGAAACAGCAAAAAATGACAAATGGGCGTTTGGGTCTGATGCCTTAGATTAGTGTTTTTTGGTTTATGCAACCACACGAAGCCTTACTTCTTATCTTGATGGTCACTAATTGCTCAGGCGAAAGGTCCTTTTCAAGATTCAAAAAAAATGAAAATGAATTAAAGGGCCGCAATATTCCAGGAGAGGTTGTCCACACCAAGCATTCGGTGCATTAAAAGTGACAAACTTAGGGCAAACAAACTGTGATGAATTCGTAGATAATTTTGTTATAAAGAAGGCAGGACAAAACCTTTTTAACAGTTCACTGTGTTATGTTCAGCCTTACTTGATTTGGTGATTGCAGCTTTTTATTTCTTTATACGTATTTCAATAATGACAGGATAAGCGAAATTTAAACCAGTCCAGTCGCCACGGTGGGCATTGGTGAGCTCAGCCTTTCCAAATGTAAATATGAAACACTACAAATCCGTAAAGCTTTTATCAAATTTTCAGTATGTCAAGTCCCCTTGCAAAAATTTAAATCCCCACTCAAGACTTTCTGGCGAAGATTCTGATTTTTAACTCCATATCTTTACACGCGACAGTTTAGTTGCATTCGATTCTTACCATTCTGAATAAGTAAGAAACGCGCGAATCGTGAACATTTAAAAGCCCTAGAAGGTTTTCTATAGGCCTCAGAGAAATCAGCCGATTGGGCTCGGCTTTCTTCTTTTTGTGATGTTTCAAACTTGCGGATATCTGCATTCAAGTAACTTCACTCCACAGGTGTACTTACCACTTCACTCCACAGGTGTAATTACCACTTCACTCCACAGGTGTCATAAGCAAGGAATCAATCACAGATTTATATCCCTTGCTTATTTCACCTGTGGAGTGAAGTTACACGAATCGTGAACCTAACAGTTACAACCATTTGGATGCGTTTTACGTGACGTGTTTTGCTCGTGCGTGTGAGATTTTTACAGCCGTGGTAAGCGAGTTGCAACGTGTTCTTCACGTTATGCTTTAAAGTCTTTATGCCGCCACACATACTATATAGGTAGAGTGTGTTTGTTTTTTAACACAGATAAGAAAAAACAGATGTGATTCTTATAAAAAACGTAGACCATGTGTTTTGTTAAATATTTCAATTGTGGCGATTTCGGTTGATTTGCCTGTGACAGTTAATAATCCTGTTCCCGCCAGCCAAATAGGATTCCAGCAATTCCGTGCAATTTAACGCTTTTGCGTCGAAGGCAGCAAAAAGCGCAGTGATCGTGGGCACTTCAGTAATAAATGAGAATTTTTAAGACCGTACTTTCAGAGCGTTATTTTCCGATTTTCGCAAATTGGTTGACGCTTTCCATTTTTTCCCTCGCAACATTGGAAGAGGGGTCCTCACAAGTGGATTAGCCTAGGACAGTGATTCCCAAACGCCGTGCCGCGGCACGGTACCGTGTCGCGAAGTGACAGTGCTGCACGGCAGTAAATATAAAGCGAAGATTGATTTGGTGTTGCGCACAATCGTATTGCGAACAAAGACAAGGTTTGTTACCTAAGGATAAAGCGACTGTTAGCCTACTTGGTGCTTGTACTTTCTGACCTCTAGTTTCTCTGCTGTGAATTTCGTTACTTATTGACTGTATTCTGCTAGCACGTCAGCTAAGACTGGTTTACTTTTTTAACGTAAGTTGAGCGGGAGTGTCGCCTCGAGTCTGAGCAACGATCTGCGGACTCACGCTTGCGCGCCGCTTAATTCATGGATAAGTTTCTCAAGAGAAAACTTGATAGTAACCAAAGTGAGTCTCCGGAAAATAAACAGCTATCAAGATCTGAATCGACTTCAGTTGAAAGAAAAGCAAGATTTCGCCGGTTGTACTGTGATGATTGTTCAAAATTTGGATTTCATTGGACTGGAGATGAACAGATGCCTAGCCCATTATGTGTTGTTTGCGGTCAGAAGTTGTGCAATGAAACAATGGTTTCAAGTAAGTTGAGAAGACACTTCATTACCAACCATTCTCACCTTCAAACTAAAACGATCGTTTATTTTCAAAGATTGTTGCAAGCTAATTCAAGGCAAAGTAAATATTTCAGAAAGCAATGACTGTGTCAGAATGAGTTAAATTAGCTTCATATGAGATGGTAGAAATTATTGCACTTGAATCAAAGTCTCATGTCCTTGTGGAATCAGTGATTCTTCCAGCATGCCAAAAAATGGTCAAAGTTATGCTCGATGATAAAGCCGAACAAGATCTTAGCAAAATTCCTCTTTGAAACTACACTAATCAGAGAAGGATTATTGACTTTTCAGACAACATTGAGCAAAACGTAATGGCCAAGCTTAAAAATTGTCTACTGACATCAGCAACCATGCACAATTAATTACATTTGCACGTGCCATCGATGAAGGTGTGATAATTAACCAATTTCTTTGCTGCAAAAATTTACCATCTACTACAAAAGGTCAAGATGTCTTTGACATTCTTACAACTCACCGCAAAAAGCATGGCTTATCTTGGGATTCTTGCGTAGGAACATGCACCGATAGAGCACCATCCATGGTAGGTTCCATAAAAGGCTTGTATCTCTCGTGGAAAAACACAATCCTACTATTGTGCGAACTCACTCTTTTTTATACGGGAAGTGTTAGTTGCAAAGATAGCACAAAATGAACTAAAAGAAGTGAGTAAAATGATCGAAATAGTGAATTTCATTAAAACTCGTCCAGTGAAGTCCAGAACTTTTGACTTGGTATGCAAGGATTATGGATTCTCAACATGTTCATTTGCTACATATTGCACGCTGAAGTAAGATGGCTATCAAAAGGGAAGGTACTATCTCGTGTTCATGAACTTCAGAACGAACTTCTCACTTTATTTGAGATAGAAGGGCATGAGCGGTTTTGTAATTACCTTAAAAATGATTTGTGGTTGTCTAAATTGGAATGTTTAACAGAGATATTTGGGCAGCGCTGTAGACTGAACAGCGGTATGCAAGGCAGAAATGAAAATATTCTTACTTCGACGGATAAATCAGTTGCTTTTCGAAAAAAGGTACTTTATGGAAGAGCAGAGTGAAGGCAGGTACTTTAGACATGTTTCCATTAGTATGTAAAACCTGTGTAAAGGAGATGATTCCCATCACTCTTGAGCATTTGACGTGTTTAGGAAGGAGAGTAGAAGACTATTTTCCCTCAAACAATGTTGAAGAATTTGATTGGATTCGTAATCCTTTTGTGAAGTTGACAGACTCTAACTTCGAAATGTGTGAAGAGAAAGAATTAGCATCCCTCTCCAGCGATCGTGGACTTAGAATGAACAACGCGGAGCTTCCACCGGACGCATTTTGGATTCCTATTATGCAAGAGTATCCATATATTGCTAAGAAAGCCATCAAAGTGCTGCTGCAGTTTTCTACATCTTACTTGTGTGAACTTAGGTTTTCTATCCTAAACAATATTAAAAATAAAAAACGTGAGAAAGGCTTCAGAGCGTTGAGGAAGAATTGAGGGTATGCCTCTCACAAATCCAACCTAATATTGCAGCAGTAGTAAAAAAATCCCAAGTTCATGTTTAACACTAGTTTTTGCACCATTTCACAGGATGTGGAAGCTTCATTTACGTAAGCAAATTTATACTCGTAAGTTAACTTTTAAATTATCACCCGACCACTTGAAATATTGGTAAATGTAGGATTTAGTGTTCTTTTTGATATTTTTCGTATATAAGAAATGCAAAATTCTGGATGTACATTGCCATTTGCAAAAATATTATTCAAAATGAACTTGGTAGCAGGTATGTGTTGTGTAAAATGCATTATTAATATTGGGAAATACAGTGATTTTACAACAGGGGTGCCGCGAAATTTTTTCAGCCTTGAAACTGTGCCGCAATGTGAAAAAGTTTGGGAACCACTGATTTAGCAAATCTGTAAAATCGGATCGCAACTAACATTTTTGATATGTTCAGAACAATCACATCGAAACAACAAAAATTTTCTCAGTCCGATCCAGTCATGATCTGCCAATTTTCAAAAAATTTGGAGTCCGATCCAGTCCTGATCCGGCAAAAATTGGCTTCAGTCCTGACCAGTCCGATCCAGTCCTGTCCGTGCTCATCTCTGCCACAAGGGAATTATCATAATTCACTTATCCCTATATAATGATTGTGCAACTTGGTATCAGTGGAGTGATCTCGTTGGTTGAGCTCTGTTGCTGCTGGTTGCTTTCCTGTTAGAATAATGCCCCGAATTTCTATCATTCCTTGTGTTTGCCTCAGTAGTTCAAGGCAATGCAGAAACCTGTAACAATCCCTCTGAAAAGTTCAGTTCGCATAAGCGTGGTAGTTGCCAAATCAAACAAGCAAGAGTTTAGATTCCGAGCATGCAACAGGGCGTCTGCTCAAATTCCTACCGCCACCTTTCAAAAACCAAACGTACTGGGGAAACCGCAAGAGTGTGTTCTCTTTGGGACGACTGACCAAGCACTTCGCGTTAAACTTGTCATCGTGAGTTTTCTTGAACACAGGCCCGTAACCAACTTGGGACACCAGGGGCAAATATTTTTTTGCGAGGAGCCCAAACTGTGTTTTAAACGATGTCCTACACATTTTTCCAGGGGGGCGAAAATTTCGCAGGGGTACTTCGCCCCACTTGGTCACGGGCCTCCTTTAAAATAATATAAATAATATAAAATCAACAAATCTCACTGTTTATATATTCGTTCTTTGAACTCAACACGCAAAGTTAACATTGACGAGAATTTAGGTTTATCTACGTGTCACAGCCCTGCCATCAAACGTTAAGTTTAGGTTTTCTTTGTCATTGCAATTTTGCTGAAATTTTATTTGCCTCTATATGTTAAGTGAAAAATGACATAATGCCCTTTTTTGCAAGTGGCCTTCGCATGGGCTAAACATGCATAGTTGCTTGGTTGGTGTTGAAAATCATTTCCTTTGATTTAGCAAGAGTCGGATTACAAAACTTTTTTTTAATTTATTTGTTTGTGAGCAGACACGAAGTCCAGAGTAAATGTTTAAGAGTCGGATTGGAGTCGGATTATGTTCAGCTTATGCAAGAGTGGAATCGGAGTCAAAGATTTTAAACTCTGTAGGCATACACCCTTGGCACCAGGCGCGGGGACTACGTGACTTTCCGTTCTGGTCTTTTCGGTCTGGCAGATTCGGTCTGAGCCGTTTCGGTCTGGGCCGTTTCAGTCAGGACCGTTTCGGTCTAGGGACATTTCGGTCAGACTATGAACTCTTGCAGAAATCTTACATTTTATTATTTTAATGTGAACATGCTCAAATCAACGAGAAGTTTTATTTAAAAATACTACAAACATGATCCAAGATCCAACAGTTAATCAGCATCAACATATAATTTTCATTATCACCAGCAACCAATAAAATGATTATCGACATTTTGCAAAGAAATACAAATTTTTCAAAGTTGTAATTGCAATTCAGATTTAACCGCAATCATGATTCCTCAAAGGGAGTTCCTATAACACCAGCTATAGTTTCGCCTACCTATAATCATTTAAATAAGCATATGTATTAAGTTGGTTATGTACAAAAATGTTGTGACCAAAATGTCCCCAGAACCAAATGGCCAGACCGAAAAGTCCTGTTCCAGGGCGCGGGAAACCTTTGGTACGCCTCTGACATAGGCGTGGACAAGGGAGAGGGGGAAGAGGGGCCGTGGTCCCCCAAATTTTTAGAAAACATAGTCATTCTGTGTTCTGAGAGGCGTTTTTCCAAACAAAATATTGTTATTCGCCTTAAATTAAATATTTTGCCCCCCCCCAATTTCTGTGCTGGCTAAGTTTGTGGGCACTAACGTAAAGATAATGCTTTGTTTTGAGTTGCCTGGGCATTTTCGCAGTGGAAAGAGGATACGGAGTTGAAATACTAAAATATCTGAAATGGAAGCAGGAGGCAAAACTGGCGCTGAATAGGCAAAACTGGCGCTGAATAGGAGGAATCTGAGCTGAATAGGAATCCTGACTGGCCCAAAAACCTTGGATGACATCAGACCTTTACAAATTAATCAAAACCAAAAATGAGTTGTATAGAGCACTAGTTCGTTGTAAATTTGATGATAAGCAAGAATATAAAAGATACAAAAAATGAGGAATAAGGTAAATCACCAACTAGAAATCAGTAAAAGAAAATATTATCAATCTCAGTTTCTTGAATGTGGAAATGACTCTGCAAAAATGTGGAAACTAAGTAATACCTTAACCAATTCTCAAGTCAAAACCCATTCTTATCCAAACAAATTACTTCACCCAATAAATTCACAACACACTGGAAATCCAGAAAAGATGGTGAATATATTTAATGAATACTTTGTGACAGTAGGGAAGCACATTGTAAATAGCATTACACCTCCTTGCAGCAATAAATATCCTGTTGCCCATAATGGCCCAGATCACTCTTTTGTATTGCATGAAACTTTTCCTGAAGAGGTTGAAGCTGTCATTAACAGGCTGTTAGAGTGCAAGAGTGTTAGAATGAATGACATCCCAATGCATATACTAAAATTGTGTAAGAATGCTTTATCCACATTTCTAACCCAAATATTCAATCATTGCATACGAAAGGGTACCTATCCCAAAAGTTCAAAGTGTGCACAAGTAGTTCCCATTCACAAAGGGGCGAAGAAAGACCTTTGCAACAACTATAGTGCCAAGCCACAACGCTTGCGCATTTTACCTAGACTAGACCAAGTTAGTAATTAGCGCCCTACTCCGCAGTAGTGTTGTAACAAGTGTTACGTTTTAGCTAACAATAGTGTTACGAATGTGTCTGCAACCCTATGGTTCTGTCTTCAATGCAGTTGCAAAAAGTGTCTGTAACCCTGTGATATCGCCGGCTTCAATGTCTTGTACTACGTTCTGTTTTGTCTGTTTTTATCAACCTGCGTTCTGCAGAGTGTGTGTGTTCATACTATGGACTTCGTGTCTGCTAACAAACAAATAAATTAAATTAAAAATAATATTACTGACTTTGGTAGTGGTGAGCCCAGGCTCACGTGCAAAGTACCCCAACGCTAAAATGTGGAATGTTCATAGGTGTTGTAACGTTCGCAGAATCGTTGCGTGTCTTTGCTTGCCTGTAGCCCTGGCTTGACGTTTTTCCCTAATTGTGTTAATTGCGGTGACTAGGCCTCGAGTAATTCACGGGCCGCGTTTTTTGTGTAATTCCGCATACCTTGGCGAATGTTGTTTTTTCCGAGTGATTGGAACGGGGAAGCGGCTCAGTATACGAATTGAGGACTGAGAGGTGGTCCTTTAGTTTTGGATGACGTATAGGTCTTTGCAGCACAAGGCTGATATAGCATAAGGCTATTATTAATACAGGACATAAGGTCCTCACAGCATAAGGCTGGGTTTCATAATTTTCGCTAATCACGTTTTGTTGACGCGTTTGTGGGCTCGTCGAATTGAAGTAACGTGAATTAACGAATTTTGTGGCGGTCTGTTTTCTTGATGTGGACCTGTAAGTCAGGAAGCTACAGGTGTCGAAAAACGTGCAGGCCTACTTCCTAACACGTAAGCCTGTCTAACCACAACATCGTTATCAAGACTTTGTAGAACGTCAGTGTTGAGCTCTGACAGTCGGGGTTTCGTGGTTTCCATCTGCGTTGAGTTCTCCTGAACGCGCCTTGGCGGCTGGAAAGACGTGCTATTTGTTGCTTTGCTTACTTTTTGCCGTTGTTGCTCGTTGATTTAGCCGATTGTTGTCGAAATTTGTATGGGTTTAACGCAATCTTGCTATGTCACGGAAGGTTTTGGGATGGTTTTACTTCTGCTGCTTCGGCTTCTTTATGACCCGTGACCAGTTGCGACCATCCATAGACCCACCGCATGACTGTGTCAATGAATTCTTGCAAGCACGTTAGCCTACAGCCCTACAACCACTTACGCATCCTGTAACCCACTTAACTGTTATTTGTCTGTTACGGCACTGTACACTTGGTAGTTTGTTTTGCTTGGTTGTTCCTACTATGACCTTTTCCTTTCCAATGTAAAGTGAGCAGCTGGGGTGGCAATTTTTGAATTAGGTTTACTTAATTGGTATCTTTACTGTTTGTCGGTCTTCCTTTTATTCTATTTATACTTCATGCACTTCGCAGACCTGATGATACCTACATGATCCTAGGCAAAATATATATACTGTTACGAACTTGCGTACGGCTTTAGGTCGCTTTGCCTCAGGCCCTCTGGTGGCCGTTTTGTACTTGCTGGTGGGGAGCACTGGGTGTGGCGGAAACGCAGGTTTCGAGGAGGGAATTTCAAAGTTAGTGCATAGGGCTGAGAAGGCATATTTTTTTGGTAACGATTTCCACCGTGTTAGTCTGTATTTATCGGTTTCCAGACGTTTTCCACCGTGTTGTGTTGTCACTGACTTAACGATTTCCCTGGTGCTTAGTCCCATTGTGACGACTGTGTTTTAGTCCGTGTGCTGTTTTGAGACGGTCAGTGTCGTCTTGTACAGTTTCTCTGCCATTTTGTGTTACTTCTGATTAAAGAGGCTTTGTCCTCATTGCGTGCTGGCAGTTCAGAGTTAGCCAGTCAGGCAGGTCTGTTTGTTGCACGGCTTGCCCAAGATAGTTACGGGACTGCAGATTAACAGGGGTGTGTTCACAGTGTGAGAACCATTAACCAAACCTTTCCAAACCCCAGCCCAAAAGGCCTTTGGCTGGCACCGTAGGGTTCCCTACATATACTCCGTGTGATCTTAGTGTCTGATTCTTTGAGAAAGGATTTCTTTCCATAGACAGTGTTACACGTACGCCAGTAGCATTAATTTGATGACTCTATGTCAATGCTATTAATTTCTTATCAGTGAGTTCAGTTGAAAAGATTGTCACGAGAAATGAAATTAATCAATTCTTGTTTGTGTCCCACGCTGTCGATGTTCCAGCGTACGTCCTGCTTCGTTTACTTATTAAAATACTGACTTGGTTAATTTTGCAACTGTCCAAAGAAGCAATAACGGCATTAATACAATTTATTGTGGGGCTCCGTAAATTATGGTCAATCTCTTCATGGGCTCCATAACACCAAAAGTTTGAGAACCCCTGAACTAAGCAGGACATGCGTTCCAAACTTGTTGCATGTCTACTTCAACCAATAATGTTCAGCTAAAGGCAAAATAGCTCCAATTTTGCCTAACAAGGCAAAATAGACAGAGCACAAAAATGTATGTTGTGCAACACAATACACTTTCGGATAAGGATAGTATGATTTCAACCAAAACAGGATTCGGATCGGGTATCATTTTTCAAAAACAGGATAGGATCGGATAGTAAAAATCCATTATCTGATCATATCATCGTGCGGTAACGAGCTAATTAACAGGCCGTGTGATTGCTGATCAGCGTTCTAAACCTCTGTTTTAGAGTTCGCCCACACCAGGTTAGCCATTGTGTCAAGACCTTTTTTGATGCCGTGCTAAGAAACAACTTGCATCGATTTTTATGCGCTGCACATCTTCATCCAACTTTTTTATTCGATCGCTTAATGCCTGATGCTTTTTACAAATCTTCATTTTTCGTCAATTATTCAACACTCCTGTATGGAGATCAAATGCTCTAGTTGTTCGTGAATTGTTTCGGAGTTTGCGTCTCAGCAGTATTGCTTTCGTGTAGTAAAAATATGTGGACACTGTGTACACACCAAGCAAAAAAAAAGAAGTGCTGGAAAGTGTCTTAATCCTCTCAAGGCTGGACACGTACTAACACCGGTTGTGTAATGCCCTACTGTATGGTTATCCATTTTCTGTGCTTTTGCGATTGATGATACAGCTGTGGTGAGGATAAACTGCTTTGCTCCTCCCAGTGTTGGTCATGTGCAAACACCGTTTCTGTAATGTGCGCTGATGCTAACCACTTTTTGTGCTCTTGTGTTTGTGATATGGACCACGAGTCCGCAATAAAATATCATTATTATTATATTTATTTCTGAAAAACATCGGATGAGGATATTTGTTTGATTTCTATAACGAAATTTCCCGGCGAGTGATTCAAGATGTCACAAATGCTGGTGGTAGTCTGTCTATAGAAAGAAAACCTTTCTCAGGGAAGAATCAGACACTAAGATTGTACAAAGTATATATTTCGCCTGCAAAGTATGCCTCATCAGCTCTTATAGAATGATGTTGGTAGTGTTTTGTCTGCTATGGTTTATTTGCAAATAAATAAAAAAAAATGATTTTGTCAGTATGTGCTGTACTCATCCCAATCAATGATAATTCGTGTTACTTCATAATTTTTTCCAGGAGAGTGGAAGTAGTTACTTTTATAATGCTGGTATGCCGCTTGCTTGTGCAGAGTGGCATGTGTGTGTGTTGTGTAGGCTAATGTCTGTTTCATGGGTGGCCAACTTTTCTTCGACTGGATCGACTAGAAAATTTCTTGGTAACTCGCGATTGACCGGTCGGTAATAAAGACACAAATGTAAAATGCCAAAGTTGAGTAAATATAGTGTAGCCCACCATCGCGTTTGTAAGTGATGCACAGAGGGCAAAGTGTCTGTTTCGCACAAATCATGATTGCCACGCAATAATAGAAAAGCATATTACAATATCTTCGCAGCATCTGCCGAGCTAGCTTATGGTCAGCCATCCCAAGATGCACCTAAAAATATACGTGACCAACCAAGTGATGGATAATTTTTATGTACTTTCTGGAAGATTGATTGAAAAATGTTCTTTTTAGGTGTCTTGTCAATTCAATGCAAAGTCAGGCGCGATCGACCTCTCAATGCAATCGACCTGTTGGCCACGCCAGGTCTATTTCAGGGTTTAAGCTACATTTCTTTTGGTTAGAATTTTGAACATTCTTCCTCAAGTTTTATGCAGTCAAACTTTGCTAAAAGACAGTTTCAGTTTGTTGTTTTTGTAAGCTACATAGTTTTACTATTATTTGTACTGTGATCTACTCTCAGTGTTACACAATCTATTTGCTTTATTTTACCAATTGATTGAATGCTGGAGCTCTGTTGCCATTAGCTGAACCAGATTGGTTGAATTGGTCACATGACAAGGACTATATCCTTGGATTAACGGATCGACTTTGCCGTATAACTTAAAACCCAAACCTATGTCAGGTTTTCAAAACTTATTAAAAAAGTACTATAGCTTACATCAAACATTTTCCCACAAAAAGAATCGTCTCTATTAGCCGAGCCGAAACAACAATGCTGAGAACCTAAACGACCACTCGCGCAGTCAGCGGGAATTCCCGCTCGACCAGGTTCATCGTACCAACTGCTAGTGCCATGAACTCAATGCTACAAGTAGACAAAGCCGGATGCACTACAGTTCAAATGGAAAAATAACCACACCACCAGAGCCATGGGCGTCGGAAGGAATTTTTCCAGGGGGGGGGGGGCGAAAAGCGGTGAAATTTGTTTTTTACCCCTCGAAATTGAAAAAACAACCTTTTTTG
>Ga0210059_1014697_pt1 | contig 11531 bp, 6 predicted proteins | sample Ectturendosymbi2_FD_188042 | JGI IMG/M metagenome (GOLD analysis project Ga0210059, IMG submission 188042) | Ecteinascidia turbinata endosymbiont from Florida, USA - Sample 2 (SPAdes) (version 2) | ecosystem: Host-associated > Tunicates > Ascidians > Unclassified | place: Key West, Florida... | reverse complement strand
AAATAAACGGGAACCTTGCGAATCAGCGAAAACGTAAATTTTACAAACGAAGATGTCATGAATTACGTCATAGGGGCCCTCCAGTAAAAATTGCCCCGGGCCCCCCTACCTTTTAATCCGGCTTTGGCTCCCGCTCTATGTGTCAAGTCATGATTTTTCTGGAAAGGGTCAGGTTCTGCTGAAAAAACGTTGTAAGCTTACATTCAGATATGTGAATTTTAGTATTACTGGAAGCAATTTTACGTAATGCGAAACTTATCAGTATCTGAGATGAAGCTTTAATAAAATGCTCTTACAAGCAAGCATGAAAAGAGAAAGTCGAAGTCGTTCGCCGAGGGTGTTGAAATTCTAAAAACAGTTTCAAACGAACCGAATATCACTATCACTTCCTGCGAATATCACTGAGTAAAGAGGGAAAATGTCAGGAAAAAGGAATATACAGCCATGTTTAAATTTTTCTTCCATTGAAAAATGACAGTTTCAACCAGTCAGTCATTCAGTGATCTTTTGTGCTTGTTTTCTGCGCACAATATCTGAGATTCTGCGAACAGTGGTTGACAGAGATACTCCCATGTCCACCTTGGGAATCAATCGACAATGACGTTTCGTTTCATGTTTGTTGAGGAGAACCCTGTCTCATATACAGCTAAGTATTTTGAAAAGTTATTGTGCTGAACGCAACCATCAGCAACCACTCGTTGGCTTTATTAAACTACGAAACGCTATACACTCTGAAAAGCAGAACGAAGCAGAGTCAGTACACCAGCACGCCTTCAAGGCTACATACGAATAATGCAAGACGAGCAAAGTAAGTCAGGCACCAACTATAAGTCAGGCACCAACAATTTCAAGTAATCAGACAATAAAGCGCAGGTGCAAGAAACCAATTAAACGCAAGGATTTTATCACAGTTATGATAACTTCAAATGCGCGCTTCGACAGTGTAGAAAACTCTTCGACCAATCCACATCAAAATTCAGAAAAGTCACAGCTGCAAGATATGAATGTGGAATAAAGCATTGATTAACATTGGCAATCAATCAATTCATCTTTAAAAAGCACTTTGAAAACACAAGCCCGTTCCTTGATAAAATTCACATTTTTAGTTTCCTGTTTAAAAACCGTTTAAGTATTCTTGAAGGGCTGAACTTGCCAGGGCATGTCGATGAAGAATACAAGGGGTAGAAATGATGTGCGGTGCCCGTTTGTTCACCGAGCTGTAAAGCTTCACGGAGCGCCGCCTGTGCAATAGCGAGCCAACGTGATTCCGCGAGTTCATTTGATTGAAAGCAATTATTCATTTCTTCCTGATCATCAGTCGCTTCGCTAGTCGTCTCTAGACTTTTGTACATGAAGAACTCAGTCTTTCAACTCAACTGCATGTATATATCGACAGCAAACCAACAAACACGTGCAGTTCGACACGTCAGTTGACTCATCTATATTAAGAGAGACTCTTGCTTTATTACTTCAAATTTCATCTACTACGTGATCTAAATGAAGTTACAATCTCCTTTTACGTACAAAGGCCAAATGATGTCGTGAATAGGAACAGTGTTGCGCATGAGCTGTTCAACTGAATCCGGTACCCTACATGCGTAAAAATGGACTAAAAATAAAAAACTTATCACAAAGCATAACTATGAATCATAATCCAAGCTGCAACATATCCAGCTTGTGTGATATATCCATAAACCTATTTCGTAACAACGCTCTGTGACGCTTGACATGGAGCCTCTCACCAATCTATGAACAAAACAATGTCGGGTGTGCTTTTGTGTTTTGTCCTGCCCTGCAACTAACTAGCCTTATAATCCAGTATGCAACATTGTAAATTTATAAAAATTTACGTTGGTTATAATTTATGATTCAGTAAATTTATCCCCTAGGAAGATGGAATTTACCCCTGGGGGTAAATTCACCCCAGGTTAAGAACCACTGATCTATTGGTTCTTACATCAAGAAAAAAGAACCGAAAAACACCGGCGATCACAATACTTCAAGTCAAAGCAAATCTAATTACCTCAACAAAATAGACATAAAATATTTAGCAAAAACAGCCCCAAAAACGCATGAATTCTGATAGAACTAGCCCAAAAAACCGCAACAGCAAAACATTTCCCGCAACGCAACGAAAAAAACAGCCCAATTGTGCGGGAAAACCGCCCAACTGGCAACACTGGTGTGTGTGTTTATACTATGGACTTCGTGTCTGGTCACAAACAAATAAATTAAAATGAAATTTAAAAAGAGCCATTATGAAACAGCTTTCAACTTATCAAAACGTGAAAAAGGTGTGGGGCATAGTCTCTATGTCACGAGACTATGGTGTGGGTTATATAGAGACTATGGTGTGGGAACCAGAGGTGGTACCGGATCCACAGTCAACCCCGGAAAGATTCTGCGTTTTTCTTTGGGACCCGGATCCAGAGTCAAAAATTTGTGAAAAAACGGACCCGGCGTCACTTTTCAATTTCGGCAGTAGCAGGAGTCTCTGTGGTCATTTCTCAAGTAAAAACATGGGTAAATTACGGTTGGATCGATGATTGTAGCCGGAGTCTGAACAGGAGTTGGATTCTCAAATTAAAAAAATTTCCGTATCCAGACCCGGATATACTTTTAGCCAGGGGGAAGGGGAGATATCTGTGCTCGGGCGCAGCATTTTGAGGGCGTAAATTGAGGTTGGAATGTCACGTAACAATTACGAAATGTCAAATGTCACCGGATGCTAGTAATTACGAGTTACAAAATGTCGAATGCCAGTCGCTGATGCCCAGTTGCAAAATCTCATCACGATCACAAAGGTTCGCAAAGAGAGCAATTACGAACCTTAGTGACGTTTTAAGACAGTGGTTTCTCAACCTGGGTTTCGCGAACCCCCAGGTGTTCAAGGGAAGATTTCCAGGGATATTTATACGGCAGTTGAGTTTTCATGTATTGCTATTTTTTAATGTCCTATACTAAGGGATTCAGTGCTAAGAAAAAAAGTGTGAGAACGCACCCAATAAAAGATCCATTTTAAACAGCTTCAAACTCATTTTAAAGCAAGACGTGAAAAAGGTGTGGGCGCTGTTCCCACGCGTTCCTACCCCACTACATCCCTGCCTACACCAGAGGAAAATGCGTGCCGATTGAAAACTTCGTGTAGATTTTGCCTGATCTTGCATCGTTGTGATTGAACAATGTGAAATCCATGGATTTGCCAGCTAACCTGGTAGTTCGGGTTGATTGTTTTATGACTCGGTGGTACATAACCGGAAAAAGGTTGAGAACCCCTATTTTAAGGCATCGCTTGTATCTCCAGCAACCAGCGCCGGCATGTGGTTTGACTCACGGCAGGGGCGCAACCAGTTCTTCATTTCGGGGGGGGCAATTTTCACAAAATTTCATTCGATGACATCAATGTGCTTATTCAACCGTGGTACAACTTCTTCGCAAACGGTCACATATAATAATAATGTATTTTTGCCCGCAGACACGAAGTCCATAGTAGAAAGACACATTCTGCACAACGCTGGTTAATAAAAACAGACAAAACAGAACGTTTCACAACAGCATTGGAGACTGCATCACCGGTGTCAAGCGAAATTTCTGAATTCACTCCATATGCGCATCCACAGACAACGTTCAACATATCAAATACGCTGAGAAAACTGATGATTAGGGCTTAGGATTTGGTGTTTAGCTAAGCGTGTCGGATTAGGGTTTGTGTTGAAGTTAGAAAAAGAAAAATAATTGAAGTCTAAGATTAAGTTCAATATTTTTCACTGGTTTTACCTATTCCCGTACTGTAGCTTGTTGTGGGTATCTGACATCTAACCGAAAAGTTTGCTTTACACAACACAAATCAAAAAAAGTACTTGCCAAACTATTCCTTTAGCCTACTCTGAGAAGCAAAATAACTGACAAAAAGTAATAGGTCAGAAATTTCGCTTGACAGCGGGCTACAGAAACTTACTTACCAGAACGTTTTGTGATGGCGTTGGAGGCCGAGCCTCAGTTTTACAGACGCATTCTTAACACTGTTGGTTCACTTGGCGCAACACCAGGTTTTTTTTAAGGAAAATGTTAGGTACCCGCCACTCGGTATGGATCTGTAGGGACCCGATTTCTCTGATTCTAGGGGCCCGATTTTCTCTGGTTCTAGGGAGCCAATGATAATTTTCTCTGATTCTAGGGACCCGACTTTCAACTCTAAGGACCCGAATCGGGTCCCTAAAACACCTTAAAAAGCCCTGTGCAACACTACTGCAGAGTGGGACGCTAATTCCGAAACTGGTCAAGCCCAGGTAAAGTATGAATGCAATGCATTGTGACATGCACACCCTCAAACGAACAAAGAAGGCAGTGTCCGAGCACTCGGTCACAAAGTAAAATGCGGTTGCAGTGTTCAAAGAATAAGAATATAAACAATGACTGCATCAAAGCAGGCAACCATTCCGTTATTAGACCTTCTGCATCTTTCGAGAAATAGGTGCACATTTTTTCTTAATCCGGCCTCAAATGTAGGAATGTTACATTGAACCTGATGAGTCATGACTACTAACACCCGCTCTCCAGGGCAGGTTGTATGGAGCTCTGCATCCAAAATTATAGACCACACGCAATCTTTGCATGCATGACTTTCTGAAATTCCACCGTAATTGTGATGCATACATGGGCGTACAAAACGAACGAAAAATTACATTTTTAACTGCATTTGAACATCGGGAGAAGTTCGCAGCTTGTTTGCTGCACAATATTTTTATCGCATTTGTCTCTGAATGTCTTTGTCATCTGGGAGCTCACTATCCAGTACAGCTCCCAGATATTTGTATTGGTTAACAGATTTTAGATTTTTACTTCCCATGTGTCAGTAACGGGGTGACTGTTCGTTTTGCACTCTTAGCCTTAGTCATACAAACCGTTTTGCTGTAGTTGGAAATATTTCCATGTGATTCTGCATAAGCCTGACACGCAGATAAAAGTTCTCTTCGCAACATTTCCGAAAATGAGAACTTCTTAGTTTTAATCAGGATGCAGACCGAACGATCAGGACAGAGTGAAAATTAGTATCCTCATACAAACACCTGGTTCCGTACTCAACTAGTGTAGTCATGGCTTTAGTATAACAGATGGATAGGCTACTACAGTAGTAAACCTGTATAATTTTTGTCTAGTTTTAGCAAATTTGTTCTAGCCCTATTCTTCTAGCACGTGTTTGAATTTCTATAACAAATGAAGATCCCAAACTTGAAAGACAGCCTATGTCAAGAGTGAGGGGATCTTTGAAAGCTATCGTTTTAGGCAAAAGGGATCAGGTGTCTCGTGCCTTTGGCGCATAACAGGCCAGGTGTGTTTGGGGCAAAACGGCTTTTTCTGGCATCCATGAATTGTGTGAAAGCTTTTAGAAGCACGTTTAGGGATATGAGTTTTCAGGCCTTGCACTGGTTGCAAAAGTTAGAGTCTTGTAAAGCGTCATTTGGAGCCAAGGTGGTCTAATAGGTAGGTGCGTTCAACACTTGACTAGCACTCCTGTGACACTTTACTAAACCTTTTTCCCAAGCCGTGGTACTGGGATCAACCCAGAAAGACACTAAAACGTGAAACAGTCACCAACCTAAATTTAGTTAAAAACTCAGGTTTCGAAGCGAAACTGTAGCTAAACAACGCTTTTTTAAGAAATGTACTACGTTAATAATGGTGATCCGCTGTGTCCCTAACAAAAATAATAATCAAAAGGTCGTAGAAGAACAAGCGATTTGACGAGGCACGAACTGCTATGTCAAGATTTCTCTTATCAATTTGAAAGTTTCAGCAATTAGCACGGTTCAACGGTACTCTAATGTTATAAAGTTTGATGAGGGCAAATTGAGGCCTGTCTAAGATAAAATAGTACACAAACAAATAGATGAAAAATGTCTTAAAAATACGAACAGTTTAAACTATCTCCCAGGTTGACACTTCCAGCATATTTGTGGTTGAATACCAATCATTTACGAAATTTTCGATCAGATAACTTGTTTCAACATAAATCTTGTAAGGAGATAATAATTAACGAGCAAGACCAAGAAAAATTCCAATAAGAGTTCTTAAAAATGATTAGAATATAAACTTTCATCTTTATTCTTTGAACGTTTCTACAAATATCAAAATTGCTATGCAATGTTTTCACAATTTGGGGGGGGCAAATGCCCCAAATGCCCCTGGTTGCGCGCCTGAAATCGTGTAATCTTGCTTGCTTCTGAAGTTAGGAATGAAGTGACGGGATTTGAATACTGCTCTGATGTAGCCATCTTGAGCGTCTTTCCCATACACAGCTCCAGGAGCTTATGTAACCAATTTAACGCACCGTTCTACACCTTGAGAATGACAAGGAATGCGAAGCACAAGGGGATTCTCTGCGAAGTTGTCAACTTGTTCGTCGGGCAGATGCCTCGTGATTGGTGGCTCCATTCTCAGCTCCTGCACTGCTGGGAGAAGATCTTTCAAGTGTTGTGCATTCTGTGAAATCTTTGGAACTCGAAATTCTCTAATGTGTGGCGGGTGTACTGCTGAATTTAGTCTGATTGTCTTGATGATATCAATAGCTGTTTCACGGTTGTCATGATCTGTATCAGCGAGCATTGCCAGTAGGACATTTTCAGGATGAGCCCAATATGCGTTTCGTTGGACAACAGGCCACACTACAGCTGTGATAGAAGACGGCAATTTCTAAAGTAACTTTATCATTTGCAGCAAATGTATTGCACCATCTGTGCACCATGCACGCTTCTTGATCTCAAACCACATTGGCCCATAGTAACAGACAATAAAAAGTGTCAGTGAATAAAGCTCGTCGCTTGATTCCTCTGTTGCTACATAAATTCTACAAATTCTGCCTGCAATCGTTAGCCATCTGGCATGAGACATGGGTCCAGGTTTTTCACGTAGCAAATCACTGCTGATCAAACCAGTCTTAATTGCTTTTATCATTTTATAAAGGGACGTCTGATCACGACTCAGATCAACAAGATCGATGTCAGGAAGGGTTGCCCCATCAGGTATGCACCGGATTCCTGTTGAGGAAAGCGGTAAGCTTTCACATGTAGCCAAAGCATTGCCAACTGGTCCTTTCCAATTAGTGGATGATTCTGTTGGGCCGATAAGATGCTTGCACAGATGACGCAATGGGAGTTCATTATGCAAATTGCATACAAATCAGTGCAGTGTTCGACCCAGACGACACTCCAGAAGGTGTACTGCACCATTTTTATGTCCTATATTTACAGCCGTGCTGTCGGCTCCTATTGCAATAAGATTGTCTGCAATGCCCATTGCTTTGATAGCAATATCCAGTCCATCTGCAATTGCAGCCCCAGTCCCGTGTTGCAGTGATAAATGGTCCAAGTAGATTGTCCCAGGTTCACCAATCACGACATAGGGGTCTTCTCTTCTTTTATTGCTGTACCATTTATCTTCTACTTTTTCTTTGGCTAGTGTCAAATCTTTTCGTCCATCAAAAAACACAGCAGCAATATGCAGGTCATCAAGAGGCTTGCCTCTCCAGATTTCTTCTTGAACTTTGCCTCGCTCTCCAAACTTTGTGGTGATCAATGATGTTCATCTGATTGTCAGAAGTGACAATGCCAGTGGCGTAGCGTTGCTAAGTGCCGCCCGGGGCCGACCATAAGAGTGCCGCCCTTTCCACCCTCAAATTTGCTTACAAAAATTTAAAATGAAAGATCATGTTTCGTGATTATTTGAAGATATAAGGATTAATGAAGCATCTTCAACACCACAATAAAACACTCACAAAGTGAAATGGATCTTGTTTTAAATTGTCGTTTATGAGCTTTGCTTTTTCTGCTTGTCGCCACCTTTCCCATCATTAATTTTTCTATTTTTTGCATTTTTCACATGCATGTATGAACCCGACATGATTCGTCAAATTTTCTTCCCTGTTGGTTTTTAATCTCCGGTAAGCGTACCGCATGGCTTTTTAATAGTATACTCATTCCAGGGGATCAAACGAAAAAATTAAAGGATATGATGGCGGCATACCTTCTTTACAGATGTAAACATTTATGTATACTAAAATTTCATGTAGTATCCCGTCTTTAACTAAAAAAAGTACAGTAAAACTCGGTTAATCCGGATCTTCGCCAAAACCGGATAAAACTGGTGGTACGAATGATTTGTTTCGTTTTTCTTTATAAAAATTTTCGGTTTATCCGGATTTTTTAATCCGGATCTTCGCCAACACCGGATAAAATCTGCTCGTTTCACATCTCGTAATCCGGATTTTTCAGTGAAGTAAGTGCAATGATTGGTCTGTAGGAAAGATTCGGCAGCTTTCAGACGGAACACATGCGTGCTCACGATCAACAACGAACATTAAGGATTATTACAACAGCGGCAGCAACTGCACGCAACATTTCGACTAATCGTAGAGACGATTATTGCGTCACACACGAGCATAGCTCATCACGTTGAACACATCGCTGAACCAGGGTTTCAGTGTATTGCTTAGCGTTGAATTTGCGTGTGAAGTGTAGAGCATTACCCCTGCGCGTGTTGTACTCGGTAAGATGTTTGGAGGGCATTACCCTCCAAATAGAGTAAAAAGTATATGCATCAGCCAAAAACCCCAGATTTTTTTCGCAGGCAAGTAATCTAAAATTATTAACTTAAGATTATTCACTGCCTCGATATGGCGATTACTGATCTGATGTACCATTTAAATCAGGGGTGTCAAACATACGGCCCGCGGGCCAAAACCGGCCCGTTGCGAGGTTGAATCCGGCCCGCGGGATGATTTCGCAAAGTAAAATATTCATTTGCTTGATAAGTTTATCCAGTCATACTTCGATAACTGCTGACTAGATGTCAGTTACTTGAAACCTTAACGCAATTGCTTATATTTTAAGTAAAGCCTCTATTCCAATTATTGACCGAAAAATAAACTGCACAGAAATCTGTTCGACAGGGTCAAATTTGAGAATCGGAAAAAGCAATAACTGCAGAAAATAGCGCATTGAATCATAAGAAATGTCGAAATGGACATCGCCGGATTTCTAGTGTCAAAAAATGCACAGAAATGGTAATAAAAACCACCGGCTCAAGCAACTGCCTGTTTCAAATATGTCAACCTGGAGTGAAAACGGGGAGGACATCTTTGTAGTTTTTCGTGAAAACATGAGACAAGGAAATTGTATTGTGGCAATTCCTCGCTCGGACTTGAGCTTTTGCTTTTCCCTGAATTGCTCAGTTTAGCCTTTATTCTCTATTCCGTGGCAACTTCGTTTCCCAAAATGTCTTTATCGAAACAGAAAAGTTGACAAAAATGCAGAGTTTTCCAACACAATTGGTCTGTTTCCTGCTTTTTTTACGGAGGTGAATGGGATACCTGTATGCTTGGTGTGTTCACAGCAGGTTTCAGTGGTGAAAAAATATGACATTCGACTCCACTATGAGACTCTTCATGCCGAAAGATACCGTGGCTTGCAAGGGCAACCGAGGAGAGAGAAGCTAAAGGAATTGATAGCAGGCTTGAAAACACAGCAATACGTTTTTACCAGTAGACTAGATATAAGTGCAGCAGATGTGAAGGCCAGCTACCTTATTGCTAATGACATAGCGTTATAATCAGAGCCATACTGTGAGGGTGAGATCGTGAAGACCTGCATCCTAAAGGCTGCTGAAATCATGTGTTCTGAGAAGCTGAAGTTTTTTCTAACATTAGCTTGACCAGAAACACTGTGGCAAAGAGGGTTTCGGACATTTCTGCGAATTTAGACAGCCAACTGAAGAAAAAAGTCAAGTCGTTTGTTATATTTTCGGTTGCGCTCGATGAAAGCACGGACATTTCGGACGTTGCACAACAAGCCATATTTATTTGTGGCGTTGATGAGACTTTGTCTGTCACTGAGGAGTTCCGGTGGTTTTTATTACCATTTCTGTGCATTTTTTGACACTAGAAATCCGGCGATGTCCATTTCGACATTTTTTATGATTCAGTGCGCTATTTTCTGCAGTTACTGCTTGTTACCGATTCTCAAATTTGACCCTGTCGAACAGATTTTTGTGCAGTTTATTTTTCGGTCAATAATTGGAATGGAAGCTTTACTTAGCAAATTTTAGTTAAAGTTGTACCTAGAACTCCGAAGGTTTCGAAATCGACATCGCTGGAGCTCAAGGTATATTTTTTCCGGAGTGCTTGTGTTAAACTTTATCAACAGTAGTTGTACTTTTGCATGTTCATACATACCTGTCTGAAAGTTCAAACCGGTGTGAACATGCAAAACGAAATATGCAGAAAACGGGAAAATTTCACGTGAGAAAACAGTGGAAAAAATAAAATATAAGCAATTGCGTTAAGGTTTCAAGTGATTGAAATCTAGTCACCAGTTATCGAAGTATGACTGGATAAAATTATCAAGCAAATGAAGTTTTTACTTTGCGAAATCATCCCGCGGGACGGATTCAACCTCGCAACGGGCCGGTTTTGGCCCGCGGGCCGTATGTTTGACACCCCTGGTGTAAGGCATTGTAGTTGGGGCGTTGTTAAAGTGTTTTGCTCCTCTCAGTGTTGATTGTGTGCTAACTCATATTCTGTAATGTGCTATCCGCTATGGCTACGCATTTTTGTACTCTTGTATTATTCCATTGTGCTTGTGATATGGACCACGAGTCTGCGATGAAATGAAATAAACATTATTTAGTTACCCCCGAACCTGGACGTTGGGGCCCCATATACAACACATCGTAAAGAAAACATCGATTTGTTTTAACAAATGCTTATAAAAGCATGTTTCTACAGCATCAACACAACGTATAATGCAGACAGACGTAAACATTTGCTATGTTTCAAGCTAGGAAAATGACTTTTCCAAGTTTTCAAAAGTGCAAATGTTTTTGTCAACTCAGCCATATTTCATATTTTAGCAGTTTCACTTTCAGTAGATATCGTTGCCAGATTTGTTAGCCTTTCATTAGTCATAGTTGATCTGTGAAACGTTTTAATTAGCCTCAACTTGCTGAAGCTCCGTTCACCAGTATTGCGTACAGCAGTGAGCGGCAGACTTTCATTAGAATGGCCCCAAACCCCCTTTCTACGGGCATCCACAGTAATTTTTCCGGGGGAGGGTAACGTCGACATTTTGCTTATACTTTTCAGGTTGCTGACGATGCAATGCAAACGGACGTTTACAAAGCGCTTTACACTTTCTACACAAAAAATTGCTCCATTTTACGGCAATAGTCACAAACATTCGCTTCGTTGGCAGCAATAGCCAGGTATATTGCGATAAGTTACAAAATAGACTATCTGCAGATTTCGAGCAGGGTACTTTTCTATAAAGACGCAAATTGCCACGGTCGGATCTTTCTATGAGAGTGTTTTTCTCTTTACAATACCATGCTCGTCACTATAGTGAACACATTTGTGCTTTAATGTTTTGTGCATTCTTACTGCGTAATTCCCAGTAATATTCCATTCGTGATTCAACGTGATGTACTTGTTTGCGAACAGTCCGACCGTCGACATGATAGCCTGCAAACCTACATAACCG
>Ga0210059_1014696_pt1 | contig 11531 bp, 6 predicted proteins | sample Ectturendosymbi2_FD_188042 | JGI IMG/M metagenome (GOLD analysis project Ga0210059, IMG submission 188042) | Ecteinascidia turbinata endosymbiont from Florida, USA - Sample 2 (SPAdes) (version 2) | ecosystem: Host-associated > Tunicates > Ascidians > Unclassified | place: Key West, Florida... | reverse complement strand
CACACAAGCATTAAAAAGCAAATGTTGCAAAAGATCAAATTTAACCAGACAGACAATCAAAAACGCTAAACAAAGCTGAAGAAACCCAACACGTCATGATTGTCTGCAAATACTGCCAAAGGCATGCGGAGAATACGAAAAATTAACATTTACTGACACACATCTGGGGTTCAGAAGGATTGTGTTCATTTTTTTAGAACAGCTATGACCAACCCGCGGCCCGTATGCGGCCCAGTTTAGGTTTTAACTTTTCGCTGTAGTAAAAGTATCCTACATACTGACAACCTGTCCTAATTGTGATAATCTTGAATTTGACATTTTTGGTGCAGGTGGCCCTCGGTGCCACTTTATCACATCTGTTACCATTGCAGTTAGGATACGAATTTAAGCTAAATTCAGTTTGCTAAGATCAAAGTAAGCCATGCAATGTGCGGCCCTCCTTAATATGCCATTCAATATGCGGCCCTGGTTAAGATAGTGACATAATTTGCGGCTCAGTAAGCCATTTGGGTTGGACATAGCTGATTTCGAACAAAACGCTAAGCGGCTAAAAACTTAAATACTGTTTGCAAGCACTATCCCAACCTAATTACGATGCACAGCATTTTTGAGGCTATCTGTACATTATAATATTGTCTATATCACCACTACCTTGCTTTAATAGAAAGATGGTTGAACAGACGTGTGGAAGCAGAACAGAAGCAATGCAAACAAAATAAAAAAACTTGAACTCACTGGCGGTCGTAATTCATGAAAATAAACGTAAAGCGACCGACAATGGCGAAAAGTTTGTGCAGCCCCTCTAAATTTTCATTAAGTGACAACTGAGATAACGTCAGCTTTTGCAGATCACTAACACTCAAAAAATCTTGCGCAAGCAGACGGGACGCCATGTCCATTTCACTCATATTTTGCACTTTAACTTTCAGCTGTCTGGAATAAAAATGCATTCCAAATGTATGCAAGTTAAGACCTACTACTTGGTTAACACAATGTGTCATATCACGGTTCTTTGTAAAGCTAGTCAATGTATTTTTGGCTTTAACAGCATATTCTAAGTTAAAAAACTAATATTTATGCTGTATTGCTCAGACGGAGCGACGACGTGCGAGTCGCATCTTTTTGTCTGCAAAATGGCATTTTAGCACAATCAATTTACATGAGTAGGACAGAAAAAGGTACGCTTCAAACTGCGAAATATTTACGTATAATACTGTAGTCACTTTTCATTAAGATAAAAGTGTAAATATTCCAAAGCTTACTCAAGCAATGTAAGTGAGTCAACGTTTTCCACCTTCTTTATTTGATTGTCATACAAATCAAGGTTTGTCAGAGTGCTGGAACAGTTTTCCAATGATTCAATTTTTTTGATGTAATTGTTCCGAAGGCATATTTCAACAGCTTTTTTCAAGCACTCAAATCCAGCTAAAGTGCCAATTCTGCTGTGTTCCAAATCTAGGTACTACACAAACATATTGAATGACTTAAAACAACTCTTCTTGACTTTATTTGGAAATAAACCGTCAAATATATCTTAAAATATCTATATATTTTTTGGCCTTAACAGCATATTCTAAGTTAATCAACTTATTTTTGCTGTATAGGTCAAAAGAAACAAATTATTTGCTTTCTAAACCTTTTTACAATTCTGCGACACAAAATATAAAACTTGGTTCTCTACCATCTATCAACGAGAAAATGTAATCACTGTGTCTTTCCAAGTTAGACGTCAAAACTATGCATAAACATCACAATAAAGCACGAAGATTTAAAGATATATTTAGGATGATGTCAAAAAATTGGTCATCACTCATTACCTTTTCAAACTGTAAGTAATGCAAGATTGCTTTGACAACAGTGGACATATCATGTACAAAATATGTTTACAGCATGTTTAACATCGACAATGGAAATCTGTGTTGCAATCTTTTCAAAAGTACGTTAGTACGTAAACAATTCTGGAAATTCTGTTATCTGCCACTGCTTGTAAGAAAAACACCGAGTCCAGTTTTTTTTATGGAAAATGTTAGGTACCTGGTATGGACCTATAAGGACCCAATTTCTCTGATTCTAGGGACCTGATATTCAATTCTAGGGGCACGAATCGGTTCCCTAAGACACCTTAAAAACACCCTGACCTAGTCACATTGCGTTAGAAACAAGTGGAGTACAACATACATACATAGCAAAATATTTAAAAATAGACAAGTTGAAATAATAATCATACTATCAGATTAGGCAGTGGCCGCAGCATAACATATATTGACTGCTCATAAACACCTCTGCTTCTGCATCAAGCTCTTTGCTAGGATCAAAATGTAGATTTGGATCTCCTTCATTTTCAGGTCGTTGACCTTCATCATCAGTAAGAGTATTGGTTAATTCTTTCTGCAATGTAAAATTGATAAAAACAACAAAACTTATGTAGTACATCCAACTTTTGTCCGTAAAAATAACATCTATACCGAAACAAGTACAAAATGCTGCACTCAGCATAAACACCAAGTCAAAACACCCACCAAAAATAATGTGCACGTGGCTGTTTTTTTCTGAGACATTTTGGTCATTTTTTGCTGAGACATTTTGGTCATTTGTCTCACAGGTGTTAAAACTTTCCATAGCAGTGTTCATTATCTTGTATTTTCAAACATTCTGACCACAGTGACTTAATTTTTTCTGGTCATTTCAGAAACATTCTGGTCTATGACCAAAAAAACAGGTACATGGTAACACTAAATTGCTGCAATGCAAGTATGAACGCTTAGGGTTGCCAGATGGCTGGTATTTCACCGGCCTGGCCAGTATTTTATTGCTAATTTAGTAGAGGCCGGTAAAAGGCCAGTATTTTGAAAATCAGTGCTTGAAGCCGGTATTTCAAAAACAAATAATTTGCCTTAACTTCAGAAAGAAGTAACGCAGAATTTCTTTAAATTATAATGACGCTAGTAGTGAATCTTGTCAGGACATTTCTTCAGCGAAGTTTCTATACTTTGACACAATCCTTTGGTGTGATTATCTCGTCACACACACCGAAATATTAATGAGCCATCCAAAATACAGGCAAATTTATTAAGTGTGGCTTAACAATACTGATTATCTCTCTATTTTCACTGTGCCTCTTACGAATTACAACACATCTTAGATCTTGCACTGTTGAAGGCGATTGGGGCGATCGCCCCCCCCTAAAACCTAAAAAGTCACTTTTTTCACAATGATTTTTTACACTTCGGAAAACAGCATTCGCAGCATAAGGCTATTTGGTCGTCCATTGTTTTGTAGCAGCAGTGTTGTGAAGCATACTTGATCTGTCTTACAGTAGTGAACCTGTAATGAGACTTGACTGCCAAATATTACTGAAATTGCCCTAAACTTACTGGCTGGATCCACTCCTGCTGTTGTCAAACCGGCTGGTATTTTTACAAAATGCATCTGGCAACCCTAGGAACGCTGGTAGATGAAAAACAATTTAAGATGCCTGGGGGTGCCAATGAGGTGGAAAGGATAGGGACATTATTTGCTCTAAGATTAGCTGAGCTCAGGATGTTGAAAGTGTTTTATCTATTTCAATAAGAAATCGTGTCAAAAAATCAATGGATTCAAATAAGGTTATCAAGCTAAGTTCTTTACTAAGAAGCTATTCCACTTTATGAACTGCAACTGTGCTCGTGTGACCGAAACTAAAATGAGTTGGAAAGCTGCAAGCACAATATACTTGGAACTGGTACACAATGCTTTATTGGAAGTTAAAACAATATTTACAACATACTTAAGCTGCATAGAGTAGAGCTGAAGTTGCACAGTATGGAAGCAGGTATAACAAAATGAGAAATTAAGTTTTGCTTCATATAGAAATGTTTGAAAATAGATGAACTGGGTCAGTATAGAAAAGAATACAGTAAACCTCAGCTAATCCAGATTCGATTTGACCAACAATTTTATCCGGTTTAGGTGAAGATGGTTGTTTCTAGTCTGACGTCACCTAAGTACTGAGATATCAGTGAAAATTATTTAAATTGAACACATTTACGACCCAACAGCAGACTTTTGCAGAAGTAAAGTGAATTCAGTGATGTATTTACAAGGGTACAAAAAACTGGTAACTGCCATATCCAGACAGTTATGAACAACCTCAAGTTCATAATTTTAGGTTACTTGACTGTGAGAAATCTGAGATTTTGGACTGACACAGATTTCTGCGACTGGTCCATAAGCAGTCACTAAGACATGTTAACAAGTACAATACACACAAGGATAATACTCTTCATACGCACACTCAACACTGATCAATGGATTGAAATCATGGTGCAGCGGCGTGCCTTGAGCATAATGTTCAACGTGATATGCTAGGCTACCCTTGTGTGACGCAAGAATTGTCCCTATAATTGAATATTGCACGAAGCTGCCGATGTTATGGTAATTCTTGATGATCGTTGCTGATTGTGAGCATGCTTGTGTTGCGCCTGAAAGGTGCCGAATCTTTCCTAGAGACCGGTGAATGCACTTAAAGAACACAACAGCATGTAAGCGGCTAAAAATCTGGATTACGAAATGCTTGAAGTGCAGATTTTATCCAGTATTGGCGAAGATCTGGATTATTTAAACCGAAGATTTGTACAAAGAAAAACGTTAGAAATTATTCATACCACCAGTTTTATCTGGTTTTGGCAAAGATCTGGATTAACCGAGGTTTACTGAATATGGATTTTTAGAATTCAGAAGGTTCAAATTGTGAAGAAGACAGGGAAAAACAAATTCTGAAGTCAGCCGTTCAACTGAAAATTAACCTAAAGGAAGAATATACATGAAGAGCAGGCATGTTTGGTCAAAAGAAATATTCTGCAACATCCAATCCAAGAGCAATAACTGCTTGGTTTGTCTCATACAAAAAAAAACAATAATTTACTTAAAAGAAAAGATGCTTAAAGGCTTCAAAGTTGTGGGTGGCAAATGAGCTGATATCAATATTTTAAATTCTGAAATCCTCTAGTGTTCAGCAATACAAGTCATCAATTGTAAATTAAATGCCAAGTCGTTGCAGGGCTGTGCATTGCATGTTATCTTTAATGTGTGTACTGTGTGTGTGACATAAACTGCATGTATCAGCAGGGTTGATTGATTTAAATCATTTGATTTAAATCATTTGATTTAAATCAGTGATTTAAATCTTGATGATCTAAATCAAGCACTAAAAATCATGATTCAAATCAAGCAATAAAAATCAAAAAAATCATGTTGTTTTAGACCTGTAGGTGATGTCTATGACACATTTATTTAGCATTCTAATAGGTTTTCACATAGCCTATACCAGGGGTTCCCAAACTTACTCTGGCCATGTACCCCTTCAGCATTTTGATAGATGAGCATGTACCCCTAAAATTTCTTATGACAAAAAGGCTGAGGAAAATAACAAAAACATATTTACCAAGCATATAATCAATTTTCAACAATAATATTCACCATGGGCGTCCACAGGGGGGCAAAACGAGCATTTACCCCCTTGAAATGTGGACCAAGAATAAAAACTTTCTACAAAACAGGAAGTCAGCATCTTAATTCTGATGTATTTATATAATTCTTGCATTGACAGTTTTTTGCCGGTATGACACTCACACTGCACAAAAGCCAGAGGCAGGTTGCGAAACTTGCGACAGATTGTTCTATCGTTGGTCTCTATTGTGTAACAATAACATGGCAACAAATCTTTAAAGATTCAGTTTAAGTAATTGTAGGTGTTTAGCCTGTATGTGACTGTTGAATTCGGACATCTGTGGCAGGTAATGCAGCGAGACAGTGACCGCTGATAACCAAAATGCATGTAGTTTTAACTGTGTGCAAAAAGGCATGGGTGAATCTGTAGCAATGGTTCCACAAGTTTGAAAAATCCATTGTTAGTGGGAGACTTTGAGTGCAAACCTGGGTTTATTTTTTAAGTCATAGACGAAATTTAAAAAAAATTATGTCCATTTGGTTATAAATCCTGAGCAGATAGGCTAGTGAATACTGTTACAGCGAGTTTTAATACCATGGAACAAATGACCAAAATGTCTCAGCGAAAAAATTACAGGTGTGGACAATTTGCCTTGAGGGATTAGCTTAATCAAACTATGCTTACGCAGGCTTTTTTTCACATAGTATAAAACTGCGTGACTTATTAGAATACGTCTGTGCAGGTTAGTGGGAATACATCTTAATTGTTAAAGTTTTTCTGTCTTATGAGTGAGAACTGAGTGCAAAGCTACATTTGTTGTGGTGACATTTCATAATTCATCTGCTAATTTTTTTAAGCCTGCATGATATTCTAACTTCAGTGAATTGTCTGATAGTCGTGTTAACATACCAGTCTACTTGTCCGGTTTATGTATGATGACTATGAGCATTCCACATGAAAAAATAAAAAAAAATCACAGACAAGCAAGGTTTTATTCAAAGACTGATCGCTTCGGACGAGATCTCAAGACGTTTGCAGCTCTCGTTTCTAAATGACGCTAACAAGTCTTGCTAAGTAAAATAAAATCGTAATTTGTGGTCTCGTTAGTCGTAATGGCAATACTTTTGTGAAAAAAGTACCCTGTTTTGAAAATCTGTAGATAACCTACGGAGAAAATTATCATAATATACCTGGCTATGGCTGACAACAAAGCCCATTTTTGCGACTGTTGCCATAACATGGGGCATTTTTTTGTGGTGTAGAAAGGGTGAAGTGCTTTGTGAACATCCATTTGCATTGCATCTATAGCAACCTAAAAAGGGTAAGGAACAGGCTGACGATGTCCCCCCTGTAAAAAATTATTTTGACGCCCATTGTATTCACTGATATATGCATAAATAATTGGAAATGAATAATATATAAACATATTTTTCCCTTCAATTGCTAACGCTAAATGTACCCCTAGGGGTACATGTATCCCAGTTTGGGAACACCTGGTTTAGAAATATGGGCATATACTGCCAATATGCCATACTGCTATATTTCAGTGTCCAGATTGCACTGTTTATCAATTTCAGGTTAGCCTTGCTATAAACTGATTTGTTACTGCATTGCCAATCAAAGACAGTGATGCAGACAAGTGAGGTCTGTTGCAAAACAACATGTTAACTAGAAACACTTGTGTTGTTTTTAAATAACATATGCAACACAAGTCAAAAGACACAATTTTTTTAATCCTAGACCAGTACAAATTCTATAATGATAACCCTTTAATGCTCATAACTTCCACAGTCGTGGCTTTTGAAGATATTATCTGGCATAACATGCGACCAGATTGCACTAAAGAGTCAGTGAACACATTGTCAGATTTGGAAGATAGCAATGCAACTTTTGAGGTATGTTGCGCATACTTGTGACATGTTTTTGGGAGAAAACCTGTTTTTCATGTTCCCAAAAAAACTGTTTTTCATGTTTTTATTCAAAAAGGTGTGGTGCAGAAACTAAACACATTGGAAATCAAGTTTCTACATAAAATGTCAGTTTTGACCGTAACTTTGTGAATGTAACTGAAAAAAATGAGCACTTGTGGTAAGAGGGTAAAACAGCATAAAAGACAAAATTTTTGGGTTGATTTTAACCTCTCTGGCTTAAAAAGGGGAATTATATACCCTTAAATTGTCCAATGAAACAACTGAAAACTCCAGAGCAGGTTTACCTTGGTGTCTTACAACATCCTACCAAATTTCAAGCGCAAATATTAAGAAAAAAAGATATTTACTTAGTTCGTTGTTTTCAAGCCATAACTTTCGAATTACTTATGCTAGATAGTCAATAATGGGCTTTAAAGATTCAGATGTTTGCCTAGTTTCCTTTACAAGAAAAAAACCAACTACCCCTTGTAGTTTTTTTCAAGCCCTGACGATGTCACCCAAAAATCATGTGGCCCCATTCACGTTTTTCACCTAAATATCCCCCCAAACTAGTGATGGCTCACTTTCGTTGAAATTTTTCAACAGTTGGGGTCTTTAGACATAGTCCAACTTAAAAAAACGTTTCAAAAAAGCTGCCAAGGAAATGTAAAAGGAAGTTATTGAATGTTTTTGAAAATTGCCAAAAAATCACTTTCGGAGAACCAAAAATTTATATTTTTCTGAAAATTTTTCAATGTAAAGATACTATTTTTAAGAACTCATCAAATCAATTGCTGTCTTCTAAGTCCAAGAATGTCTTCACTGATTCTCTAGCACAATCTGTTTGCAAGTTATGGCCAATCATAACTTTAAAAGCCACGATTGTGGCAGTTGCAGGCTTTAAAGGGTTGCTTATTTGAAGCTTAAACATCCTTTTTTCTTCTAACCTTAAGAAAAGATTAGCAAAGGGCATAATGGGAAGATAATAACTGCAACAAAATGGATACCACCACTTTCAAGAAAAAGACCAGGTTTATACTTTAAGATAGCATCTCATATCACAATCTGGTAAGTAAGAAGATATTAGAAGCTGCTTTGAAACAAAATGCCTAAGTGTTTTATTGGTGAAAAGTTACACCTACCTCTTATGCCCAGTAAAAAACTGTGATTAACATTTTGATGTCTAAGGTATACAAACTTATATATCATTAATTCATGTCATACCAAAGGGAATGATAAAAATCAAGTCAAAAATTTTTTTTTTCACTCAAATCAAAATTTTAAGTAGTTTTCTCAAGCAGGATAATTTGCAATTAACCTGCTTTCTATAACTTTTGTGGGAGTTTATAAAATACAGAAACACTTATGTCATGAAAATTTTATGTCATGTTGAAATCTTGTTAGCATATTCCACTTCTATTACAGTAGAGGTCAGTTTGCAATAAGCATGATTTTCAGTCAAAACCATGTTTGCACTGAAAATTTACCACCATATTTCACCAGAAATTGTCTGTGACAACAATGTTATCAGGTTTAAAATGTCTCACAAATATTTACTTTAACTTGAAAACATGGTGAATTAATGTAGTTTTATAACATTCTCACTAAAATAGCAATAAAATGTCACGATGTTCCCAGCTGTTATTGTGGATAACTCTGCTTCGCTATGGTCCATATAGACCACTACTGTTTACTGCTTTGTGTTAAGTGCTCCCACTGCACACATTACTGTATCACCTTGCTGTCAAGGCTGCTGCATGGCTATTTGACATTTAACCATCATTGTCACATACTTTTCTCACTTGGATTCTTCTCACTTTTTCATGCTACTTGGTCATGTATTATCTTACTTGCTGCTTGTGTTAGTTTTGTTTACTGCATGTTAATTTGTTGTTGGTACTACTGTGATTATATCTACAGATGGGGAACAAGTTTTAACTGGCATAAGTCACTGTCTTTGTTTGTCATAGCCTACACATAGCATTAAAAAGAAGGTAATCAGAAAATCAACATCAAGGTGAAGGTGTAAAATATTCTATGCACAACAAAAGCCTTTCAACTTAAAATTTAAGCAAGAATGTATACCATCATCATAGATCTAGCACTGTATTAGTAAGTAACATGAACTTGCCAAATCACTCATAATTGCAGTATGATAGGCCAAAACCCTTGGCTTGGTTCTTTCTTTAGAATCCAATATTCCTATCCATCAAAGCTTAATAAAAAAGACTAACAACTGTATTGTACTGTAAAAAAGTGTGCACCAATGCTCAATACTAGGTTGCTGTAACTTTAGAACTATGTTGTAAACATGTACTGTAAATAAATTTCAAAAGGATATCTACAAAAATGGTAACCAAACACCAACAAACACCTACTCCTAGAATGCAAAAAACTCAAATAAATAACAGGATCAATTTGTTTATTTATAAAACTAATTTTTGGTGCTGTGTGTATAGTGCCTCATGCATGCTGGCTTTCAAGTACAAAGAGGTACCGGAAGTGTTTAACACTGCTATGAAAACCAACACGGGAAAAATATACCACCTATTCTATGCAAGCATTTTTATGCAGATTCGAGATTGCATTTTTAGATGCATTTCTTTCCTTTCTTTACTAAAATTTCTAAGATCAATTCAATCATTTCATCACTTCTGAAGATTTTAGCTCAAATTTTGTTGATGCGTTGCATCAAATCTTGTTCAAGTTGTTGACTGACCAAATGGTTAAGTGCAAGCAACTGCAAGTTCCTTTTCTAAACGGTGCCCTGTAAAAGGCGGAGTTCCGTAAATAGCGGAGCTTGATTGCAAAGGTTTGACAACGTAACCGGAGTCGCTGAAACCAATATTTTGCGTTTGAGCAATGATAACTAAATGGTAGTAAAAAAAATTGTACTGGAAAAGGTGATATTCAGTGTTGCCAAATGGTTGTCACCTAAACCTGCTGGCCTAAATCATGTCACGAAAAACTGCTAGATCCTGCTAAAAACCGTGTCACAAATTTTCAGCTGAAATCTTCCTAAAATAATGAAATTCTGCTTAAAAAAGTGCTATTTTTGAGGTGTTTAAACTCATCAGGCTAAGTATCAATTTTTGGTCTTGCACTCAATATCAACTGACCAGAAATTGCATTATGCCAGCGACTTCGTGGCGTAACTGAACCACCTGGAAAAATGATGTGTTATGGGATAAAAATATATTCTGCCAATCATGTAGTCTTTGAAACCCAACCGTCCAATGCGCTCACTAAGCACAAAAGGCTTCTCAAGCAAATCATTCAGGTCTCAACAAGCCATTTAGTTACTTGACTTGTTAGTATGATGCAACTTATCTGCTTGAAGCAGCTTCGCGGCGTCATAATAGTAACTCCAATTGGTAATCAGGGCTCTCACAAATGCAACTCCAAAAATCTCCAGAACAGTACCAAAAAATCCCTAAAATCCCTAAATCTGTGGTGGTGCAGCATAAAATCGGAGTGCGAATGATATATAAAATCGGAGTGCGAAAAATAGAACTAAATATCATTTGCAAAATAAACTGAAATAGTTTATTTCACACATTTTCATACTTTTCTGAAAATCCCTAAAAATCCCTAAATCTCTAAAAAATCCCTAAAAGGACTCAAAAGTTCCAATCTACGGACAAAATCCCTAAAAGTGAGAGCACTGTTGGTAATAACAGCAATGAATGCCAATGGCATACTTATGCAACCAAATGATTGAAGGCAGCTGAGCTAGGCCTATGGCTGGTTGTCCTTGTGTTGCCCAATAAAAAGCGTCAGAAAAAAGGTAAAAAAATTTTGATGAAGAAGGTGTAAAAAGTTTTTTTAACCTGCCGAACGGTTTTTAAAATCTTGCTAAAAATGAGATAACTGTAAAACTGATAATTTTTCAACTAACAGTCATCATTCTGGCGACCATCATCCAGTGATGCCAGGGTATTTTGCAAAAACAAGCAAGTCAATTTGAAAAACAAGCCAAAAATAGGTAATTCAACCGAAAAAGAAGCCCAAAATGTGTTGGCAAGAAAATTCAACAAAACGAAAAATCAGCAAGAAAAGCGAATAAAGAATCAGGGTGGCAAATCCGAAAAACAAGCCCAAAATGAGAAAATTTTCACAAAAACACGCCCAATGTGCCTTTAGCAGTAAATTGAACAGCAAAAGTGCCATAACATTTGAAAAAAAGCAATCTG
>Ga0210059_1014695_pt1 | contig 11532 bp, 8 predicted proteins | sample Ectturendosymbi2_FD_188042 | JGI IMG/M metagenome (GOLD analysis project Ga0210059, IMG submission 188042) | Ecteinascidia turbinata endosymbiont from Florida, USA - Sample 2 (SPAdes) (version 2) | ecosystem: Host-associated > Tunicates > Ascidians > Unclassified | place: Key West, Florida... | reverse complement strand
GGGGGGGGGCGAACAACAACATAGTCTCAACATTTGTTTATTTAATGTCCCTTGCCCTTGTTTTTAAAGCATCATCCATAAAAGGTGCATTTGTCTGTCGCTTTTTTTTCTAAATAATTATGTTCAGATTTAAGCCAGCAAATACAAAGTCCATTTTCGTTGAAGTTCCAAGCTTTTATTTTGGATGAAAGCCACCATTTTCTCGTAAAACTCTCATGCAAGAGCGCCAGTGGAAATCTCAATGTTTCTAGTGCAAGATCTGCAGTATGACTTTAGCAGCCAATATCGCAGTTGAGCAAGGAGTCATTGTGGCCACCATTATGATTGAGTTTTTATATTTACACGCTTCTGATGTCCACCAACACTCGTTCAATCGAAGTCTAGTAGCGACTTTGCTTTATTAAGACATTGACTCCCGAAGTTGGTCTACAAAGCTTGCGCGCATGTAAGAAGTGGATCTTGTCCAATTCTTGAGCGACTGATTGATATATGCAGCTGATAACGTAAAGGCTAGAAAACCTCAACACGTTTGAAAAATGTTTGGACTTTATGGCATTAAATGCTATGAAATGCAAAAGTTACACATGTCTTCTAAACAAACTTGCACATGTTTGACCCACGCACTCTACACAAAGTGTGAAAATGGTTGTGTTTGCGTAAACGAAGCCACAATCGATTTTCACCACGTCTTTGCAGTAAAGTTAAGAAACACTAGTCGCCGAAACATAAAACAACGGTGGGTTAGCTGATCTATCCCAGTGGTTCCCGAAGCATCGGTCGAAACTCAAACAAGGGCAACGAAGGGTCAAAAAACGGGCCGTGCCGAGGCGATCCAAACCGGTTTTGCATTTTCAACGTTGCCGCTGTTTGTCTTTGTCTGTAGTGTAAGTACTTGAGAAAAGAGTGAAATGCTGACATCAAACACGAGCTTAGCAACTTACTGCCAAAATCACCGATACGATCATTAGTTTTTTTTTGTAATATGTTTGAGGCTTGGGTCGTTGTGTGAGGCGTTTTCACCAAACTCAGATTTGGGTAGGGCTCAAAAAAGTTTGGGAACCTCTGATCTTGCCATTCTAGCGTAAGCAATTGAAACGTTTTTAAAATCCATGAGTGTTTAAATAACAAAATCCAATCGACTGGGAAAAAAGTCAACTTTTTTCATATTAGTTACATCCGCTTTATCGATAAAACAGATGCCAAGCTATCTGTAAGAAGTGGCAGTGTCAATGTATTCAGCACTTCTAACATAAAAAACATCTTCCTACTTGCTGCTGAGTCTACCCGTTGCAGGGGAACGATTTCAAGTTTACAGGAGGAGAGGGTGGCAGTTAACATCAGATGAAACACTTTTCAGACTATGCACAGGTCAGATTGTAATTACTTGACTCAAACTGTTGTTTTTTCTCCGGCAAGTTAAGATGAAATCATTGATGACAACGTTAACGCTCCACATGATTGTAATTAAACCGTCACAATGTAGGTTTAATCGTAACAAATAAATATATGGAAACAATACAATTGTTTCTAAACAGTGCCTATGGCAGAGGTCTCAAACACCCAGCCCGTGGGTCGCAGTTGGCCCGCGAGGGCATTTTGTGCGGCCCACGATGCGTTTTCAGAATTTTCATATAATTAAAATATAGGTTATTTCCTTTGTTCACCGGTGTTAAGTGCTCGGCTAGCGAGTGAACAAGTTCGTTTTGAACAAACGTATAACGGGCTAGGGTTACATTCCCTATGACTCAGACTCACGGTACCATCCACAGGAAAAAAGATGTAAAAGCTGTTTCTAGTAAAGTTCAGGTACCACCTTTGTTGCGTCAGCGTCATAATGCGGCCGCAGGATAGTCATACTGCGGCCCTGGTTCTTTTGTAAGTCCGCGTTTCGCCCTTGGATCAATTTGAGTTTGACACCCTGGTCTATGGCCTATTTCCGTAATAAAAAATACTTTGAAACTGGATTGCTTCTCAGTCACAGTTTGAGCTTAAAGGCATATAAAAGGTACATCGCCGCTATTTAGGTTTAAAACTGCACAAAAAGAAAGATCTATGCTGTTCATTTGAGGCTACCGCTGATGCTGCAGACAAGGACAAGATATGCAGTAATTGTAGCACGCCAAAATTATCAGATACATTTTGCAATGGGCTTGAAATTAAATTTACATAACCATTAGGTGAGATCCAGCAGGCTGGTGCGCCAGAAACAGTTGCGAAAAGCGTTACTCCTTGTTTTACTTTCGGTTAGTGATTACAAGCGGTTAGATACAAGTTCGTATTTCATTATAACTAGTTCCACAGGAAGCACCTCAGGTAAATGTTGAGCCATGACATGGATTCTCAAACTTTTACACTATACACACAACCATGGTCGTCGGAAGGGGAGGGGGAGGAGTAGAAAGGGGTCATGGCCCCTCCCTGCATTTGGCAATTTGACATTTTCCTATTAAACGTTTAGCAAAAAAGATCGTTTTCTTAGTTTCGATTAGAAAAAATGAAATTTCACGATTTCCCCCCCCTACGAAAATTATTGGTTTTCCATGGAAAAATCTATTTTCCAATGCCCATGTACTCAATTCGTTTGATTAATCGTGGGCAATTGGTGAACCATGCTGCTTTGATCAGCTTCGACTTAAGGTTGAAGTAGAGCAGGTCCTGCAATTTTGTTGATTTGCACTGAAGTATTTCTTTGGCTTACACATCAAAAGCTTGATTATGCTGAAAATTTTTGGTGCAACTTTTGGAATTGTGGCGGGCAATTGACCCCATTGCCCCCCTGGCTACGCGTCTGAGCCTAGGGCCCCCGATTTCGGGAGGCCCAAACGTTTGGGAGTAAGGACAATTTCCAGCATTACTGTAAGCATTATCCTTGTATTTTTATTTTGGTTCAGCGCACGTTTTTCTACTATATCGCTAACAAAAGATCTCTGTAGAAGAATGAGCGCGAAGGATCGAAGTGAATGACGATGAGCATTCGCTTTTCTGACGTTGAGAATTTGCTATTGATACATATAATGTGTGGAACAGAACGCCTGAATCCATTTTTCAGATCACACGAGGCCAGTGAGGTACTCAATAAAATTGCAGTGGAAGTGCGGTCAGATTCACCGCTGCCTTTTTCATTACTTTCATTGTGACTGTTTTTGTTCCTGACAGTGCCGTAGCAGCCCAAATCTGTCCCTCCAAAATGCTTACAGGGGCCCCCATTGGTGATTTCTAAAAAATATTCCGACATAACGCCACATCCCGAGGCCAAATGGCCTTCACAACAAAATATCCTATTTTTTAATTTTTATTACACTATTTTTTTAGTTCCATTTGCAGACACAATTTTGTCAGAACTGTCGCCAGAAAGTCTTCAGTGCCATCTAGAATCTGTTTAGTTAAAAAGAGTGATGCGTTCTAAAATCAAAATTTCCTTGGTGAAATAGTCTTTTAACGCCAATAATGCTAGCGTTTCGACAGCGTTCCTAACCTAATTGTACTGGATGGCCGAAACATGAATTAGTGGAGGCTTCGACATAAAGGTACACTGGTAAAGCGGCAGGGCCAGGAAAATCAAGACATGAGAATAATAGAAATGGTAGCCTTAAAATTATTCAAGTGAAATTGATGAAGTAAGGAGGGCATGCCTTGCTGACCCGGACAATAGCACGTTATTGATAGACTTGTAAGCACCCTAAGGCTAGGCAAGATTCATTCAAGCGTCCGCCCGTCCTATACAAAGATCCTTACTCTACATACCATCACATTGTACATTGCGTTAATAAGAAAGAAGATTTTGCACTTTAGAAAAGTTTATTAGATGAATAATATACGAAATTGAAACTACTAGCAAAAGAACTCACCCTATGCAGCAAACCTGAAAAACTGCGTGAACCTGTGTTCCATTCACTTCCATCATGTTCATTCACTTTTACTTGGTGGACTTTCGTCACTTTCAGAACTACATAGAGTTGCACATTTCTTGACTCTTTTTTGAGGCTCCCTTTGGCCTAGCGTCCTAGTATGCCGCCTATTAGCCTAAAGGTAGCGCTGGCACTGATCAGGCGATGTTATTCTAAGTAACAGCGGCAGATACTGCTCCATCTATAAATTACAGGACAGAAAAGGATACGGACTGATAAAAAGTTCACTGATTTCTAGTTTTTCATATTTAAATTTAGGGGGTGGTAATTTTGTTTTGGGGATTCAGCTCTGAATTTTGGGTCTCTTGTGACAGCGTGGTCCCCAATTGGGGTGTGGAGGAAGACTGACGCGGCTCTGGTTCCTGATATCGAGGTAATTCAGAATAAAGTAATATGTTTATGAAGTGGAACAACTTATTCAGTGAATGTAGCGAGCACATCTAGTGCTGATTTGTATGACATCAGTCGTCGCAAACCTTCAAGAGGGGCCCCCAATCTAAAATAGCCCAGGGCCCCGAAAACGAAAATTCACCCCTGACCCTAGTAGGCGTTTTTAGCATGTGACCAGTGATAACACTGCGGGTTTTTTCCACCCAGCTCTACTTTTTTAGTCTGCCTGGATGTCTAGGTTTAATTGTGAAAAATCGCTTTAAATCTGTTTTTTTCAAGTGATGAATTCATCAGCAACTTCAATGTGTTCAATAATATAAAGATAACTTTATATTAAAGTGTTGGCATGCGCACAACAAAAATTACGTAACAGGCGAAATCTGCTGGTAAAAGAAATGTGGAACTATCAACCAGTAGTTTCTTTAACGTATTACAGTTGAAATGACATGTTTTCCAACTCCGTTGAAGCGTTAAAATTGACATTAAGAGCACACAGTTTGCAACTGTTGCCTTCATACATTTGCAGTAAATTGTTTGCAACACAGGAAACAATTATTCAACCACAAAGTGTTGCAACTGAGCAAAGCAGACTTGCTTTTGCAGGTTGGCCTGCAAGAACTTGGCCCCCCTCTCTTTTAGAGGTGAATATTAACCAAATTAGCGTTAGTAATCGGTTACAACGATTTTTGACTTTTGCGAGCGGATAGTGTCTCAGAATTATTTAAAAAGTTTCATCGTCTTACTTAGTGTGCTTGAAATTTTTCCTCTAAAGTTTGTTAAGTCAAAGCCTAGTCCAGGGGTTCCCAAACTGGGGTACATGTACCCCTAGGGGTACATTTGCTTATCTGAAGGGGTACATTTAAGGTTAGCAATAGAATGGAAAATCTATGTATATACATTATTCATTTCAAATTATTTATACATATGAATTTGACCGAACCGTTTCATGTTACTAATTGGGTTAGGCAAGGGGATGAGTGTTGATTCTATGCTTGTTTTGTGTGTATTTAGGTGAGTTATTTGAACTAAACAACATTAAAGCTGGGTATTAAATTGGTAAAGTCTTATTGAACCACTTGATGTTTGCTGATGATATTTGTGTTTTGTCCAAGTGTACCCAAGTGTACGTGGGTTGCAAAGTATACTAGATGTGTGTCAGGCTTATGCAGAATCGCATGGAATTATTTTCAACTGCAGCAAAACTGTTTGTATAACGTTTGAGACCAAGACCACAGAAAGCACACTCATCCCGTTGCTGACACTGGCTGTAGAAAGAGTAAAATATGTTTCCCACTGCAAATATTTGGGGATTGTATTAGATATTGAGTTTTCAGAGGACAAAGACATTCTGAGACAACCATTTTATCTATATTATGCGGTAAACAAGCTGCGAGCTTTTTTACGGATGTTCGAACGCAGTGAAAAATGCGCTTTTTCGTTTCTTCTCTACGTTCATGTACGTGTCACAATCATGGTGCTATTGGGCATACATCCACAGATTGCGTGTGGCCTATAACTTTGTTTGCAGAGCTCTGTACAACCTGCCGTGGCGAGTGAGTGTTACCAGTCGTCAGGTTCAGTGTAACATTTTTTCCTTCCTTTGAGGTCTTATTGCGAAAAAAATTGACACCTGTTTCTTGAAAAAAGTCCAACAATGCATGGTTGCGCGTTTTGATGAAGTCTGATTGTTTATTGTACCCAGTGGCGTGTAGAGGTCTGGTGATGCCCGGGCCGACCGCTTGTTTGGATGCTCCCCTACCAAATTCTGGTATTGAGCAGTGGCGTATGGTGGTCATTGTTACTGGATATACGTTGTTTGTGGCATCACAATATGACATTACATTCACGTTTGCAACCAACGTTTTGGCGAAGTTTGTTGACACAACGTGCATATTTAGGGACGTCGGATCAACGGTAGGGCAGGGGAGCAGTAAAACAGTTGAGGGCAATGGAAACTTATAAAAAACAAAAAAATCGTTACCAATTATGTTTGTTTCAGTTCATCAACAATGTTGACCTCAAAACTAATAACAAAAATTATAGAAAATCATTCTGAATTTTCTAGGTGTCCGAATAGCTGCAATAAATTTATTTCAGGTCGATCTTGATAAACTACGAAATTACCTATGATACTGTTATGAAAAACAGTTGTGTTGAAGGTGGGGGTGCAGTGGTTGCAAGCGCACCCACAAAAGGTTTGGTTTGCTGAAAATCTGGGTAAAAATGCCAACAAAAGCTGCTCAAAAAATGGCGCCCAAGGTTTGCAGAAAAACACATGAAGATCTTTTTTTGAGGTCACACCAAAAAAACGTCTTAATGATCTTTGTGGGAGAAATTTTGTAGGCAAAAGTTGCACAAAAAATTGGGCATGTTTGGGGAAATTCGGGAAAAGATTCTTCGGCCCCCAAAAAATTTGACTGCTGCTACACCAATGACAAAAAGGCACCTCCGATCCTATTACCCCACTTTTGAAAAGACAGAGGGGGAAATGCCCCCGCCATGCCTCCATTCTCCAGCGTCCCTGTGCATATTATTCTACACGCGCTCTCTTTACTCGTTGTTTTAGGCTACAATGTGTCATTTTAATGGACATACATTATCACCGGTATCCAAAGACAGAGCAGTTGATAACTGCAAAAATATCCACGGACGCGTTAAAAGAGAGGAGTAGTAGAACGCACTCAGTACTACGTCAGCACAGTTCACAACCGCAAAAATGCAAGGCTGCGCAAATGTCTCGTCGAATAGTAGTCGATCAGAGAGTGTGCGACTGGGGTGGCGATCACCTAGGGTTGACAGTTTGAAACTTGTAAGCTACACACAAATTGAGAATGCGCATAAAGTCCGCAAAAAAATATTCATTTTTTATCATGTGGCTGTTAGATATATGTACAATTACTAAGGAGAAAGGACAGATAGAGGGTTGGGTGAGCCATTATGATTAATCCGCCTGAACTGCCAATGGATGACGAAGCTCGAAACGAAGCACATATTGCAAGCACAAGTGTGCGACTGTATTAGCACAAAAAACGAAACGGGAAAATATCGATGCATCCTAAAGTCAGCAAAATCAAGCAAACTGAAATTGGACAGTTTTGAAATTTGGCTCAGAAAATCAATTAAACGTCCATAATGTAATTGGACCCAACCAAAGTAAACCTCCCGTTTTTTAATGCCCACGTAAAAAAAACAAGAAAAAACACCAAAAATCCCACTCTTTCCTGTTCCTTTGAAAAATGTACCATGAAGTACAAAGTAAAATAAGCAGCACACTTGTACAGTTGACTGTAAATTGTTTTTTAATCAAACAAAACGAACAGCAACAAAATTTTATCGACGTGAAAAAAAGAGAAGAAAATTCGAACATTTTGAGTTAATTCTACTGGTTATCTTCTTTAGCTCGGTCTATTTAAATCAATTTTTCTGTCTTCTCTGCATCAAAGCTGTTTCCGATGTTGGACCATACAAAACCATATATTGAAAAAATACACCATACAGATGCTGAACTAGCAGGTCATGTAGATGAACTTGACGTGAAACTGCAGAGTTTGTATGGGAGTGGTTTTCTCTGTTTGCTGTGCGCATTCTTGCCAAGCCTTACCACTTTGGAGTGAATTGACCAACAACATTTTGCGAAAACAACGATGGAGTATATTTCTTTACCCTGAAATTTGAATGCCATGATAGGTATAACAAGTTATTATTGTGTAATTCTGCAAATGATGGTATTGCATGATGCAAGAAAAACAATTCAGAATGTGTTTTTGTGTTTTTTTAAAGAACAAAAACTAGTTTCCTTTAAAAAAAACTAAAAACCCGGATTTAAAAAAAAGCACGAGAGTTGTTTTTTTTTAAACGGATTTTTCTCAACCCTGATTGCCTTTCAATTCTTTTTTGTGATTTTCCCTTGATAGCACGATCTGGAAAAAGTCAACGTCACTATTAGTTTGATTGGGTGTGCGCCGAAAATCCCTGGCAATGAAGAAGTTAAGAATTACTGGCATTTGAATATGTAACATTTAGTGTTGACAACAAAACAAGTTTGAAAAATTGAATCCATGCAGCATGTATTAGTAGACTTACAATAGGAAAATTCATCTAGTTGATGATCAATTTACATTTACATTTTTGCAATTTTTGCAATTTCACTCTCTGGATGCCCGAGGCCGGCGCCTGTTTGCTCCACCCTCTGCACGCCACTGATTGTACGGATATTCCTCCTTATTCTTTGAACAATTCACACGTATTTTACTTTGTGGCTGAGTGCCCGGAAGTTACAGTGTTAGTTGAGGACGTGTGCACTGTGCAGGCCACAAAGCCTTCGTATGTCACCAGGACTTAGCCAGGGTTGGACTCTTTTCCGCAAGATGTGATTTTCGTGTCCTACTCTGTATGTAGTATTGTACCTTTAAGTGCTCCGAGTTAGCGAACAACTATGTTAAGAAACTGTTTGTAATGTAGTGTTGTACGAAGTGTTGCAAGCTAGCGAACAAGTGTCTGTAATCCTGTGGTCCTACCACCAACGCCGTTACAAAACGTTCTGTGTCCGCTGTTATCAATCTGTGTTGAGCAGATAGTCTGTGGTTGTGCCCTGTGGACTTCGTGTCTGGTTCAAAGATTAAAATATTGAAATAAATATCAGTGGTAATTATTTTCAAAATCATTGTATGCTTGCTGGTAAATATATTTTTGTCATCTTCCTCAGCCTTTTTGACAAAATAAGTTTTAGGGGCATGGGCGTCGGAAGAGTGGCCAGGGACCCACTAGGATTTTGAAATTTGACATTTTCCCATCAGATGTTTTGCAAAAAAATTGTTTTCTTTGTCTCAAGTGGTGAAAATACAATTTTACCACTTCTGGCCCCTACAAATATATTTTTGGCCCACACATGGAAAATCCACTATTGGCCTCTCCCTGGATAAAAAACTTCCGGCGCCCATGTCTAGGGGTACATGCTCATCTATCGAAATGCTGAAGGGGTACATGGCCAGAGAAAGTTTGGGAACCCCTGGCCTAGTCGTTACATCCAGTGGCGGATCCAGACCAGACGTTTGGGTAGCAGTCAAATAGGGGAACGCCAGAATGCATTCACTTGCTTTAATTCAGAAAGGTTGCCTGCGACAATCGTTGGGTGTCTTCAAGGCTGCAACAGCTTGCCTATTACAGGGCTAACCACTTCATGCAGCAGGCGATCTTCCCTGCTGTTGTAAACTATCAGTCGAGCAGACATTTCTCTGCCCTTGACAATGCCTTCGTTTTGATATTTCACAACTCCAGTGTGTACAGCTGTTTGGTAAACTTTTCTATGCAGTCTCACGTTGAAACAGTGTTAAATTCCTTAAGTGCACAATTTGAGCCCCTTTCTCTGCGCTAAGAGAAGTTCTTTTACCGTTTTTTCCTTTGATCTGAGCTGTTTTGAAACAAAATGCTTTATTGTCAGCAACTTGTAAAAAATAAATCAAAACACATTGGCAAAAAGTAATTCTTCAACAATCCAACATAAATAGGTGTTATTAGTCAACAACATTACTTGAGATACGGGCTCTTGCAGCTGCATATTTTGATGTTCAGAGGTGGTTTTGAAATTAAACATAATAAGTTAGAAATAATCAGAATCATAACCATATTTTGTGGGGACTGCTTTTGCAGTAAAAGTTGTGCTGTTGCACAGCAAAAAATAAATCTTTTTGTCAGTTACAAGTAACAACATATCCGAAATTATGGCCTGTAATTGCCGAGTTGAAGAGTAGGATGCCAAAAATGGTTAACATTGTCAGTGAAGAGGCAGTTTTAATGCTCAGGGAGGTTTTAGCATTTTTAAAACCGAAATCTTTTGATTTATTGCAATTTCAATGATTAAAAGGCTGAACGGTGTGAGAGTTGCTGGTTTACTGTAGGGTGAAATATGCCAGACCACGAGAATACCGCAAGGCAAAAAAGTGCAAGAATCATTTCACACGGGGTACAAGCATGCATTGAAGATTAATTTTTGCGTCAAGTTTGTGATATCATTTGTCCTCACATGTATTCATAGAGTGAAAATCGGGTTGTTCCACAAAAATAACAGTGTAAGCTTCATGTAATGCTGGTCCATTAACTATACCATGGGTCGCTGAATAGTGGCGCGATAAGGTTTTTATATTCTAAAAGTTTCAAATATTGCTTTGTTTGTAAAAACTTTAACAGGTGAGCAAAATACATTCCTCTTTCATTTTTGTTCCCCCTTTAAGCCAAATTTCTGTATTTTGCAGAACCTATTGCAGGTTCTGAAGAGCTGGAAGGGCTTCCACAATTTTAAGAACATATCCAGTACAAGTATGGATTACAGTTTAGGTTAAACCATTTTTTGCTATCTTCGCAAAATTCTTGGAGTCATTGCCACATGTGCTTCTTCCTAATAACCTGTATTACTTGCAACTTACAGCTTGGTTTCGGGAATCAGCAACGAAGACATCATGCACTTTCAACAGGCTAAAAATTTCTCTAACTTAACCAAACAAGAGTCTCTGCATACATCTTGAAAAATTACGTTATTGCAACGCGCCGCGCTTTATACAATCCTTGCTGTTTTTCGAGAGGCCAGATCAGAGTAATTTCATCTCATCTTCCAATTATAAGCTTTAACCGTAGTTCGCTTTTCGAAAGGTAGAATTTCATGCGTTGCGAACCACATCGCCGTGCAGGAGATCAGCATCATGTGGAAGCTCCTTTGAGATTTTGTTTAAAATTCACTTCGGGCCTGAAAGAATTTAATCTCCCACGTGATCTTTTTCCAATCCTCTTTCAAATTTTACTGCAAGTTTGAAGATAAAATGCATGCACTGTAGAGTCTTTGTTGTTTAAAATGGTATAAAACTAATTGTTCTTTTGCATACGTATTTTAAAGTACATCTGTAATGGCAACTTCGTTTAATTTTTATATGTCCACGTACAGTGTGAGAGAAAGTTCAACAACGGTCCTCGTTAGTTTGATGTTGCTGTGGCACTGCAAATTGTACAAAAGTAATTCAAAACATTATTTTGATGTTGGCGCTGATTTTGCAGTTTCGAGTAATAAACTACGAAAGAGCTGCCTTCGCACTCTCGCCCGGCGTTCGTCACAAAACGGGACCGAGGGCTGGCAACGTTGAGCACGCCTGCATTGGATCAACAGGCCAAGCGGGGCATGTTAATTATTGCGGAGACTTGACTGCCTTCGACTGGAATGGAAAAGCCGCTGCTCGTGAATGGAGTG
>Ga0210059_1014694_pt1 | contig 11532 bp, 5 predicted proteins | sample Ectturendosymbi2_FD_188042 | JGI IMG/M metagenome (GOLD analysis project Ga0210059, IMG submission 188042) | Ecteinascidia turbinata endosymbiont from Florida, USA - Sample 2 (SPAdes) (version 2) | ecosystem: Host-associated > Tunicates > Ascidians > Unclassified | place: Key West, Florida... | reverse complement strand
CCAAAACCTAAACCCAAAACCTAAAACCTAAACCCAAAACCTAAACCCAAAACCTAAACCCAAAGCCTAAACCCAAAACGTAAACCCAAAACCTAAACCCAAAACCTAAACCCAAAACCTAAACCCAAAACTTAAACCCAGAACCTAAACCCAAAACCTAAACCCAAAACCTAAACCCAAAACCCAAAACCTAAACCCAAAACCTAAACCCAAAACCTAAACCCAAATCCTAAACCCAAAACTTAAACCTAAACCCAAAATTCAAACCTAAACCCAAACCTAAACCTAAAAGTTGAACCTAAACCCGAAACCTAATCCGTAAACCTAAACCCTAAAGGTGAACCTTAAACCGAAACTTAAACATACACCCTAAACTTAAACCATAGACTCAAACCCTAAACGTTTTGAAATAGTACATTAAAAGCATTACTATCACAGGTGTGACCTCTACAAGCTAAGCCAAAAGAAATGGTGAGAGCAGAACCAACGAACAATCGCACAACAGCCATACACACTAACCACTCAACTATGTTGACGTTGCTACTAGAACTCAACGTTATATGTCAACGAAGGCGTATGCAGTTCGAATTGGAAAATAGTCCCAGCAGAGTTTTTGCATTTGGTGACAAAATATACACCACCATTTAGCAAACCTGTGAAATCGGATCACAACTAACATGTTTGATATTTTCAGTATAATCACATCAAAACAACAAAAATTTTCTCAGTCCGATCCAGTCCTGATCCGCCAATTTTGAAAAAAATTGCAGTTCGATCCAGTCCTGATCCGGCCAAAATTGGGTTCAGTCCTGATCTAGTCCGATCCAGTCCTGATCCGTGCTCATCTCTGCTACCAGTTAATCAGTTTATCCACGCTCTCTGACTTTGGTGCAAGGTCGCGTGCACCACTGTACAGTAGTAGTTGGTTAGAGAGCACTGCTGTGCAATAATGTGCAAGTTAGTACAGTAGCACGCGTGATGAATGTTATGGTTACTTATGTTTGAATAAGTTTTCATTTTTTCGTTATAAAGTATTTTTGTTTGTTCTTCAAGGATTCTGGTAAAACGATTATTGCCTATGTATCAGTGTTGCCACTGCTGTTTTTTTTCACTAGATCTGGGATTTTTCTGTTTTGTCTGGGGTTCTGTTTTTTTTTTAATGATAAACATGTTTTTTTTGACTCTGGTCAAATTTGAGAAATGTATGTTGTATTGTTGTGTTTTCCATTCAAGAATACAGTAGTTTCACATGCGTAATGTGCAGAGTAACTCGCCAGTTGAGTTGAGTAGGGCTAGGCTTAACCAAATTGTTGGAAATAGAATGTTCTACAGATTAAGCACTGACTAGGCAGAGGTCAGCACTCTGATCTATCGCTGATGTATCAAGCAGGATGTTGGAATGCTTTTTTTCTTATGAATGAAGATGCTATGGTTGAGAATCTGTTGATCGTCGATTCGTTATATACAGGCGAATTGTGATAGGTATGAATGTAAAAATTTGAATGTTAAATTAGTAGTCAAATATTGCAATGAATGCAATGATTGGGGTGAAACGAAAACTGTAACACCTTGACATGAATGTATCATGTACATGTGATGTTTCATTTGTACAGTACAGATAAGTGAAAGTAATAGAAAACATCAAACGTTTTCAGAAAAGATCTAACTAACTTTTTATGCTTCTTCATGCATTTGATTTGCTGCTAGGCAAGCTTACTTATAAATTGCCAGTATACTATGTTAAAAAATAGACTTGAACTAGTTAAAAATCTGATGCAAATATTGCATATTACCTTAATTTTTATGTGAAAGTACCGCTAGTGTACACTTCAAATTTGGCTTTGACTTTAACATTTTGTATGTCTAGGGTTTTTTATTATTTTCTGTTTTTTTTCAAGGTAAATTCTGGGGTTTTTCTTTATAACAGAGTGGCAACACTGATATATATGCACAGAGCAGACTTGCTGTAGATTCCTTGCGAACAATACAGTCACAAATCTAAAATTTGCTTTATTGAATGTTTCACTAACATCATTAAAATAACCTAAAAGTACCTTTAGGCTACTTGCGGTTTTATTTGTGGGTCTTGTCAAGTATGTGCAATGCATGTAGCTAGAGATCAACCGATATATCATCCGATATTTGGGTTTTACCGATACATCGATATTGGCCAAAATGGCCGATTTTATCGGCCTGAGTAGATGTTGACAAAACGCTGTTATATTCTTCACGCATCCAGACATTTGCACAAGAAAGCACAACGAAGCAAGTCAGGATAATTATCTTGCAGCAATGCTAGCAAGTGCGGTTTCATAAGCAAGCCCAACACACAATTAATAATGAAGCATGCGTCGGCCGTCGCAGCTGAAACGAAAGCATCATCGGGAAGTTTTGCAATGCTTGAAGCTACCACGTGCACGTGTTGTGCATGAATAAACTTCTGTTGTACTTTCAGAGGTTTTCACAGCACGAAACATTTGACTGTAACTGAAAGGTGCAGAAGTCCAATCGATGCCTAGTTTAGCACAGATTAATTTTTTAAAAGTTGGCTGCAGAACCATCAATGGGTCTTTATATTTAAAATCTCATTCAACTATCTCTTGTAACGTGACAGTAACGCATGAGGAGAATGCAGTAGGCTTTGTTGAAACAGTAAACACAAAAGGTAAACCTAACCTAACACTAACCTAATGCTAACCCCTAAACCTAACCCCTGAAGGAAAAGTTTGGAAGGTTTTGAAAAAAGTGAAGAAAAACTGGTCCCACGAATTGAAACGTGCAAGCATTCACTTACGAAAACGTAAGGCGCCAAGTCAAGAGGCAAACCCTCAACCATTGGCCTGGCGGATTTGGAACGTATCCGTTAGGCTACCAGATCAATGCCAGTTAAATGACAAACTGACCGCTTTATTCGAACCGCATAATGCGATGCGATATGGTCAAATAAGTTTTGAAATAGGAAGATCCATTGGTGGTTCCGTAGCTACTTCCAAGTAACAACACTTAAGTTTTCAGTTCATTGTCCTTTGGACACAAACCATGTAGTCTTAAGGCCGTGGCTATACGTTGGCCATGGGACCTAAATTTTTGAAAACTTGTTCGTCCGCCGACTGTAATGTGTAACACACGACAAGTGTGCGCCAGGATGCAATACAATTGCAAGTAGTAACATACTAAACCTAAATCCTAAATCTAATCCTTAAACCCTAACCTAAACTTAGCCTCTAATCCTAAACTAGGAGTTCCCAAACTGGGATACATGTACCCTTGGGACTACCTTTCCTATCTGAAGGAGCACATTTAAGGTTGGCAGTTGAAGGGAAAAATATGTTTACATATAGACTATGTCATTTCAAAATATTTATACATTCATCTGTGAATATTATTTTCAAAATAATGCTTATTTGTAAATATATTTTTGTTATTTTCCTAAACTTTTTTGTCATAAGAAATTTTAGGGGTACATGCTCATCTATTGAAATGCTGAAGGGGTATATGGCCAGAGAAAGATTATGAACACCTGTCCTAAACCCAAACCTGGGCAATAACGACAGACTATGAATGAAAGTGTTTGTTGCTTTAATTGATTCTTAACATGGTTCACTGATTTGCATGGAAACAAGTGAAACGGAATATGAGCAGAATGGTGAAAGAGAAAGAACAGTCAGCAAACAATTTTATTGTTAGATTTTGAAACTTTGCAAAAAACAAATTTCGCCTTGTTGGTGAGCAGACCGCAGCGGCCCGGAATGACGTCACCGCTAAAAAAACTGTTAGCGGATGGCCCGAAGACTGGACTGTTAGTGGCCTGTGCTATCTCTAGTATATTGGCTTAACTTGCCATAACAGGATACATTGCTATGCCGATGCATTGGTCAAGCTCTAGGTGCCGCCGTAAGACTGTTGAAACACACAAATATACTGTTATCAGCCTCCGTAAAAGAGACTCGTAATTCTGTCTGACAGAATGTAACCTTATGGACATTAGGTATAGAAGTTGGTTTTTCATGTCAACTGTGCATATGCTACTTTCTGCATTCAGTACAACTTTGGGAAAAACTTACCAAAGATCTAATTCGCATTTTGGGGAAGTCAAAAGAAAACAAGTTTTTTACGCTCAGTTATTTTCTACAAAGTTCAGATTTCATTAACGTTATGAAAAAAATTTTCATTTGGTTAAAAAACTGTTTGAAGCACGTTGAAACTTCTTTTAGTTAAGTGTGATCTACACTTCAAACATAATGAAGAAAAAATAATAATTTGCTGCAAACAAAAAGCAGTAAACAAACCATTTTTATTGTGCGATGAAATTTGTTTTATATACTATTATTTTTAACTCTTTGAGAACCGGCCTACGGTATATTCGTACTTCGATTTCGGCCTAAAAAACAGCAGTTTTCGGTTGCCTTACCAACGCCCTAGCTCCTATACCGATTGCGCCAGAGAGCTGTTCAAGGGCTCAAACGGATTGGCCAGTCTAGTAGATTGCACTCGAAAAATAATTTTTTGGTTGGGGGTTGTGGATCTTTTGTGACTGACGTCATAAGTGAAGTAGTTTTTGGGTCATTTTGTCTCATGTTGCCTGACCTAGGGCCCAACCGCTAGGCCAAAGTGTTTCGCTGAAGTTTTAAGTAGAAACTGAGCTCGGGTCCGAGTCTTTTGAGCCTTTGATCGACTTTCTAGCATTTCTGGTTCAAAACTTATGGTTTAAAAGAAACAAATTAATTAATTAGCTAATTAGTCAAATATTTTTACTAACTTACATCACAACTTTTGAACTCGAAACCCCAGCAGGTCATCCAAAGTATCAAAAGACTCAGATTGTAGCCTAGTTTCCAGTAAAAACTTCAGCAAAATACTACCACCTAACAGCGCAACAGGCAGAGGAGCTAGGGCATTGGTAAGGCAACTGGAAACTGCTGTTTTTTTTTTGCGAAAATCGCCGAAACCAGGCGGCTCTAAAAGTGTTAACAATGCAGAGCAGTGCTTCATATCCTTTTATTTCAACAACCTGAATATTTTGCATAAATGAAGTTTATACTTTTGGCAACCTACCTCACCAAACCACAATAACCAAAATTTGGGTGAAAATAACCCAAAAATTTTTTCATCCAACATGTTTTTTCTGGCCATTACTTTTTGAACCAGAAAAGCTAGAAAGCTAATCAAAGGCTCAAAAGACTGATCATAGCCTACTTTCCACTAAAAACATGAATCATAAAATTGGCTATTGCGGTTAGGGCCTAAGCCTGATGACCTTGGCCAAAAATGCCTGAACATATCCCACTTACAAAGTCACCCATAAAAAAACTGAAATCCCAAACTTTCCAATTTTTTGTCAATGCAGCCTAGAAGACTCACTGCATCTTTTGAAGGATTGAACAGCTCTCTAGCTCAATCACCTGACACGCTATGGACTTGCAAAGACTTGCCCAATGTGGGCAAATTATACCTTCAAAGGGAAAATCCACCCGGAGCCAAATGTGTTAAAGTTTTTTAAGGTTGAAACCAGGGATCACAACTGCTAGCTTGCTGCTACATTGCTGGTGCAAGCATTGTGATGTCACACTGGTAATTATTGTTACAATAGCAATTGATAGACTTTATAAAGACATCTTGCATCAGAAACAAAGTTCTGCTATTGGCCACTCAGTATCAATGGCTGTATGACATTTTTGCCCAAATAGACAATAATAATATTGCAACCACACACGCACCAATATAAAATGGCAGACCCAGTATTGGGTTATAACCCAAGAGTTGAGAAGCAATGATGTAGAGTGTGTCTCTATTCCATAGTAAAAGAAAAATCAGTTAAAATTGAGCTTTGGTGCGTATTTTAATGCAACAGTTCTTGTCATCTCTTTGAAGGAAGTTTGGGTTTTATTTGAATGTTGCAATTTTGTTCAGGTTGTAGGCACAATGGGAAAATACACAAAATATTCCCATGGTTACCCGACCATTTGGAGTAATTGGATGTATCCTCCAAAAAATGTAACTACATTTCAATATCTTGGTTCATATTTTAGAGGTTTATGGAAAGCTCAGCATGCCACTTACAAAGCAAACTGGACAATGGCTCCCTGCATCCTTTTGTTTGGGTACATCTGGTACAGAATATCAAAAGATGGAGGTGAGATATGGTTGCATACTACGTTGTGGATTTAAAAAAGTTAGAAAAAGTAATATCCACCTTGTATCACATGCATCTGTAAAAGATGATTTCCAATAGTTTTGGCTATGTGCTTTGCTCAAGGCACTGATTTTGAAATCTTTCCAGGCATGCAAAATGCTGTCAGAAATATATGCGTCTAAACACTTTTGCGTCCGGTTGCTTTTGAGGATTCTCGCGCCAAAACAACCGGATCGCACGTGGCTTCGCGCGAGCATCACTCGGGCGACGAAAGTGGTAGAGAGCTGTTCAAAGGCTCAAAAGACGCAGCAAGTCTTGTAGTCGGCACTAAAAAAAATGTTTTTTCCTTCGGAGTTGCAAATTTTTTGTGAGTGATGTCATAAGTGGAAAGCTTTTAGGCCACCTTGGCCCACTTCAGTGTTCCCTCCAAGATTTTTGTTTGTCTGCTGGTGTCCAAAAAGTGCCGTCAAGAACAAAAGAAACTTTAGCGCCCTTTGTAAATTTTCCTAAAATGCGTCCATTTTACCGAAAAACTTTTATCAACCAGTTTTGGTGGATGACCAAAAAAAATAAAAAGTGGTCTTCACTTTTTCCAACACGTACACATACAACAGTTTTGATATACGAACAAAAAAAGTCATCATAAAGGCAATAAATGAAATCAGCTATATGCAAACTTCCTAGCCAAATGTGAACCTTTTATCTCAGACAGGGGTTGCCCTGCATACGCTCCTGAATAACTGTTCTTGTGTTTGTTGTGCACTGCTTACTGTTGCACTAAACTAGTTGTTTTCAACATTTTTTGTACCACAACCGATTATAGCAACCCATTCTAACCTAACAACTCCCATCTAAAACTCGAATAAAGCAAATGTAATACAGCTATGTTCATGAAATATCTACTGTTGACCCCTCAAAAATGGTTTATGACCCCCAGGTTGAAAATCACTGCACTAAACAAACAATACAGTACAATTGAATCAGGGTGATAATACTGTGCAGTTTCTTTACTTAAAGCTTTGTCAAAACGTAAATCAGAAATCGAAACAGAAATTTTCGCCCTGGTTGATTCAGTCTGAGCCGTTTCAGTGACCGGACTTTTCGATCTTGGTTATCTTGGTCTTGAGACATTTTGGTCAGACTAATGTTTTAAATCTTACAGAAATCTTACATGCTTTTTATTGCAAAAATATTTGAATCAACGAAAAGTTTTATTTAAAAAAAAATACAAACATAATATAAGATCCAATCGTTAATCAGCATCAACACATGATTTTTATGTTAAGTTTAATGCAAACATACTTAAATGAAGTTGGTATAAGACTAAATAGTGTTAAATTTCACCTGTCAAACTGTTTTGTCACTTTGCTGCAATATCAAAGGGTGTTTGTATAACACCAGCTAGTGTAACATTTCGCCTGCCTTTATAATAATTTAAATAAAAAAATTTTATCGTCTTTTTATGTACAGAAATGTCGAGACATATTGGTCGATATGTCTCCAGACCATAAAGTCAGTATCCCTCAGAAATATTAGTCAGTATCCCTCAGTATCCCTCGCTAGACATATACAAACTCATCTGAAAGTAAAACATCATGAATCACATGTGATAAACAACGATGAAACATATTGTTCTTCTGGGTCAAAATCTTCGTTTACAGCTGGCATGCATTTGAAGTCTAATGCGCGATGGTTCTTGGAAGAAACCCAGTGTTTATACGATTGCTGCATGTCATTTATATCCTTTTCTTTGGCTGTTATTTTCATTATAAAGCTCCATAAGTTTGTCAGATTTTCAACCGGCTGTTTTGTGCTGCTGCAGTGCATCAAATTATCCAGTTTCCACATTTAATCGGTTCTTAAGCGAAAACAGAGTTTAATGTATTTCATCGACTGTGGAAGTGCTAACCGTCTAGCTGTTCTGCAGAAAATGTACATACCTCTTTTTGGTTTTAATGATGTTCATCAAAGAGAAGTGCAGTTGCCTACACGTGTACTTAAAATATTTCTTTATATCTGCATGCAAAGTTTTAAAAAATTCCAAAAATAATGAAAGTGTTTGTCAGGTTTAGACAGTGATCCAACTACCAAAAAACCTTCGTTGTTTCCTTGCTTAAGGTGAAAATCTTCAGTTGGCTTATATTTTTAGTGCTCATGCATGCTGTAGAATCTAAAGTGTTAAAAAAACTTTTTCTTACAAATAGCCTAATTTAATTCCAGGTTATCAAAATTGTTATAATGTTCTATGAAAAAACTTGCCTCCATGTGCGATTTATCTTGACAAACTTTGATAAATGTAGTAAAGTACAAAGTGTTTATGAACATCTCGCAAACACTATCTGCCATGTTCAGGAATTGTTTTTGTTTGGCGAAACCATTTTAGTCAGAATAAAAAAAAGGCCTGCAGCAAAAAACAATGCGCGAAGATCAGCATAATATGTTCAAAACATTTAAAAAAAAAAACAATCAAGAAATTAGGTCCTTTCGTAAAACGTCTAAAAGCAACGACAACAATCAACAGATTTTGTCATTTTGTGATGAACAAAAATCATAAAATTTGTCAGAAACGTTAAACGTCTTTTTCAACTGCAACAAGGTTAAGTTCAGGTGTCGACTGTCAGGCTACAGTTTGTTTTTCTTGTGGTGTGGGGCACCAACGATTAGTGGACATGATCTTGTGTACATTCTCTCCAACAACCATCGCCTACATCAAGCCATAACGCACTTGCAAATCATCCATGTTAGAAGAGTTAAATTATTATGTTTAGTCCACTGCCTTAAAGGTTTGTTTGAAAAAGCAACTGTACCGCCACAGACGGAAAACAATATCCATATATAGAAAAGCACTCTGTGCAACCAATGTAGGCCTATATTCCCACTTAAAAATTATTGGTATATTTATCTTCACTGCACACATTGGTTCTAAATGATACGTCAAAATCGATTGACGTAAATCTCTTCTCCCAGCCTTTCGACTATTTACACAGACTTGATCGACAATAGTTTTGTTAGCCTAATTTCGTAAACAACCACTGCCTTCGTTAGGAATTTACTGCATGTGCAAGTTTACTGTTTTTCGAAATAAGTGTGTCGTGTCTATATCTCGCCAAGCTTATATATTAATTACAATTATCAATTTTTTTATCGTTGCTTCTTCCCGGCTCTTGCAGGCTTGTTTGCTTTCATATTTGATACATCACAAATGATCGTGAGATTTTACCATCAAACTTTGTGGCCTCAGTCATTCACCACCCACGTGATGAGATATGAGCTGATAACAGTTGTGATAAGCCAGACAAAAAACAAGTTTTACTGTCTGTCAAAGGTGCATTAAACTCAAAATACAAGTAGAAGTTAGGACAAAGTCCTGTATGAATGACTCAGCTTAATTTTGCAAAGCAACTTACCCTAGGTCAATATTCACAAAATCTGTCCACTCTTTCAAAGTTCACATATTACAAAACATGTCTGAGGTGCCAGTCCAAGACTTGTTTGAAAGTGCTTCGCAAGAAGTCATACCCGCACGCCACAATTTGTGGGTGCACGTGCAGTCCAAATGTGTTCAGATTCATAGCATTCTTACAAAATGTGAAAGTCAAGAACTTCTCAGTATGTCCCAACAATACAGAAAAATTTATGGGTGCGCAAAATTGTAAAACATAGCATGCCTAAAACATTTTTACAAAATGTTTAAGTCAAGAATGTTTGTTTGCGCAACACATAAATCGTGAAAATGCGCCCAGAATTTTTTCATCAATCTTACAAGCAGAAACCTTCCAAAATGTGTCTGAACTACACAGAAAACAGCTTCGTTTTTGGACACATAAATCGTAAATATGCACCCAGAACTTATTCTGTGAACCTTGCAAGCCAAAACGTCTGGAATGCATCTGAACTTCACGGCAAACAGCTTCGTTTTTGGACACATAAATCGTAAATATGTGCCCAGAACTTTTTCTGTAAACCTTGCAAGCGAGAACTTCGAAAATGCGTCTGAACTTCACGGCAAACAGCTTCGTTTTTGGACGCTTGAATTCAGTGAACCTTGCACACAGAGAAGTTCCAAAATACGTGTGAACTTCACAGAAAATAGCTACGTTCCTGGATGCATAAATCGTGAAAATGCGTCCAGAATTTTTTCATAAACCTCATAGAGCGAAAACTTCTGGTTTTTTGTGAGTGACGTCATAAGTGGAGGACTTTTAGGCTACCTTGGCCCACTTTGCCTGGCCCTGGGCACCAACCATTAGGTGGTAGTATTTCGCTGAAGTTTTTACTGGAAACTAGGCTACAATCCGAGTCTTTTGATACTTTGGATGACCTACTGGGGTTTCGGGTTCAAAAGTTGTGATGTAAGTTAGTAAAAATATTTGACTAATTAGCTAATTAGTTAATTAATTAATTTGTTTATTTTAGATCATAACTTTTGAACCAGAAACGCTAGAAAGTCGATCAAAGGCTCAAAAGACTCGGACTCGAGTCTAGTTTCCAATGAAAACTTCAGCGAAACACTTTGGCCTAGTGGTTGGGCCCCAGGCCAGGCAAATATGAGCCAAAATGACCCTAAAACTACTTCACTTGTGACGTCAGTCACAAAAAATCCACAGCCCCAACAAAAAAATTTTATTCGAGTGCAATCAACTAGACTGGCCAATCTGTTTGAGCCCTTGAACAGCTCTCTAGTGCAATCGGCGGAGGAGCTAGGGCTTTGGTAACACAACCGAAAACTGCTATTTTTTATCCAAAAATCGCCAAAACCACCCAGACGCCAAGGAGGTAACCTTGCACAGTTACTTCTTCAAACTCTGACCAATTGTAGGTCATAGTGGTACATATCAAATCAACTGTTAAAAAATCTTGGGACCACCATTGTGGACATAACCTATTTAGAATTTCAACATTTTTGCAGACCCACTTTGTAAATCGACATATACCTCTATATAAATTCAAGGTCACAAGCAAATGGGTGCAATAAACTGACATTATTCATTGCATAGACTAAGAACACATGCATAAAATGTGAAACAAGTTTTGCAAAGGGTATTCCCAATAAATGAAGGTACTTGCAACCTGTTTTTTTGCAGAGGCATTTTGGTCACTGAAACATTTCTGTCTTTGTCCCACAGTTGTATTGAAACTCACAATAGTAGTGTTGATTAGCCTATGTTTTCAGACATTCTAACTGAAATAACTTCTATTTTCTTTGATCATTTCAAAAACATTTAAGTGTATGACCAAAAAAACCAGCTTACATAAAAAAAATTATTGTACAAAACTAGCATTATATGTGTGCAAAGTGTACCTTGAAATAAATTTTTCTCTCGTCTTGGTTTTCTTTTTACAGTTCTTTGCTTGAAAATTTGTTAAAGTGACCTGAAGATGTTACAAATATATGTTCA
>Ga0210059_1014691_pt1 | contig 11534 bp, 9 predicted proteins | sample Ectturendosymbi2_FD_188042 | JGI IMG/M metagenome (GOLD analysis project Ga0210059, IMG submission 188042) | Ecteinascidia turbinata endosymbiont from Florida, USA - Sample 2 (SPAdes) (version 2) | ecosystem: Host-associated > Tunicates > Ascidians > Unclassified | place: Key West, Florida... | reverse complement strand
TCACCAATATAACACCCTGCTTTAATGTTGTTTAGTTCATTGGACAAATCATCTAAATAAACAGCAAACAAGTATGGACTCAGTACTCCCCCTTGTCTAACCCCATTAGACACATGAAACGGTTCAAAAAATGCTTGCCCCACTTTATTTGCATCGTTTGTTCTTTGTACCAATGTTTCAGTAGGCGCACAAAGCACACTGGCACCTTTCTTTGAATTAGTTTCTCAAATAATTTCATGTGTAGTACTCGATCGAATACTTTCGAGGCATCTAAAAACACAGCATGCACCGATGAACCATGGGTTACAAAGTATGAAGCAGTTTGCTTTAACAAAAATGCACATTGATCAGTACTATGAACAGCCTCAAAAACCAAACTGATTGTATGTGGTACCAAGGAAAGGAGAGAGGTTAGATAAAATGAAGTGTTCAAGCAGCTTTGACACCTGGTCTGTAATTTGAAGTGTCAGACATATTCCCATTCTTGTTTTTGCATATGGGAACCATTGTTGTGCTTAAACAAGAATTGGGTATATACCCGTGAACAATACACATATTAAACTGTATATACATATTAAATATTAATCTGTATGAAACTCAGTCTAACTTTCCGTACACTTATTAAATATTAATCAATACACATATTAAATATTAATCTGTATGAAACTCAGTTTAACTTTCTGATTAAGCCTATTGTAAATTCCACTCTAATATTTTTTGTCTAATACTCTATTTTTTAGTCAATGAACACTGGCAAGTTTTTACAAAGTTAATAATGCTTATGTTAGTTAAAGCGTTCGGCTACCCTTGCCACTCACGAATGTGATATAATAGATTAGATCATATTTAAATAAGATTTTTGGTATGAGAATGGGTATTGTTACGTGAAATCGATTTCCTACAAAGATTTCGTGATGGATTCAAACCCGTCGCCTTTGTGGGACCAGTCACTTGAATACAGATATGCGCACGTTGGAATCACCGCAAATAGAAAGCAGAGCCCAGTCAGCTTATTCCTGGAAATCTTACAGCAAACCTATAGCTTTTAAACTCTATAAACAGGCAGTTAGGCACTGTGAGGATGTTGAAACAAATAGGCAGAAAAAGTACATTGCTATTGTTAACAGCGTCAAGCTTGAATTAATATTGATTATCGAAAACCACACGCTTAAAACGTGCTACAGCCAAACCACTAGACGGTAAAGCTGGCCCCAAACAAATGTTTCTTTCATGAGTTAACATTTTTTGCTCAACCGGTTTTCCGATGCACATCATAATTATGTACTCTGTGCTGCCTTCAACGGGCTGTGCAAGTACTCTGCTTTGAAAAGGGCCTTCAACAGCAACTGGAATGTGCAGGTACTCTGCTTTCAAAGGTGCCCCAACAACCACTGTAATGTGTAAGTACTCTGTTTTTGAAGGTGCCCGCAACAGCAACACTAATGTGTAAGCAGCCTACACCGCTTTCAAAATGGCTCCCAACAGCAACCGTAATGTGTAAATACTACGTTTTCAAAGGGGCTCCAATAGTAACTCCAGTGTGTAAGTACTTTGCTTTCAAAGGGTCTAACAACAAATGTGATGTATAAGTACTGTACTTTGCTTTCAAACGGCCCCCCAACAGCAACTGTAATGTGTAGGTACCAGAGTCCTGCGGGGGTTGAAATTTTTTGTCCGCTGCCGCCCCGCACCCACAAATTTTAAACCCACCCCGCACCCCACACGCAGGAATTTGGAAAATCTTGCGCGCTCCCACCCCACACCCGCAGACTCCTAAACCGCCCTGCAAGCCCTCCCAACATGCACCCGACTCGCACTGTTTTCGTCCTAAATTTGCACCAGTCACGGAGAACCGCTAAAACCTCATGCAACGCGTTTCGTCGCTCGTGGCAATTTATTCAGCGGTTCATTTCAGCCAACGAAAATCTATAAACGAGAAAGTAAAACCTTCTTTTCTATTCATGTCACTTTCACATTGTTTGAGTAAACATTCAGCAACCCGAAAAAATAATTTTCTGATCCCGTGCCCGCAGAAGGTTCAACCCGCACCCCCTCCCCGGACGTTTATCTCTGCGGGTTAACCCGCCCGGCGCGGAACTCTAGTAGGCACTTTGCTTCCAAAGGGGCCCCCACTCGCTAATGTGTAAGTATTCTGTTTTCATTGCGCCCCACCACAATCTCTAATGTGTAAAAGAGGAAAAGCTTCAAACCAACTTGAATACCTGTTAGAAGACTGTGGGTCAAAATTTGTTCCAAAAAGACCCTGTCAAGTAAGAGCAAAAATTTATACCGTATGGTAATTTTTTTCACAGTCAAAGAACGCAGTTTCTCATAATATATTGTGGACGACTGTGTAAAAGAAGCCCCTACTTGAAAAGCATATGTAGTTCATATGAAATCCCAAGCACTTTGTTGTGTTTAGACACATACCTGCTTTGTACTCCAATAATCTGTATCAAACTCAGTTTGCCTTTTTGATCAAGCCTATTATAATTACAGTCTAATATGCATTGTTCAATGCTGTATTTTTTAGTTAGTGAACACTGATACATTTTCACAAACACTACACAAAGCTCGCCAAAGACTTGCCGCCAAATTTGCCGGGAAACCTAGCACCAAACCTTACCACTATTCGAAACTTTGAACACTAAAACTAGCTCTACGGCCATGCCCATCCCCTAATACTAAGCATAACTCGTAATGCGGTATAGAGAACACCGTGGCCGGCATATCTCCTTCCAAGGCTTGATCAAAAGGAACTAATCACGGTTGGCTGAGTATGATGACGTCATCAGCGGGTCCCCTTTTCAGTCTTGCCTAGGGCCCCTAACCCTAAGTCCACCACTGTTTCGACGACTAACAAAGGTTCTCTTCTTCAGCCTCTGGACCTGGCCATTCTGCATAGCCTTTTACCGGACACTAGTGGCGAAGTAGGCCACAGCAATTTAAGTAATTTGTGAATCTGTGAGAGTTTAACAGCAGTTATATGCGGAACAGGCAGATTCTGACAGCCACAGTCTTATAGACTCGTCTCAACCAGATTTTGAATAATATCCTCTTGACTGAAACATAGCAACTCGGACTGGTTTAACAGCCTTTCTTTTAACGTGAGGAAGAGATATTGTAGATGTTGTAAGCGAGAATTTTTGTTCTGTCAAAGTAGGCCTATTTACATGGTCGTGCTCAGAGCAGAGATGATCACGGAGCCGGAGTGGGCTCCGGCCGGAGTTTGCATTTTAAGCTGGAACAGGAGCCGGAGTCAATATTTTAGGTTCGAGCCGGAGTCAACATTAAGGTCTGTGCAGGAGCTAATCAAATTTTTAAGGAACCTAATTTCTGTAATGATGCTTGCTGTTGTCAAACAGATTGGAAGCTTTGCGATCGGAAATCCCGAGCGGCATGTGCGCAAAGTTTCGCACCGTGGCAGCAAGCAACAATAGAAATCATGCTCGCAATCTCTCTTACTATTGCTTGCTCGCGATACATATATAATGGTGTTATCCTTCACGCTCATCCCGTTCGTGGTGAATCACACAATCAACGCAACACCACCGGAGTGGTTGCAACAGAAGAAATTGAGACGTGTTTTCTGACCACTGTCGTAATATATCACAAAAATGTGACACTGGGTGAGAGTACCGAGCATTTCACCACTAATGATGGTTTCAAAGTTACGGCCCATGCAAAAATTAATAGGCCTACAGTGTGTAAGTGAATATGCTGTTCGGGAATTTTGGAATCCATGCCGTAAGTATGAGAATGTTGGGCTAATGATGTGGGCAATAACACAAGACACATGACAAAAAACAATGGTTAACAAAACAGTTTATAGAGAAGTAACAGTGTGCCAAAATGAAAATGGCCTACAGTACACACTGCAGGCCTAGAGACAGGATTTAGAAGTAATGTGCAACAGTACAATGCAATGTTTATTCACATTGTGCAGATTTCTAGTCTAGTCACCGCTTGCATAGGCCAACCTCTGCTGACATTTTGTAGGTATCCTGAACAACGTTGAATGTTTTGCCCTGATAGTTGCAGCTTTAAAGCTAATCTTTGTTGTTTTGCATCTCTATTGCCTATGATAAATTTGAAGTGGATTATAGCTTAAGTTATGGGTAATGTAAATGTTCATCTTGTTAATTTGTTCTGTACGATTTTTTTCCACATTCATGTTAATGGCTCAGTTTGACACAGTTATACTAGTTCAGAGTTTGATCTGAGCACATGGTGGTTAAAGTACGATTCAATATTTGTGAACAGGTGATCAGCTCCTGACCTCGGAGATTTAAAATGAGTCTTTTGCAAAACTTGAAAATTAGCAATTACTTCAAATACTTGTCATCTATCTGGTTAATTATTGAAGCTTGAACTACTTAACTAGTGTTTCAATGGTTTCCACTTCATAATTTAAAATTACAGATACTTTTAAGGTGTATATTTGATAAGCAGCATCTATTTTGCCTCATGAGACGAAAACTGGTCTGAAGTTATTTTGTCAGTAGCTGCACACATTTGTTTGAAGTGATCACATGTCAAGTTTGGAATGCATGACCTACATAGGTGACTGTACTGTCTAATTTGAATGTGGGCACGCTTTTAGTGGCTATGTTGGTCTACGTTGTGTAAAGAATAGGCTAAGCGATAACTTTATACCGCAATATGTTGTGTCTCTCTGTGTTGTGCTGGTCACGTGACCATTTCAACCATTTGTGTTCTATCGAAGGCAAAATAGCCACGACATAAATTTTGCCTCATGAGGCAAAATGGACAATACACTTTAATATGAGTTAGTCTACTTGGAAGAGTGTTAACAGGAGTGGGAGTTGATGTTTGAAAATTTTTCGGAGTAGGAACAGGAGCAGGAGTCTTAAAGTGTGGAGCAGGAGCGGAGTCGGAGTCTGAAAATGTGACTCCGCTCATTTCTGGCTCAGAGGCATATCTATGCTAAGTGGCGTCCACTGCAAAGCTTAAATGTGCGCCCTTTCTAATGTTAGACAGAGGCACAATTTTTACGAAAGATAAACCACAAGAAAATAAATCTTTAAAACAGAAAATATTTGTATTTGATTTTGCTGTAAACCTTTCAGCAAATAAAATATAAACTATCGATAAGGAACATAACGCACTTCACACTTTTATACTCATTTAGTTTTATTGTGAAGAATATCAAAACATTCAATTAATAACGTTATCATAATTTATAGGCCTACATAATGACGCCTGATAAAAGTGTAAATCGTAAAACAAATCGAACAACGTATTGCAACTGCAACCGACAGTTTCTTTTAAAATGAAACACTATTAATTTGAGTTGTACAATTATTTAATGGAAGTTGTGTATGACATAGATGTAGGAGCAGGCAAATTTTCGGGGTTGCTAAGGATTTTTGCCGGAATTTTCTCAAACTTTACCGAAAGGTTTTTGTGCGACTTTGCTTACAGATTCTCCCACAAAGATCATGAAGGCCTTTTTTCGGTATGACCTCCAAGAAAAGGTCATGTGTTTTTCTGCAAACGTTGGGCGCCATTTTTGCCCGAATTTTCAGGAATTTTGCCCGGATTTTCGACAAAACAAAACTTTTGGGTGTGCACTTTCACCCCCTTGTAGCGGGCCTTGCTTCGCCCCGCAGCTTAATTGAAGCGTGAATTGTACTTATCGAATGCACCTTGTGCGCGGTGGCGCGATATGCCTTTTAAGACTCAAATTTCGACTCGTTCGGAGTGAGAGCCAGCGTTGTTATATCTCATTTTTCGAGACGCATCTAGCTTTTCTGTTTGTTTTCCGTTTAAGCTTATGCAAGTTGACGAAAATAAAGATAAATTGTGCGACATCGGGTCTTAGAGCGTACAAGGGCTACACGTACTAGATTCCTTGAACCCTTCGAAGCCACAAATGGTTTTAGACTGCCGTCTCTGCAATGGTTCCAAGATAAGGTTGCCAGACGTCCTTGAGCGCAAAGGACTGTCCTTGAATTTGCTATCAAAACTCATTATGTCCTTGATTCTGGCAAAATATCTTGTTGTCCTTTACTATTTTCCTGCGTCCTTGGAAATTCTTCGATAGTTTTTAAATTGTTATTTTTTCAACTATTGATTATATTGAACATTCAAGAAGCAAGAATAAACATTGTAAATGAAGACAAGAACGTGCAGATTTGTTCCATCTTTATTTGCGCAGGGAAAAGTAAACTATTCAAGAAAGGATGTGTCGTCATAGTACGTTTTGTTTAGTATTCAATACAGTAGCTTACTTGCCCACAGGGTCGGCACTTCCCCACAGTTGTTTAGTATTCAATACAGAGCAATTTACAATTGCAAACTGAGGCTGCACTGATGTCTTGTCGAATGCGGCTGGACGGGCTGACGCACACCCCGGTTTGCAAGATCGAATCTTGCTAAACTACATAAGAATTGAGAATGTGCATAAAGTACACAAGTAAACTGTATTTTTGTTATGTATAGAAGTCCAGCAAACTTTTAGTTTTCCTTTTTCCCTGCTGAGACAATATCACTTGCCCACAGGGCCGACCCTACCTGGTGCAGAGCCCAGTGCAAGACCAAGGCGCGGGACACCTCTGACCAGTGGTGCTATTAGGTCATTGTGGTCAATCAACCGTGCTATGACCTTTCTGATGAAGATTTTAGCGGAATTATTATTTGGAGATGACCTATGTGTAGGCTACATGGTAAAACAACAGCTTTTTATGGGGCTTGGGCATAACTCAGGGTTCTCAACCTTTTTCCACTTAAGTACCCCGGAGTTATAAAACAATCAACCCGAACGCCCAGTAAGCTGACACTAGATTAAGTGGTAATATATTGACTATAACAGTTAGTAACTAACAACTTTGGCACAATTATACGCGGAGTTTGCAATCGGCACGCATTTTCCAGCAGTATAGGATATTAAAAAATAGCAATATATGACAACTCAACTGCCATCCAAGTACCTCTGGAAATCTTCCCGTGAACCCCTGGGGGTTCGCAAACCCCAGGTTGACAACCACTGGCATCAGTGGCGTACGCAGAAAATTTTCATGGGGGGGTTTCATGCAGTGGCGTATGGTGGTCATTTGTACTGGTGTGCGCTCTTTGTGACGTCACAATTTGAATTCATATTCATGTTTCCAAATCAACGTTTTGGCGAAGTTTGTTGACATAATATGCACATTCGTCTACACGCACTCCCCTAATTTGTGTCATTGAACTGAATATAAACGATCAGCGCTTTTAGTTTTCAAACTTTTAGTTTTTCTCTTTCCCTGCTGAGACAATATCAAATGCCTGAATGCTTCTATTTTAACAACTGCCATTTTTGAGCTCGTGCAACAATTTTATCATGCTACTGTACAGAAATTGGTAATGTAGCCAATGCGGTCAGCACCAGGGTTGCCAACCTGTTTTCATTAAAAAAAAGCCAGACCTACTCACAAAAAAATCCAGACTTAGTCACAAAAAGCCAAAAAATAGACTTAGTCATAAAAAAGCCAGATCTAGTCATAAGAAAAGCGAACAAAACAAACTTAGTAACAAAAAAAACTAAAAAAGCCAGACCTAATCACATGAAAGGTCATCAATTAGTAGTTATTAAACACATATAGCTTGAAAACACATACCAGTGGCTCCTAATGAAGTAATGAACTTTTCCGTCTTGTTGAATCTTTATGTCGCTGTCACAAATACTTGTTTACATTTTTAAGGGTTATCTACTAGCAGCAATTAGAATGAATATAATCGTCATTCCTACTGTCCTGCTGTAGTAAATCTTTGAGATCTGAATCTTTCAAACTTTCTAGCCTAAGCCTACCTTAAATTTCTCAGTGGGTACCATTTAATCTTTTTCTTCGGGATGGCTTCATTAGTATCACTGCCACTTGAAGTTGAACTTACTGCACCTTGCTAATAATATATTTACAGTTTATACGGCATCAGTTGCTTGTTCATCAGTTACGTTGAAGACTAAGTCACTTAGAAAGGGTTCATAAAACAAGACAAAGAAAGAAAAACCTAGAAAGGCATGAAAAACCCAGACCTGGGTGTAAAACACTTGGCTTGGCAACACTGCACTTAATGCGCTGTGCTCGGTGTCAAGCGAAATTTCTGACCTGTTATTGTTTTTCAGTTATTTCGCTTCTCAGTATAAAGAAATAAAGTCTGGCAATTACTTTTTGATGTGTGTTGTGTAATTTAAAACATTTTGGTTAGATGTCAGGCACCCACAACAAGCTATAGCACTGGAAGAACTTTAACCATTGAAAATGTTCGGACTTATTCGTTGACCTCAATTATTTTTCTTTTTCTCACCCTAACCCAGGGGCGCACGCCAGGCGGGACTGAGGTGGGCTAGAGCCCCCTCCCTTAACAGAAATCGCCTAAACACAAATTTGTTGCTGACATTTGTTAAAACCCAAAACAATTCCGCACATGCATACATAGCTATATAAAGATTTCGATTATAACTAGTGGTGTAGTGATCTGTTACCTTGTTACGTTACGAGTGTAACACTTCAACTGCATGAAGCAAATCGTGCTAAGACTATAGGAAACCCTCGCTGAATGTCGCTTTTCGATAAAGACGTTGCGATTCATGAGTCATAATGGGATTGAGAGAAACCGCTTCATGCATGCTATAACGTAGAAACTCTGCACGTGTTGCGCAATGCGTTACGATCAATGGTGTGTTTAAGGGGAGGCGAGCGAGGCACTTGCCTCGGGCCCCCTCTTTTTGGTCCCCCTCCTTGAGGTGTTACGCGCGTAAATTTTCCTTAGTTTTGATGAAAAACTTATTATTCGCACATATAATGTACTACAAAGCAGCTCATAAGTAAGTACTCTGCTTTCAAAGGGGCCCCCTACAGAAACTGTACTGTGCAGGTACTTTGCTTTGAAAGGGGCCCCCAACAGCAACTGCAATTTGAAGGTACTCTGCTTTCAAAGAGGCCCCCAATAGCCACTGAAATGTGTAAGTACACTGCATTTAAACTTCATTGAAGGGGCGCCTAAAAGAAACTGTAATGTGTAAGTAATCTGTTTTGAAATGCCCCTCCAACAGCTATTATAATACGTAAGCATCTTGCTTTTAAAGGGGCCCCAACAGCAATTGTAATGTAAAATTGCACGCTTTCAAAGAGGCCCCAACAGCAATTGTAATATGTAAGTACCTTGCTTTCAAAGAGGCCACCAACAGCAATTGTAATGTATAAGGACCTTGCTTTCAAAGTGGCCCCCAGCAGCAACTGTAATGTGAAAGTACCTTTCTTTCAGAGTGGCCAGCAACAGCAATTGTAATGTTCACGTACTATGCTGTCAAAGAGGCCCCCAACAGCACTGTAATGTGTAAGTAGGCTACTGTCCTTTCAAAGCGACCCATTACCATCTCCAATGAGCAAATAAAGATAGCTTCAAAACAACTTCTATACCTAAAAAATTGCAAGTTAAAACTTCCTCCAAAAAGTTCTGAGAAGACCCTATCGAATAAGAGCAAATAAGGCTACTTATACCAAATGATAATAACTTTTATACCAAACGATGATTTTTGGAGATTGGAGTATTTGCTATATTGGTAATTTTTTGAAAATGCCACAAATGAATAAAAAGTAGTCTTTTTTATATCTCTGAGTTGAAAAGGTTAGACAAATTGCTGATTTTTTGTGATGTTGTACCTTAGTGAACATTTCCATCAGAAAATAAGACAACATGCAATTGTTATAGCAGGGACCACAACACACTACATCTTTTAATTTGTAGGACATTTTTTTCTCAGTTTACAAAGTAATTTTGTATTATTGCTGTAGTGCTGAAAAATTGTTAATAAGCAAGGCTACATCCATGCTTCTTATCACGTAGTAGAAATGGCAATTTTTGAGTATTATGAATACTCATTTTTTCTACAGATATTTCAGGTATTTGAAGCTTGACTAGTAAAAGGTAGACTTGGTAGGTGATGTTTAAGCTCTTTTGCCAGCTCATAAGTTGAACCGTTTTTTCTTATCACAGACTTAATTAATTGTGTAGGCTACTTGCTGCAGTAGAAATGTTTTCGATAAAGTACACGATGAATAATTTCCTACTATTGCACATTTTTCACACAACTCGTGTCAATGCAAGATGAGGGCAGCCTTGACTCATCCAGCCTCAAAGTTTGCCAAAACAAGTAACTAATTGGATGCTTTTGTATCCAATGCTTTTGCAGTTAAAAGGATGAAATTTAAAACAAATTTGGCGTTTTGAATCTTCTTGGTTGTTGTTTTTAGTTTCATGGATTCCCATAAAGTCATGAATGTGAACAAATTCAGGATACCAACTACCAAGCATTTTGTCAAATGGGGAAAGTGTGAAACTTTCAAAGGGGTAAACTGTGTAGTTTATTGATGGTGAATGCAGAGAAAAGGGGCGCGAAAACAAAGTGGGGGCAATGCCAACTTGCTATTGCCTAACTTTTAGCCATGTCTTCCCAACTTTCAATGTTTTCAAAGTTGTGTATCATGAACACCCTTTTGCATTTTCTCCTGCTATTTCAGTTTTGCGGTAGTCTGAGGAACATATCCTTGGGTGAATGTATCTTTGGCAAATCAAACGTGATTATCACGGTTGGATGATTATGGTGACGTCATCAGAGTTCGCCCTTTTTAGTCTTGCCTCGGGCCCCCTCAACCCTAAACCCACCACTGGTTACGATTGGAGTTATTCCTCCTGTAGTTCGAATTTCGGGTACCGTGATAGTCAGAAGAGTGCGAGATAAAATGGATAAGTTTGTAGTTGTACAACGCAAGCGGAAAAGGAGTTCATCAAGAGAAAGAGACTTACAAAAGAGATAGAAATGAAACTAGCTCGTGCTCAGAGTCTGCCAGTCAAGTATTCAGTGGCTAAAATGATATTGGTAACTTCGTTGGAATTCCCGTGACTGATGCTGATCGACGAAACATATTGTTTAATTGCTGGTCCCCTCCTTCAGGTTTCTCGTTTCCATATGTAACAGTTGGTGCTCAAAAACGAAGCTTCCAGAAGCAATGGTTAAACGAATTTACATGTTAGCGTAAAGTGATATTTACAATGGAGCTTTTTGCAAATGGTGCGTTATGTTTGCTCCTCAGACTGTCAGTCGTAGCGCAAAACCTCCGGGTTCATTAGTTTCGGACCACACTGCAATTATAAAAAGGCAAAGGAACATTACAATAATCACCAAAACTGTCACTCTTATAAATTATGTGCAGCAATGTCCGATAACTTTGTGCAGATAGATGCCGACAAATCCAGAGATGTACGAAATGCTTTAAACCAGGGGTGTGCAACAGGCGGCCCGCGGACCCCAACCCGGCCCGCCAAGCCATTTAGTGTGGTCCTTGCCACACTCTGATTTTTCCCCATCATGCATTAAAATCCTAATCCGACAGTTTATGTTAAAAAACTAAATTTTTCCTGTGGCCCAGCTAGATGTCATGAAGTTGGTTATGTGGCCGACCGACAAAAAATGTTCCACACCCCTGCTTTAAAAAGCAGTCAACAGAAGGCTGTCGAGGAAAATCGTCTTT
>Ga0210059_1014690_pt1 | contig 11534 bp, 7 predicted proteins | sample Ectturendosymbi2_FD_188042 | JGI IMG/M metagenome (GOLD analysis project Ga0210059, IMG submission 188042) | Ecteinascidia turbinata endosymbiont from Florida, USA - Sample 2 (SPAdes) (version 2) | ecosystem: Host-associated > Tunicates > Ascidians > Unclassified | place: Key West, Florida... | reverse complement strand
CATCTTGCAAACGTTTCGATAACAACTGTTATCGAAACGTTTGCAAGATGTCAGTTGTATCGTTTGCTTTGGCCGTAGTATTTATTATAAGGCTATTTAGCACTTCCGCTTTTCGTGTACCAAAGTTTCTTGAAGTGTTTTCATAATTTCCGTTCTTGAAGAGCGTATCTTGCTGGAAGTACTTACGGCTGAGGCGGTTGCAGTGACAGGCGAGAACTTACCAACAGACATACAGGACCTTGCAACGGCATAAAAAATAAAAATCTTAAGCGTCTTGCAGAACCTTTAAGAAACTTTTTAAACGCATTTGAGTAAGGTGAGGAAAAACCTTGTGCGGTAAGAACTGCTTTTGGCCGCCTCTGGTTTAGGCTCGTGGCCAGGATTTAAAGGTTTGGGAGGCAAAATACATTGTTAGGGGGCAAGATTTTTGTTTTATAAGTTTAAAACAAGTCGTTCTGGGCACAACAAAATTTTGGGGCAACTTCCCCCCGAATATCTCCCCCGTAGTAGTGGCGTAGCCGGACCAAAATTTTTGGGAGGCCAAAATGTTTGACTTCAGGCGAGAAACCGTATCTTTGGGACGCCGCCTCTAAAAGCACAAAATGACTAGATATGCTAAAAATTTGGCTGAAATGGGTCCCTTGGGGCCCCAGCTACGCCCATGCCCCGTAGCGCTACGGGCCTGCTCTGGTTTGCTGCGTTGCAGTAAGACTGAGTCGCCAAGAAGTTCGAAACTAAGCAGACAGCACGTTCAGCCTCGCGTAGTCTTCAAGCAGCGATAGAGACCACTCCAGAGGTCATTCTGTTACAGCAGTATTACCACTTATTCACCTCATATCGGGGAGGTCTTGAACGTGCTTTCTGTTTGTGGCGTCTTTAAATATGTCTTAAACATTATGTGACGCCACCCGTCACAGTTGCGTGACAAACAGAACCATGAAATACATTCGCTGACGGCCATCGATTGTGAATTCTCGCTAATGATTTGCCTGACCAATGAAATACTGGTGTGCAAGCAAATGAGAGGCAACATCTCATTTAGTGTGCACTGTAATCAAGACACAGAACCAGAGGCGTAACGAGGGGGACAAGGAGGTGCAGTTCACCGGGCGCCGAATCACTACGAGGGGGGCAAAAAGTTCCAACAATGTCACAAGCACTTTCTTCATCAGCATATTTGCTTTCGAAAGACCTTCAGGTTCGTATATAGGGGCGCTAAACTTGCTTATTGCCCCGGGCGCCATCCAACCTCCTCAAGCCCCTACACAGAACATATGTTGCTTAAAAACAGGAACGGAATCCAGTCCGGGAAACATGCAGAGCACCAGTGAAAATCTTGTCACACATAACTAGCCTGAGGAGACTCACTCAAGATCCTCGCACGACTCTGTCATTGCTGCCTTTTCAGCTTCGTTACGTTCAAGATCAGAGACATGTTGAGATCTCAGCAAAAAGAGCTCTTCAGCCACGTGTCGGATGCTGCATCGCAAGTGGAGGCCTTCGAACCAATTCTGAAGAAAAACTGTGATGAGATGCTCAGTGCACTACTTACCTCCTTCACTGGATGCGACCAGGTAGATTGAAGTCGCTAACAACGGCTCTGGATTTAGAACGCTACGCTTAGATTTTGTTATTTCTTACATACGATGAAAGTTACTTTGCTGTTATTCTATAAACTTACGTATCACACCGTTCGAGAACTCCTACAGCGCTTTATCCAATGAACAAAACCAACCAAAGGTGAATAACTACGATTGCCACTAAGTAACTGCAATTATTTGCAGGCCCGTAGCCACGGGGAAATTCGGGGCAATACCCCCAAATATTTTTTGTGCCCCACAAATTGTGTTGCGCCCAGGAAAATTTGTTATATACAGATATATATAATAAAAACAAAAGTCTTGCCCCCTAAAAATGTATTTTGCCCCACCAAACCCTAAAACCTGGCTACGGGCGTGATTTCTTGAGTGGCATGGCCACGAGTATGGAGTGAACACGACCTCAGTGAAAAACTTGCGAGCGTCAAAAAGTTTTGCACTCACTGGCAAGCGGAGCGTCCAATAGGAGGCACCAAAATGAAACCACCCAGGGGCAAAAAAAAGTCCGGAAGGGACAAAAAAAAAAAAGTCCGGAAGGACAAAAAGTCCGGAAGGGCTAAACAAACTCTCATCTCATAATTTTCTCTCCCTGCTTTCCCCAGGAAGACAAACGTAGGACTTTGAAATAAAATTACATATTTTTTCGGTCCGCCAGCGATATTCCCTTTGTATTTGTCGATCTTTGACTAAATGACAAGCCGTCTGCAACCAGCATATTTACTTTTAAAACAAATCACGTCCACCCCTTTGTGACAAACTTAACAATTGTAACGCCATAATAGCATTTGTTCTTGCAATCTTCTCGTAATCTGCACAAGGAACAAACATGCAACGTCTCTTCATGTAGTAAACATATCCTAATGTACCGAAGAAAATAATTCTCCATCATGAATGTGACAGGTAGCAGCGTAGCGTAGCCGACCCAAATTTTTTTTGAGGGCGACAAATAATTTGACTTTAAGCGAGCAACAGTATTTTTTTGGGGCACACAGCCTCTAAAAGCACGAAATGACAACATATGCCAGAAATTGTTGGGTGACCATGGTCCCATCGGCTACGCCCACGGTGACACGGGCGCGTAGTCCCCTGGAACGTCAGGGCCCAACGATTTGCTGCAAACATTTCTTGCCCCTTAAAGTTTATTTTGCTCCACAAACCTTTGTACTTTGTCAAACCTTTTTGAAACGTTTCCATGCAACAACAAGCTACCGGTGCTCACGTCATAAGTGTATTTGGTGACAAAAACAATTTACCAAAACAGACGCGCGACCGTTCTCATCGGAGTGGGCACAGTTTTTCGAAAAAATTTTGGGGGCAAAGTTTTTCGAAAAAAATTTTCCACCTACGTGTAGCCTTTGTGCTCAGTAGCGTAACTAGCCCAAAATTTTTTTGGGGGACCAAAAAGTTGGGGGTTCCAAGATTCTTTATTTTAGGCTAGCAATAGCATTTTCATTAGATACCGCCACTCAAAGCACAAAATGACTACATATTCTAAAAATTTGGGGCGGCATGACCCCGTTGCCCCCCATGGCTACACCTCTATGCTACGATCTGTTAATACCCCCCTGGAACTCCACGGCCCAGTTAGCGCGTCCTTTCCGCCCCCCACCTCTGAAAGCGAAAAGGTTAAAAGGTGTTGCTGAAAAGGAAAGTCGTACTTGGGGCAACAACAACGGTCGTTGGATCAAGTACGTAAAATGATTTGCGATGCTATAGTTTTGCAATCCCTGAACACAATTTATTTTTTATAAGTTAAACGTCATTTGTAAACGACTCACAGCCATCCAACACCTTGTGCTTGTTGCGGCCAGTACCTGCATGGCAAGAAACGCTTCTCTTTTTTGCTTTTCGTGTGTTTTGTCGAAACTCAAGTAGTGCAAATATTTTCGCCTTGATTCCATTTTACGCCGTTTTTCTCGCGTCCGTCTCACGAACGTCATAATCTCATTCTCGCCAGCATCGCTCGGCCTTCTGGCGACATCGCGTGCCGCTTGTAGAGACTTTTGGCATTCTTCCAGACTCTACCAGAAAAGCATTTGTTGCTTTATTGTACATTCCCCAAAGTAGTTAACCTGGTTATATTTTTTAAAATAAAGTTTTGACAACCGTGCATTTATTTTGTAACCATCAATCATGCCATCAACTATACTGTAGTTCTCTTCTCAAACAGCCTTGTTCGATTCTTCGTACAAGTGTGAAGGCATTTAGAAGAAGTGAAAAGAAACAATTAGGTCTACTGAACACATTCACCGAATTTGTTTGTAACTTGAAGTTTTTTTTTGCGCGTTATTTGTGTAATATTCATAGCAGCAGAGCTCGAAAATTAAACCTAAAGACAATTAGTCGCTTGTGTTCTTGCAAATACCAGACATACCAGCAGGCCACAAACCTCCGAATGTCATTTAAGAAGCTGTGCATTTTTCCATTTAAATGAAATAAAAACAGCTGCTTGTTTCCACAAATTGTTTTGCAGCACCGAGCCACGTCTCACTTGAATTGCTTCCTTTGTTCTTCTGCTTCTCTCTTGCATCTCCTGCTTGAGCGATTGTCTTGAACGCTTCAGTGACGAAACAATGTCGCAAGGTCGCTCCATATCGAGATCAAGTGTGTCGAAAATTGCAATCTTGCTTCTGCGCCTTAAGTTTGTGCTTTCTTTCCTGCGAAATCGCTGTTTGTTTATTCAGCAGGAAAGTTTGGTGCATCAACCATTTCGTGAAGAATACAGGAAGGGCATGAAAAACTGCTAAAAAATTTGTAAACTGTGGACAGTCAAGGCAGCTTAATAAAACATGTTTTCTTGCATCAACCGAACCATGAACAGTTCGGTATAATGTAGAATAGTGGTTCTCAACCTTTTCGCTGAACGGAGCCAAATCCAGATTTACAATTTTGTTCCAGAGCCGCACAAAGAAAATCTACCACAAGTAAATTGACACGTTCTGTTTTATTGCAGAACGAAGTCTGTTACACAAAATATTAGAGGTTTTTATTGAAAGACTGTTGAGAGCCATAAAAAGGGGGCTTGGGAGCCACATGCGACTCTCGGAACCACGGTTGAGAACCACAAGTGTAGACTGCCCTTTCAAGAAATTGCTGCTAATTTTCTATTCTTAAGCTTAATCCACGTATTACAGTAATTTGATTTTCGGTAGTGTAGACAGGTTTCTATGTATGATTGCACTTGCAGTACAATTGCCGCTTACCCAATGTCAAGATTTCTATTTACTGCTTTATAGCTTCCAGACGTGCTTTGCACTGGCGATAAGCTGGGAAGAACTAATTCCTCCTCATCGCCCTCGATGCCCCCGTCACTTCCTGTGCAGTTTGGCAGTTCTTCTTCTTGTGCTTCGTTTTGCAGATTTTCAGGGACAGAAACAAATGTTGACGCTTCTGGGTGCTGCTGTTCTGTTTCTTGGTGCAAACAAGCTTCCTCTTCGCTTCTAATGCTCAGTTCTTCGCAGTCACTTCCATTCATTTCAGCCATCTCTTGCCGCTTGCGTTCGAGCATCTGAGGACAGTAACCGTTAACGAGTCTATACTTCACAGGCGTAGCCAGGGGCAATCAGTGGCGTACGCAAAAAATTCCCGAGGGGGGGCAAGTTTCGTCACAATCGTGTGACGTCACAAATCAACTTTAGGACGACTGTTCTAGGGGGCCCGGGGGCATGCCCCCCGGAAAAATTTTGCAAAATTGCACCAAAAAATACGCAAATTACACCTAAAAATACGCATTTGCACCTAAAAATACGCATACTGTTTATAAATTTTTTTATTTTTAGGGTCTGAGGGGGACCATGACACAGTGGTTTCCCCCCTCCGTACGCTAGTGGGGGCAATGTTCCCTCCAATTTTTAATAATGCTGCGCGGAAAAACAAGCGGGTGCGCTGAATCACAGTTTTACTGAGCAGGAGTTATTAAATCTATTACAGCGGGCAGTTAGCAAGTAGTGGAGACTGTGCTAAGCATTGTTGCAACTGCGCAGAGGGATCTTAGCAGGCGCGCAGCTTAGAGGAAATGTTGGCCAGGGGCCATCCCCCCAAGTTTTTAAAGAATCTAGTCATTTTGTGCTCTCAGAGGCGGTATCCCGATCAAAATACTGTTATTAGCCTATAATCAATATTTTTGCCCCCCCAAAAAAATCGAGGTGGCTACACCACTGCTATGCTTTGTTCAACTGCGAGAGAAATCTTAAAAACAGTTGCAACAAACAAGTGGTTTCCCGATCGAACTAAAAATTAGGAGAACGCATAATTTCCCAATTCAACGCAGGCAGGTGTTGAACCAAAACCTAGAGTTGAGTGTTTCCGATTAGTTTTGCAACTAATCCAATATCAGGTACTTTAAAGACAGGTTCCAGCAAACGTATGTCCATTTCTTCACACAAGCAATTCATTCAAAAGCAAATGAACTTTCATTTGAAAGTTCGTAAAAAATTCATTAAAGTACTTGCAATCACTTATCAAGCATTTCTTGCCGTGATGCAACAAGCATTATTTTCCTTGCCGACATTTTCTGGAACTGCAGAACGAAAATCGTTTTCTTCGCCAGTAAAAAATCCAGGATTAAGCCTTTTACTTCAGAATCTCTTTTTCAATGATCAGTGCCACAGTCCCCTACGTTTTGTGTGTTTATTGTCGCCACTCCGTTGATTTTTGCCTTTTCTATGTTCCCCCTTGCTCCTTCGCAAAACCATTCCATACACTTCACCGAGTCTTTGTCTTGCAGTTAATAATAACGCATTGGAATTGCACATGATGCTTTTTACATCCAAAGCAGAAATTATTTTTACCATTTTGAAAATATGATTCACAAAAGATACATCATTTTGTTTTATGGAAAATATATGGTCGAATAAAAGTTTTTGGACCAAACGGAATTTCTGGAAAATAACATTCAAAGCGAATTCTCAAAAAATCTCATTGCGAGCAAACTTGAAAAAGTCAAGTAACCACTGAGAAAATGAAAAAAACAAATGCGTAAATAAATAAAATTATAAGATGTTACGGAAATGATACTTAATTTCAAGTTTAATCCTGTAAATGCGGCATACGTGTTTTTCCTGATTACAGAAGTAAAAATATTTTGCATTTTCACTGTAATTTTGCAACGAATTCTTGACTGTTTTTGCTAGGATAACATTTTTGTTAGACTATTTGGACAAAGCAAACTTTCTAAATTTTGTCTTCGGCATTTGTTTTGGTTTTTCCTGCACACGCTAAAAATACATTATAATTTTTACCTTCCACAAGAACACGAGAACCGCTACAATGACGATACACGCCGCGATTGCTCCAACAATGCCTCCGGTTTCGTCGTTTCCAGCAGGAGCAGGTTGTTCCTCCTGAGCTTTAAAGACGTACACGTTTGAACCTTGGCTTGTTCCATTCGCACTCATGTTTGAGATCCACAGGCAATGTGCAGTCTCTGCTTTTGTTGTACATCGATTTGAGATTTACAAACAAACAAAATTCCTCATATTTTTTGTTCCACTGAAAGGCGAGTTTATTGGCATTTTTTCTCCTAAAGTTGTTACACTTGTAAAAAAAACCAATTCTGACATTAGAAGAACAAACATTTATCGCACTTTGATCATTTCCTTACATTTTTATATTGTCGGAATGCAAATGAAATTGAACTGAACTCGAGGCAGGTTTGTTTTGTTGTCGGCGAACAAACTTGGTAGATTTTAAAGTGGCGTGAACTTTTGCCATTAGTGAACAAGCATCACTAATTAATAAATTGTGAAAAAGTTTCTTGGGTCTCACGAATGTTTTCTCACCCCTCCTCCGTTGGTAATAATTTTTTTGCCATTTTCATTTAGTGACATCCTAGTGTCCAACCAACTAAACATTTAAAGGGGAATTCATACTCGATTCAGGAGGAGGTGAAGGACTGTAATAAGTTTGACGTCAAAGAAACCCTGCGGTGTAGTACACGTCATGCAACGGGTATCTCACTGACGCGTGGCATCTGGCAAAGAGTCGCAGTTTGTTTCAGCTGCAATGTGCCAAAAATTTGAAAGTTTGCCTGATCTTTCAAGATTAATATCTTTTTCTGATTTGTCTGGAGGGTCACTGTCTTACAATAAACTGCCTCACTAGGCCTATAGCTAATTTCATTTTGCGTTGAAAATGACAGCACAGCACGTGGACATCCATCAAGCAAAAATAATGAAATGTGAAAATAAGCAACACCTGTTAAATGTGACTAACCAGCTAATTTATTTGAGCGAATTTGGCTATTCTGGCGTGACCTCTGCACACCCTATTCCCAAATCAGGTATGACTGGTAAGTTTTTAGGCGCCCTTCCCAAACCTGGGGGCGTTTCCGGTTCATCACGATTGTAATCTGTCATCATTTGTCGGTGTTTAACCCACGCCCCAAATATGTTTTAAAGACATCCAATCCGGTCGCACACAAAACCCGAGCTGGCACGCGTACATTTCAAAAGTTCTCCACGCTCAGCGTCTATTTTGACTTTTATTAAGTTTGCTTCAAACAAAGTCAAAGGTCTACAACAACACTTCCAAACAAAACCTATGCATAAGTTGTAATGCAAGCAAACAATGTCTGTATCAGGTGACTCGGGCCACAAACTGAAATACCACATGGTTTTTCAAAATCACTTCATGGTCTGTATTTTTGGCATAAGCTATGTTTTGTCCTAGTTTCTCTTTTTTCTTCTCATTATCCTTTCAAGAGTTCAAAACCAAAATGATACATATATGTATAGGCCTACGTAACTTTCGGTAGATACGGTGTACTGAATACTCTGCAGATGCGTTAAAACAACGGGTTGCTCAGCTCTATTCTGTAGACCTACCTGTTTTCTCAATAACAAGAGTAACCACTGTCGGTTGTCCAGAAAACAATTCAAATAATTATGACATCCGGCGCAATCGACTACACGATAAGTGTGCTTTCACGTTTGAAGTGGCAGCTCTTACTTTCGCTTTCCTATATGCAACGCTTTATGTTGTGCCAAACGCCCGTGAAGTATCAAAACATCACAAGTATTCTACTTAGGAAAACAGGTTTTTCTGGTGGTCGCTATGTTTGGCAAAAGTACGCTGTAATTTGCTTCTCAGGAACACTGCCAAGAAAACGGTTACAAGCACACATAATCACATTGGCATTCAAAGAAATGGGCATTCACTTTAATGCGCAGCGAACAAGCTCAGAAGCGCCTTTTCTCAATTCTCAACTGCAATTAAAAATCCCGTTTTCGTTCCCATTTCATGACCAAACTCGTCTGCCTGTTATGAAACAGGTACACAGCACTGTCTGGTATCAAATGACTACTGAAATACTGTAAAAACAATGCCTGTCGGGTTTTGCCTTATTTTCCAAAAAATGTGAGTGTTCGCCGACATCAAGTAGGCTAAACTATTTTTTCAAGACATTTGTTTCCTCGATTAGAAACGATTTGCATTATCACCGAGCTCATTTATTCGATCGCCTAAACAGTCACATGCTTTTTCCAAGTCCCCATTTTCCCATTATGTAACACTTCTGCCTGATTATGACCGAATCCAGTGCTGTTGCAGGTGCCTTGTTTCAGTTTTAGCTCCTCTTCAATACAGTCTGTGCTTACCATTGACACCTACCCTGTGACGGGCAGCGAACCAACATTTTCCAGGTGCCAGGAGATAATAAATGGGTTTTGGCACGAAGTGAAAACCACGAAAATATTTCCACCTGTTTGATCAGATTCTCTGAAGAAAATTTAGCATTCGTGGGGAAAATTTAATTTTGTAATTGCTTTAATTTCATTTCTGGAAATTGGAACGTGATAACGGATCAATAAAGGCTTGGTCATTTTTTGTGAGCCTAGTTGACAAAGATGTCGAGCAAAATTGTAAAACAGACTGCACTTCGAAAATCCATTTTAACATTTTTTTATTTTGTCTGTAGCCCTAGTTAGATAAAAATATAGGCTGGCAAAAGGTAGACAATACAGTAGAGATCTTTCATTTTACAATTTACTAAAAATGAGATGCAAGCGGTAGTTAAAGGGTTACGTTACGTGTTGCTTTTATCAAGTGAGTGGAAACCTGAATGATATGTTTTTTGATCTCACTTTTTTGAAAAAGTTGTGATGCCTCCATGTATATTTTGTGAAAATGACAAATCGTGCTGGGTGATGATTTTGAAACACACACCGTGTATCTAAATTTGTTTCAAATGACATAAACCGTATATCTACAAAACATTCGCTTGTTGTGTCTGTCATAGTGACATGTTACTTGCATGCGCCGTTTACCGCAGCGCTCTTCAACCGATGTGCACGGTGCACCCTAGGGAGCACCAAAATATTCGTGGGGTGCAGCACTACGAAAGGGTTCACAAAAGTGCATCGCAAACTTGTCACACTAAACAGACAATTTTTACAAAAACTTTCTGTTAGCAAAAATGAACCATTAACCAACCAATGGCTTTCGGGATTGAACCGAGACTTTGCACATTCTAAAGTGTGAGGCATCAGACCATTTCAAGCTAACTGTTGTAATTAGATGATTATTTGTGACTCATAAGCAATGGACAATGAGCCATTATCAATTGAATTATGTAGCTGAGTTACTGAATTAGGGGACTTGCTTATTTAGACCCGGGTACTTGCACACATGGGCGCAATTAGGTGGGGGACACGGGGGAAGTGTCAGTAAATAGGGTGCATGAGTTTAAGTGTTTAAGTAAATAGGGTGCATGAATTCGTCAAAATATCTTTAAGTGTGCACCGTAACAAAAAAGGTTGAAGAGCACTGGTCTACCGAAGTCCACTATGAATTACACATGGCGCCATCTCCAGGCCACCACAAACTACTTTGGGACTTCCTAATCCACTCTGTCTCTAAAACGCCGAGTGTGTGGGCGTGCGACATGCCTTAAGCGTGATAATTTTATTTCATTCGAGCAAAATATAACAGCCCACTGCTCCTTAGCTCTAAATGTACAGAAAATACTTCCTGTATTCTCCTTGCACTAGTGATGTAGTCGATACCGAGGCCTGGTTAAAACTTCCGAGACCGAGACATCATCAAAAACTCCGAGACTCGAGACTTGAAATTAGAGACTCGAGACTTCAAAATTTGTGCGATTTGCTGAATTTGAAAAACATGTCGTCATCACTTCTGAGGTGAATTTTTTCAAATTCCTGGCATTTTTCCGACGTCTTTTGGTTGTTTCTCACCTGCAAATACAACAAACAAACAATAGTTGAATTATATAAATTTTGCTATACCATTTGTTAGCAATAATAAAAGTATCGAGACCTGTAGCTATCGAAACCGAGTCGAGACCTGAAACCTTCGGGACCGAGACTAGCAAAAATGGGTCTCGAGACTCGTCTCGAGGCCGAGATCAAGTCTGGAGACTCCAACGCTGCCTTGCACAAAAACAGGGAACCAACCTACACCCTCACTCATTCAGGGGCGTAACGAGATTAGATGGTGTCCGGGGAAAGAAGCAAGTTTGGCGCCCATTGGTCAAACCTGCATGAGGTCTTTCGGAAGCAGATGCACTATATTGAAGAAAGTAGGCTACTTGTGACATTGTTGGGACTTTTAGGCGCCCCTTGCAATGATTCGGCACCCCGATAGCGATTCGGCGTCCGGGGAATTGTGCCCCTCTTCGTCACGTCCCTACCCTCACTGCAGTCTACAACTATCTAAAAATATTGCTGAAAAAACTGTTAGGCCTACCGAAAAAACATCTTGTGTAAAGAAAGGTAGGCCACTAGGCAGTGCCGTGGCAAGGGTAAGTGAGGCCCCCCCCGAAATTTCACGTGGGGCCCCCCATACGCTATTGTCCTATTATTATGAATTGCAGTAAAAAGTCGTAACCTCTCTGGCAGTCATTTTCTCCTCAACAATATGATTCTTTCGTATCTTTGAAAACAAGAAAAAAACTTCATTTATTTTGCTTTGTTTAAAACT
>Ga0210059_1014689_pt1 | contig 11534 bp, 6 predicted proteins | sample Ectturendosymbi2_FD_188042 | JGI IMG/M metagenome (GOLD analysis project Ga0210059, IMG submission 188042) | Ecteinascidia turbinata endosymbiont from Florida, USA - Sample 2 (SPAdes) (version 2) | ecosystem: Host-associated > Tunicates > Ascidians > Unclassified | place: Key West, Florida... | reverse complement strand
CCCCGCAAGATATCCTTTTGTATGAAGATTTAAATTCCCCTATTTTAGTGCACTGCATTCTATTGTGCAGAAAATTTGAGAATAGTTTATGAGAAACGCCTCTGATACCATAGTGGTAAAGTTTATTAAGTAAAATTTCATGGTCACAGCAGTCAAATGCTTTTGATAAGTCTACAAATAAGGAACATGTTATTAGTTTATTGTCAAAGTTACTGAGTAGTTCATCATAATCTATTTACTATTACGGGCCGCATGAATTGTGGAACGCCTCTGGCGGGCCACAAAAATACATTTATCCTAAAAAAAATTACCTTTATCGTTCAAAGTAAATTAAGGAAATAAAACGATGTAAAGGAGCGATAGTGTCTGTTTGTCATGGAGTTTCGTTTTGACGCGATGTTGTGATTTAACTTGGGTAAGGAAAATTCTAATGCGGGCCATATGTACACGCGGGCCGCATTTGGCACACGGGCCACACGTTCCCCACCCCTGGTGTAAAGTTTCGGGTTTCATTGGACAACCCTGATGCAAGATACACTGGATATTAGGCCTACAGGCACGGATACGAATAAGGTTATATGATTGTATACCGGTTATTCTATACTTTTATAGTGAAAGGATGCAACACAGGACTGCAACAGTGGTGTGACTGATGGGGGTACAAGGGTGCGAACCTCCCCCTGACAAGCTAAAGGCAAAAACTGAGCCCGTGTTTTGCTTGATTTCGGTATTCAGTATATTTTTGGTTTCAGTAAGTTGTCGTTTTTTGCGTTATTTATAGGCATACCATAATTTTGTGATTGAAAACCTGGACGCTTCAGAAGAACGAGCCTTATCAGATAAATGTGGTTCATATCTTACTGAGCATGTAGCCATTTAGGATTCCTGTAGTTGAGGCACCAAGAAAAAGTAAAATAATGCATTTTACTATGAAACAAAACAACCTTTAAGCATTTGTAAACTTACATATTTGGCCAATCATGCTTTTCTGTAGAGGTAGACAATACTTTCTTCAAGAAGTCTTTGTTCGACTTTATTTTCTCGTAAAAATCACACGAGGAAAAGTCAGTATTAATTTTACTGGTGATAAGGGCTTTCACATTCTGCTTCTGTTATCAGACCGCATGTTATTCAAGATATAAAAATTTCTCTCAATGGGAGCTGATGCACCAAGTGTAGGACCAGTGGCGTAGCAAGGGAGGAGCCCTGGGGGATCCGGTCCCAGGGCGGGACCTTCTGGGGGGCGGCAATTTGTTGATTGAAAATTAATTTTTGAAGTAGTTTGATAGTTCCAAGTCTTCTTTATTAATTTTAGAGTAGCCTAAATAAATTTTTGGAAGTTCTAACTCTTCAGTTTTTGTTTTTAGAAACCCTAGACTGGTAGGCTAGCCTTAAAAAATAGGAAATGTGGCTGTGGAGTGAGCAAATTGGTTGAATGTTTACTCAAAAGTATCGGTCAAATCCAGTTTGTTAAAGTTCCCCAATATTTGTTTTGAAATCAGGACTTTTTTTTAACATACTTGGGGGCAATTTTCCTCCAATCCCTCCACCTTCCTCTCCATCCAAAGCCACTTCTCTCACCCCAGTCAAAAATCCTTTGAACAAAACAAAGATATGACAATTGACCGCAGACCAGCAAACGTCACTGATCCGGTAGTTCGATGTTTATATTGCCTCTCCACTCAAAATCTAATACAAAAGGCTCTGCATGAAATCACGGTGAATAGTCAAAGCTAGCTCTTTTTTCTCCTATCGTTCGATGCTTAGCCATATTCCAACGGCACATCATTACATCACCTGACAACTAGGCATTGGCAACAAATATTTCTTGGCATGCGTCATGCTATTTTTTAATATTCAGTGGGATATTTTCAATAAGTGCCACAAGCTGCAGCCTGGTCATTAGGTGGGCTTATCATTTTTAATTTTGGCGGTCGAAATGAAGAACCCTGAAAGTTAGCTTTGCTCAGTTTCAGTAGAACAGCTGCTTTTCTGTATAATGCAACGGTGTCGGAAAATGGCATTCTTGAAGCGAGATAGCAGAGTTGTCATTTTAGCTGATTTGCTGCCAAACCTAGCAGGATTTTTTCACTGTTAGCTGTAAAATTTTCAATCTAGCAGTGAGCTGATTTTCTAGCAGAATTTTGAATACCGTTTGGCAGGTTTAGCTGATAATAGGTTTATGGCAAAAAATGTTTCAACAGTTTTTGGAGATGAAAACCTTACATCTTCTTCACCATAAAATAATTTATCTTCTTCTAAACGCTTTACATTGGGCAAAACCAGGACGAGGCACAACCAGCTGCCTTCAATCATTTGGAATTTTTATTATGGCGCAATGAAGCTGCTTCAAGCAGATAATTACGTCGTAATAATAAGTAGGCTAATTAGATGGCTTGATAAAGTTTTAAATGATTTGCTTCTGTCACGTGCTTAGTAAGCGCGTTGAGTTAAAAGATTACATTGGTAGGATATGTTTTTATTCCCCGACACATATGATATGTCTAACTATGGTTCAATTACGCCGGTGGCGGTACGTAGTAATGTCTGGTAAAAAAACTCCTTGGTAAGCCAAAGCAATACAGTATTGTCAAAAGTTTCGACATGTATGCTTGCAAGATTCAGAATTGGAAATTTGGCTCGGTGCTAACTACTGCCTCTCCTGCTGATTCAAGAAAAGCCTATTGCAAAGTTTGCAATAATGCAATCATAAATAGATTCTTCGTTTTCAATTGTTGTAAAAAAGATCGAAATAATACAGAAAATTTGTCAGAATGAACATCGTTCGGAGCTGTTAATACACTTCGGCGCCATGGAAGTACGATACCGTTCAAAACGCACCATGTTCTTTTAACCAGAGCTCCAGCATCAGAAAGGTATTTCACTTTTTTCTCGTCAAAAGTGCCATGCAAAAAATTATTTTCACAACGTTCAAGTGTCTTGCTGTTGTTGCGTAACGTGGTACGAGACTCGGAGATTTTTTTCGCTTCTTTACTCTCACTTGAGGTGAAGCTTTTGTGGCGTAATGCTTTAGGATGTGGCAAGGGTTGGGGCAGGTAGTTTTGCTGTGCTTATATTTTTACATTCCTCAATATTAGCATTTGGTAGGGGGCATACAATCAAGCAGTTGCCCCGGGACCCCGGCATCACAATACCTCTGCACGCCCCTGAACTAGACCAAGCTTACAGATCATGATGAAAGTTGCAAGCCAGCGCTTCTCAACAAGAACCGGTTTTAGGCCTATTTCACCTTCTTTATCTAAATAGTTCCCGGACATTAAGAGGGTCCCGTGCAAGTGTTGACAGAGTTAACATTGATCTTTACACATTTTAAATTATTGTAAGCAAAGTTGAGGTGTGGAAAGGGCGGCAGTTTATTGGTCGGCCCCGGGCGGCACTTAGCCTCGCTACGCCAATGTGTGGGACTATCCTGGCTTACTGAATGCCTAACCGGGATATTTTGGTTGACTGACCGTGACGCCGGGACAAAGCCCCCAAAACCGGGACGTATGGTATGCCTAGTTCTTTAGAAGTTTTTAGACTGTTGTTTTCCGGTGATTTCGGGTTTTAGTATGTACAGTAAACCTCGGTTAATCAGGATTCGATTTGACCGACGATTTTATCCGGTTTAGGCGATGATCCGGATTAGCCGAAGGTGGTTGTTTCTAGCCTGACGTCATTTAAGTACTGAGATATCGGTGAAAATCTCTTAAATTGAACACATTTACGACTATAGGTGGCGGAACCGGGGGGGACGCATGGGCCTAGGACCCCCGCATTTATTTCTGGGGGGCCTGGTCCCCCACTTTTAAATTTCGAATTTTGCCTAAATAATGTGAAGTAACACAATTAGTATTGGGTCTATTGTTAAAGTAAATCGTTTAATGAAAAAAATGTTGCAGAATTTTGGCGTACGCCTATGTTCTGCATTTGTGTTGTTGAACAGTGTTGCCAGATGGTGCAAGACACCACAGTTTTTACAAAAATGGTGTAATTTTATATGCTTATGTGAATGAGCGTCGGAAGGATTTTATCCATGGGGGGCACTAGTGGATTTTTCCAAAAGTTTTCTAGGGGGCGAAAGGTGGTGAAATTTGCTTTTTACCACCCAAAACTAAGAAAACATCCTTTTTTGCTGAAATTTTTAAATTCCTGCCCCCCTCCCACACCCATGCTTGTGTGTAGGAAAAGTTCGTGCCACAGCATTAAAAAATTGGTGTAATTTCAAGCGTTTTAACACGATTCGAAATAGTTAAATTTTGCTGAATCTTATACGCAATATGAAATGTTTGACAGATCAATTTCAATTATGTTTTTGCTTTTGCATTGGCAACACTAAACAGCTATGTGTATTTCTGCAATGGCAACACAATTGGCGTCCTTACACAAAACGTGCTAGTTGCCACATATGCTTTGTCTTGTCTTTGCATTCCGATATCTAATGCAATTGTAGAATGAGTATTCAGTCATGTTACTTCTGTGTCCAAGATGCGGAAGAGTTTTGATTTTGAATGTGTTTAAGACAGGTATTAACGCTGTGTCATTTTTGCCTGTTGTTTATGCTGTGTTTCGTTTTTTTAACAGCCCAGTGGTGACTCCGGCACACGGGCTCCTGGGGCTTAACCTGAGTTTTTGACTATGATTCATATCGTTTTTGACTATGATTCATTTTGTATATTTGTGCCACCACCATCGGTCCCACTTCACTAAGCTGCTAACTCGGGTCTTTTGTTTGGGCCTTTTCACTGTTCATATGTTTTGGTTCCATGTCTGGCCTTTCGCGTTCATTTTGCAGGTGACCTGAATCAAACAATATCATTCGTAATAGGCGCTCTCTCGACTTCGTTCGCGCTTTACTCGGGCTCAACCGTTTGAGCCCGAGCTGTCCTATGCAATTAAATATTTTTTGAAACACAATTCATATCGGACTGAATGTTTTTTGAAGCAATGGATTTGTATAGAACATTGGATTTGAATTCCAATCCGATGGACAGTTCCCTTTCGAGAATAATTTCAAACAAACGATAAATTGTCCAGCAACTCGGGCTAATATGAATGAGCCTATTACGCAGCAGGGCTGTGGAACCACCGGAACTGAAACAATTTTGGGTGGTTGGAGCCGGAGCCAAAAACTTTTAGGTGGTGGAACCGAAGCTTGAAATTTGGGTTCCGGATCCACAGAGATAGTTTGTGGGACAAGCGAGTTATACAAGTAATACAATGTTTTTTCTGATTTTTTGGACAAAATTGTTCTGGAGTCGGAACCGGAGCCAAAAGCTTCTGGATGTTGGAACCGGAGCCTGAAATTTGAGTACCGGCTCCACAGCCTTGGTACGCAGAGGACTTGAAGTCTTACTGGCGTTATCATTGCTCTGTGACGTATGTTACTCAACAGTGGAGAAGTTATCACGCGAACTACTCATTTATTGTTACGTAACTAACGTCACAAAGCAACAATAATGCCAGCCAGAATGAAAGCAAATGAAAATTTCAGTGACGCAAGCGTCGAACGGTTTTATTCAGTCAAAATAAATGGTATGATTAGCCCGAGTGACGCTGTTAACCTGGGTTGCCCCCGCAACAGCTTATTCGAATTTCAGGTGGTTCACGGATACGTTTTCATAATTATTTTGTCTAAATAGTGTAATTTAGACCTTCGTGTGGTGTATAGGTAATGACGTCATATTTCAATGCTTGTGATGTCACAGTTGCCAATTCAAACCACAAAAATTTTCTATAGCTTTTTTGACGTGCACTTGTGTCCCCACTTTGAAAAAAGTTCCGCCACCTATGTTTACGACCCAATAGCAGACTTTCGCAGAAGTGAAACGAATTTGTTGATGTATTTACAATGGTACATCAGACTAGTATCCGCCATATGCAAGCAGTTATAAAAAATCTTAAGTTCATAATTTTAGATTAATTGCCTGCGAAGAAATATTGGACTGACACAAGAGATTTCTGCGATTCGGTCAGTCTATTTGGAAGGTATAATACCCTTCAGACATCTTACCGAGTACAATACACTCACGGATAATGCTCTAACTAACACACGCACACTCAACACTGATCAATAGGCTGAAGCCGCGGTGGGCGTCGTGCCTTGAGCAGTGGCGATTCTAGAATGAAAAATCTGGGGGTGCCACTGCGGGGCCAAGGAAAAAAGTAGGAGGGGCAACATAAATGTCTCTCCTGCATGGTGATTTTCCGTTGTAATGAAGATTGATTTGCTGTGGTTAACCCTATCAAACAGTGACGATTCTAGAATTAAAAAAGTGGGGGCCACTGCGGGGCCAAGGAAAAAGTAAGGGCGCCAACATAAATGTCTTGCGTGATGATTTTTCGTTGTTTTGAAGATTAAGTAGCTCTGATTAACCCTATCAAACCCAATATAGGCTTGTGAATATCGTTAAATATGAACTAGGGTTATTGAAATTTATTCACCAGAGACGCCTAAACGCCACTGTAGATGCAATCACACCAGGGATGTAGTGCTAAAACAAGAGGTGTAGGAACGGCATTTCCACACCAAATAAAAAGGAAGACTGCACCAAATATTTTGAATATAAACGAACATTCGCCTACCAGAATTTCCACACTTGATCTTCCTGTTTCACTGCAGACTTTTGGCTAGCAGTACAAATCTGCGTGTCGCTAGCACATCTGTGAGATCGCAGCCATGTTTTAATCTAACCGCTTGGATCCCACATCTTCAAGTGACGTTACTAGTGCAAAAAGGTGTGGGAACACGTTCCCACTCCACTACGCCCCTGAATCACACACGTGTACAGCCTTGTCGAATATTCTGTGCAACCATGCAACTTCCACAACACGACACATGTAAAACGAAACACCCTTTCCCGTACACAACTGTGCCGACCCCACATGAACGAAAACAGCTCTACGAAAGTGAATACAATTCACATGAAAGCGAAATTACGAATTCCTTGACACAGAGACAAGTAGGCTGTTGATAGCAGGGGCGGATCCAGGGAAGGACGATCGCCTTCCCAAAACCTACGAAAGTAACTTTTTTCACCAAGATTGTGTACAATTTGGAAAACAGCATTCGCGATATAAGGCCATTTAGATATCCATTGTTTTGTCACAGCAGTGTTATAAAGTATAGCCTACTTCGTATCTCGTACAGTAGTGAACTCGTAATGAGACTTGACCACCAAATATTACTGAAATCACCCCCCTACACTTACTGGCTGGATCCACCCCTGGTTCATAGCTAACTGGTTTCATCAAAATATTCTTACTACAAAGCACATAAAAAATAAACCATCTAACACTGACTACTGACTAATCCGTGTTTGTGGTAGCTTATGGAGATTTTGTGATTTCGGTGCAACCATAACAATGTTATGCAACTACGGACTATTACGAGTGTAATGTCCATCTGCAGAGGGAATAGGGTGAGGATTATTCAATGTAGTATGCAGTTAAAAGCAGCGAGGTTGCGGCACCAGTGGCACTTAAAGTAGCATAGCAGCGTCGAGATAGGTGTGCATCGGCGTTTAGGGCGTGTACCTGATAGCAAGATGTAACAGCAGGCGTAAAACTTAGCTTGCAGAATATTCCCAAAAAAGTCGCTCATTTTAATATTCACACTGAATTTCCTCTTACTGATCCTCAAAAGCTGACTTTTCAACCCTGCGTTGATTTATGACTGTCTTGTCATAAGCGAAACACGCACTAACTCTGAACCTAAAAAGATTCAGACAAATAGACAATGAGCAATATAATTTCCACACAGATCCCTGCACAGTCTACGTTAGAATTTTATATCATCACCACCTCATGGTAACTTAATCTTTCGATTAAGCATGTAATATCATGACTCGTTAGTTTTGAAAAAGACTTGCGGACGTTAGGACACTATAGCAGTTTTTGCAAAGTTGTGGTTACGTCAGAACAAGGCCAATTGTTAATTAATAGTCTTGACCTTCCTCACTTAACTTCGCTGGCATCACCCTTGTGCGTTGAAATTCTCGGGAAAATTTACGTCATAATTAGGGCAACCAATTTTTTGACCTAAAAACTTAAAATTCTGACTTTATAATTTACTAATTTTGACTTTATTTTGACCTATAAATTTCCTGCGTTTTCAACTGAAATGTGGAATACAAAGCGTAATCATATACAGTATTAGACAAAACACGATAGGTTTGTCACAAAAAGTAGCTTATCTACAGAATCTGGTATAGCATGCACGGCCTACCTACTTAAGATATTTTATGTAGGCCGTGTAGCATGTTTCAAAAATTTTCTGAATACTTTCAGTTTCATGAAACGAACCTCGTTGATGCTTTGCACTGCGGCGATGTGCTTCCAATATAAACCTTTTGGCACTTTTCACTAGGCAGTCACAGAATTTGCAAATAATTCACCCTTAGTTGTTGAGGTAAACTCACAAGTATATTCATGCAGTAGAAGTATACTCCGAACTTTTGAAGAATTTGGTTGTTTTTTTTTTGAAGAAAAAAAAACTTTTGAAGAAAAGAGTCAATTCTAAGAATATCATAAAGTCAAAACACTATACGCATAATGGATTGAGCATTTGCCAAACCAAGTGCTGTAGGACCACGTTTCTTGCATTGCCATGTCTAGTCTACTTAATATTCAATCGTACAGTAGTGGATTGAACAACTTTATTACGTCAAAAGTCGCAACAAACCCGTTACTATTTCAGAATTGCAACTAAACTTGTAAAAGTATATCAAAATCTGTTGTTGTAACTCTAATAAAATATTGATAACGAGAAAAAAACTCTGCTGCAAGAAAATTTTGACCTAACGATAAATTTTGACCTAATGATAATCTTGACTTTTTTTTGAGGTAATGTCTTTGGCGTGGCTCATGGTATCAGCGTGAAATTTGGTTTGTGGACGTTTCATAAACTTTTCAGAAAGCAGAAAAATTTTGACTTTATTGACTTTTGGTTGCCCTGGTCATAATGAATGTGCTGTTGAGTGTTGTGCAATCGCTTTGTAGATTCGTACAGATAGAGAGACTAGGTTTCTGGTTCAACGTTAAAAACGTTTTCGTGAAAACTGCTTAAGACAGGTTATGTAAACTTGAAACGAAGGAAGACTGTTGTGCCAGTTTACTATATATATGTCTGCGCAGAGTGTGTTAAGGCAGTCTAATTTAAAGTTTCGACCAGAAAAACCGGGGATAATCTCGATAAGTTTAACGCTCGCCTGCTCGATCTTAAAAAGCCTATTCAGATTTAATCTCACTTGCTATAGGATATGTCATGATGAAGATGGATGGTGTCAGATTCCAATAAATTCGTTATTTTTAGAAGTGAAGGTAGAGGGAGTGTTGGGAAGCAGTTAGTTCTACGCACAGCTTCCACCTATCAGCTTTTGGCGAAAGCACCAAGTTGATTACATTGAGACTGGCTATTAAAATGATGAGGCTGTACAGCGACCACCAGGTGCTCTGTGATCGTCGGGATGCAAATCACAAGCATTAATGAGACTGCCGGTTTCACATATTGTCGTATACCAGGGGTGTGCAACTTTATTACTGAAGGGCCAAACGCAATGTTACAGGCAAGTTGCCTGCAACAACTTTACTGTACAGAAAACAAGCTTGCTGAAAGACTCACAAGCCTGAAACAGTCAGGACAAATTCAAAAAGGATTCCAGCCAATCAAAACTCATTATTAAGTCAGCTGATCCTAAAGACAACGTCATTAAAATGTCAGCAAAGTCACAAGACGAGTCACAAGACACAAGCAAAAATCACATGATGCCAGGTCACGAACAGGTGAAGCCCCGAGCACCGAGGTTTACCTGAAGGTGCTGGAAGCATTTGAATCAGCCGATCATCAGACAATTACGTAAGCAATAGCCAATTGGAACACCTGAAGAAAATGGGAATTTCCAAGTCACATGACGATTTTTGGGTATAAATAGCGTCTCATTTGGACTGAAATCCAGACGCTTCTCCTTCTGCCTTTAGGGGTAGTACGAGGTTAAGTCGTTGTCGGACATTGGGCATTGCGCTCACTTCGGGCAATGATCAGGAAGGAGAAAATGGCTTATTCCGCCTTTAGGGGTAGTCCGAGGTTAAGTCATTGTCAGACATTGGGCATTGCGCTCACTTCAGGCAGTGATAAGGAATAAAAAAATGGTAGTCCGCTGCTTGTACCAGATGCCATGCCAGTTTAAAGTCCCCAAGAAGCTGGTTTATCCGAATGGGGTCCTGCCAGTCTAAAGTGGCTTGTCCGGATTGATTCCTGCCAGTTTAGACTACAGCAAGTGGCTTGTCCGGGTTAATCCCTGTCAGTTTGTACCACAAGAAGCTGGTTTGTCCGAACGAAGTTCTGCCAGGCTAAATGCTGTACGGAACCAGCATAGTCTTTGTCATGCCAGTTGTTCAGGCTTAAACTGTATTCGTGAGTGAGTTTCATTCATGTCTTATTGTTGACATATACAGCACAGTCGCTAGCCTTCAACTAAAAACAGTAACTTTCGAGGTTCTGATTAATGATAAATTTCCGCCCTAAACCCAACAGACTTTACCGCGCAAACTGAGAAACAAGCTGAAACGTGAATGTGACGAAACACCGTTTAATCATTACAGGGCTAGGGCGCAGACATATCTTTAAGTATAGTCATAATAAAGTTTTGACCTTTTAAGTAAATTACGTAACAACTTACTTATTTTAATAATGTAGTAAGTTTTAATAGCAAAGGTATAGAAACATAAAGTTTTCAGCCTCATACTTATAGTAAATTGCTTGAATAGGAGAACCGATCTGAATAGATTGTTGATCTCTTAAATCGCAAATTACTAAGATGCAGAATTAAAATATGAGCATTATGTGAGCTTTGTGACATGTCGAGAAATGCTTGAACTCCATGAAACATTGTATCTTGGTGAGTACCATTTCACTTGTTATTTTAATTTATATGTTGCACTGAATAAAAGTTATACTTATCAAGAATTATGTATTTTATTGGTGTATATTTCCTAATATAAATTATTTAGAAAGAACTAGGTATCGGGCAATTAATTAGGCCTGTCAACCAGACTTAGCTTCTGCAAGGACGGACCTGGATTCAGCAATGAGGACCCATGTTTAAAGTATCACTGCTGAACCCAAATCACATCGTTTGTCACCCTTTGGGGTCGCAACATGTGTTACAGCAATTGAACAGATTAGACCGCAGGTAGCGCCTTCGTTTCACACAGGCTGTCTAGTACCAGTGACCGGCACAAAAATCCACTTTGTTGTATTGCATTTGGCCCGCGGGCCGCAGGCTGCACACCCCTGTCGTACATTGTGGTTGATGCAAGTACGGCAACTACATCAAAGAGGCAAATTACATCATAAATAATTTCCTATCACATCACAAGAAGAGATATTTGTTCCGCGTTATTGATGATAACAACTAACAAGTGATGAAGTTGGTTTTTACAGGGTGACCCAAAAAGATGTGTACCCATGAAAATTTCAATTGTGACTTTGATTAAAAAGCTATTTATTTCAAATTACAACCACACATTATTCA
>Ga0210059_1014688_pt1 | contig 11535 bp, 9 predicted proteins | sample Ectturendosymbi2_FD_188042 | JGI IMG/M metagenome (GOLD analysis project Ga0210059, IMG submission 188042) | Ecteinascidia turbinata endosymbiont from Florida, USA - Sample 2 (SPAdes) (version 2) | ecosystem: Host-associated > Tunicates > Ascidians > Unclassified | place: Key West, Florida... | reverse complement strand
ACCGCTGAGTAATCGGACCGCACAACTTTTTAGTCGTACTGTGAAACCTGTTAGTTCAAGACTGCTGGTCTCGCCTGAATGCTTCGCGGGCCGCACGAAATTCTTTTGCGGGCCGCATGTTCGTCACCCCTGTTTTAGAATTTGCCCTAAAGTGGTTTGCTGGCTTTTTTCTGAAAACCACGGGGATAGATACAAAAAAAAAACCCAGGATTCACGATCGCATCTTATCTTGCTTTAGAAGTCATGTGTAAGACATTTTGTGCGTTTGAATTGGGCTGAACCGAGTCAAAGAGTCTGAGTGAACTTCCTGTGTGTTTGAATCCAATCATACAGTTCCTTGTCCAAATATGGGAATCGAAACGAGAGTATAACTAAATTTGGTAATCACAATGTCCTACGATTACGCAAAACTAGACATACACGCCTTTGACGCAAAGCTCACGCAACTTTGCAGTGCTTCAAGCCGGGGGTTTCCAAACTTTTTTTGTCCAAGGGCCACATAAGCGTTTGCACAACAGTTCGAGGGGCGGATATCTTACGTATGTTTCTAGATATGTTGAAATGCACTGTACCAAATGAACAATTTTTTCGTAAATATATTATTTTTTTCGTTATGCAAAAAACGTCTCTGCGGCTGGATGAAATAGCTTCGCGGGCCGGATGAAATGACTTCGCGGGCCGGATTTGGCCCGCGGACCGTAGTTTGGAAACCCCTGCTTTAAGCTAATGTTGAGCAATAATGGTTGAAAAAAGTATGGCAGTTGGATCAACCTTTTAAAAATGTACAAATTTACCTTTTTATACAAAAGACATCACCCTTCGTAAGGAACGTCCACTATTCCTTAGCCAATATTTGTACTGATCGTATGTATAAAGCCGTAAACATACTTTGCTCCACACCACAGTGAACCAAAGCGAATGTTTACTTTCAATTTACCAAAGCATCCCATCAGTAGCGTAGCCAGCCCAAAAATGTGGGGGATCCAAAATGTTTGATTTTTAGGCGAATAACACTATTTTGTTTGGGATACTGCCTCTGAAAGCACAAAATGACTATGTTCTAAAAATTGGAGGGGCATGGCTCCGTAGGCCCCCTGGCTACGTCTATGCATCCATCACAAAACATCTACCGTATGATATTTCGTCACTATATGGATTTAGTGCTTATCGTCAAAATTTATGGTTACTTGTGCATAAGCACTGGCGTAGAGAGAAAACAGATTTGGGGACAAATCCTACTGTGCATCATTATATTGGTTAGGGGTGAATTACAACAGCAACAATGGTGTACTTTCCTACAACTTAATCAGTAACCGATTTTTTGATAATACATGGAGATGAATAGGTAAAAATAAAAACAGCTATTTCATAAGGAATTCCTTGTAATATGTATATGTAATTCTGCCTTTCGCAATGTCGACTTTTTCGATATGATACCGAAATGGGTAAGTTCCACGCATTTCCGACAGTCATGTTTAACGGCAAAACACATTCTGAATTACGTATTTCATCATTTATACAATCTGTGCGAAAAACGCACGCGACAACAGCTGGGTACGAACGTATGATTAAAAAACGAAGCGTTGTCAATTACTGTTTAGAAAAATTTGAGAATAGGGAACGGTAAAGCTGAATTAATTCACATACACCATTTTCGCGTTTGAACTACGCCACTGGTGAAAACGAGGATAAAAATTTCAGTAAAAGCTGTGGGCACTGTGTGACATTATGCTTAACTCCTTTAACTCGAAGGGTGTAGCGGGGCTCGGGGCTTCATTGGTGCTAGATGAGTGATATAATCGAAAAACAAATCAGTCTTTTGTTTCCATTTCACGCACATTAATAAAAACGATGCAACTTAAAGTGAACAACTTAGATTTGGGATAAAGGTTTTCAACGTGCTTTTGACGTGTGCAAGGCACCGCGCAATAACAAGGAAAATGGAGCTTGGCGTTGGTACGGATATATGAATACAAGAATGCACTTTAGTGAGTGGATATATCTCGCCCAAAGTAACAAGACAATAGGTTTATGCAAGGATTGGAGGATGCAAATGGATAAAAGTATGTACATGACGTTATTAAGTTAATTGCAGTCTCCTGGTACATTCAAACAGGTCTACATTTCCTCTGGCCAATTCGTGGTAGTGGATTGCGGCAAGCTATTAATCGCTCACAGTTTAGATTTGTATGCAGTTGATCAACGGCAAGTTCCGATATAGTGCGATCAGTTTCAATGATGCGTTGAGTTGTGAAACGAACGGAGGACAAATTGAGATGAAATAAGCTAACAACGATGAATTGAGAACAAATAGAGATTTAGAAGGGCTCGTAGTAATGCAATTAGTGTGTAGTTACCACGATCTGTTTAGAAAGAAAAATATCAACAACTTCACAACACCGGCAAACGCCTAATCAACCTCACAATACTGCTCTACTTTCTATGATATACTGTACAAAACAACTCACCAGCCAAAACCATCCATATCTTAGCTGCCATACCTTCCAGCTGCAACAGCGCATGCACGAGGCCAGCCCAAAGGCACAATATGGTTGTAACAAAGCGTACTTTAAGTGTTTGGCTAATGATTTTGGGTAAAAGATGTATTTTAGTTAAGTTCCAAACCAGCACAAATTCACAGCAAAATCTCGTACTACTAGCCAATGAATAGAAAATTACAAGATGTTTTTAAGAAAATGCGGTTTGATTTTTGTTTCTGCGCAGTGCTCTTACGGAAGAAGAGTTAATTTTGGCTGTAAAAGTTACAAGCTTTAAATTTACCGAGTGGCATCTGGAAAGGAGTTCGCTATCAGGGTCGCCAGGTTGGCCTTTCGAGGCCAAATTTTAAAATATCTGGCCTTTTAAAATTTGGTTGGCCTAAAAAGTTTCATTTGGCCCTTTTCTGGCTTCGTCTCAACTTGGTTGGCCGTAAAAAATTCGTTCTGACTTTTGGCTTTTTTACGCTGGAAAAGCTACGACCGTAAAAAATGCTATGCCATTTTTTCGGCAATACCTTTGCAAACTTTTTGTGATAAATGCTATATTACATCGACGCCCACGTTCCTGATGTTGGTAAGATTTGAGGGATGCGAGATTCGAAATAATTTTTTTGGGTAATCACTGGTAATGCGTGCACTGTGTAGTGTGTTTCAAGCACTAAGCAGGCTCAACGCTTGCAAACAGGTCTGCGTCTCTGCGATAGAAGTGTGACAACGACGCCGAGGAAATCGCAGGGCTCGTATGATTCTGGTCGTACGTACAGGAGTGAATGGGATACGACTTTCTTATTGGAACAGAAAGCCACCCATGCATCAGTATGCAAACTGTGACACCACTCTGCCACAAAGAGTGGAATCTCACAAACCAGTAAAGTCAGAGAAGCATCAGGAATAAGCTCCAATACAAGGCCAAGAAAAACTCCTAAATTTCGAATAAAATTTCCAGTGATCAGGGCTTTAAAGGAAAGTGTTAGGTACCTGGTATGGACCTGTAGGGACCCAATTTCTCTTATTCTAGGGGCCCCGTTTTCTCTGGTTCTAGGGACCCGATGATAATTTTCTCTGATTCCAGGGATCCGAATCGGGTCCCTAAAACACCTTAAAAAACCCTGAGTGATATTCTTGTAATTTAGGCGTTTTTTGTGACAAAGGAATAGCAATTAAAAACAACATCAAGCTTTTTTGCTGGCCTTTAAATAATCGGTTTGGCCTTTTTTAGCACTGTTTGCTTTTAATGAATTTCTCATCTGGCAACCCTGCCCACTACACCAAAACACTTTTTCTCGTCAAAACCAATTCCACAGGCCGTTGCAGCCCTGTCTTTGCTTTCGAGCTTCATTATTGACGCAGCCAGAGCAGTAACATTTTAATTCTACTATTCTCACCTGGGTGTCGTACTGCTTTCTGAATTTCTCTAAATGCTGTAAATGTTGCTTTTCAAGTTCGTGGAGTTCGCTGCTGTGCACTTTTCCCAGCCACAATATATCTAAAGCAAGTGAATAGATGTTTTCTGACTGAGACAACATGAGGCACTCAGCGACGAATAAACAACCGACGTTATTAAACTCTCAGTGAGTTGTAGCCCAGCATGCCTGTTGCTTTCCACAGAATGATCGGCAGTCTTGCAAAGTACTGCAACTTTGATAACATTTCATCGTTTTTTTTTCAAGAGGGTTCGTTACGAATAAACAAGTACCACAAATAGTCAACCCTTACACATTTTCCAATATCAGAAAGCGAAGCCGTCTTTTCAAAAATTGGTAGGATAAAAGATGGGTCCGAGCACGCCTGCAACCCTGATTAATGTGAGCAGCTACATGCAATTCGGACAACCACGAACAAAGTTCATTTTTGTGGCTCCAAAATCTCAGCACTCACGGTTTGTCCCTCTACGAAGTTCCTCGGTATAATTACCGTTAACAGGCATCTAAACAAAATTTCACTGTTTCAATGTGTTCACTAAACTTGATTGGAAGGGAATCGTTGCTCTTCGTATAAAAAATCGTTTTGCTCGAGCCGTTGCAGAGAGAAATATCTCAAAATAATTGAGAGAACTTACCTGCAACCAATAGGACGCATAGTATCATGAATGCGAGCATCAACTCGAAGAGTACAGGTGCTTGCCGCCTGACCGCATCAACGTTTCGGAAAACTTGTCCCATACCACAACACGTTACTCTCACTTGAGCCATCTTCGATCCAGTCAGGCGAGGTTAACCCGAACATTAACCTCACACAATGGCCAGACAGCGCTGTCAGTGTGGAGCTTCGATATAAGTATACAAGAGTGCAATATCGCAGTGCGGTGCCTATAGTTTAAAAGATGAGCTATTGCCCAACCTGATGAGTGTCACCTGAAAAAAGTGATTCAATACTATTTGTATGCTGAATTAACAACTTTTATCATTTACGTCCTTCGTGATATAGTCATCGTAGGTAAAAATGGTGGGAGAACAGACCTCAAAATAGTCAATTTCTCAGCACAAAGTTTTAAATATTCCAGGCTTATTTAAACTGTCAGCTGCCAAATTCATTAGCTCTTTTGATAATGCCTAAACAATTTAACTACTTTTCTGACATTTCGTCAGTCCATAAATTTCTGTCATTTCGTCAGTCCACAAATATCAAACAAGAGTTGCTTTTTTGCAAAAATATCATTTGATCAAATGTAAAGACCTCTAGGTTAGCTTTCTAAGTACATATTTCCCAAAATTTAGTCTGATATTCCTTGAAATCTATAAAATCTCACCTTATTAATTTGAAAACAATACAAAAACGTCCTGGTATCTTGCCAACATTGCTGTAGATTTTCGTTTCATATGCTTGTCACTTTTCTGTATTGTTTTTCGTGGCCCTCCCTTTACTTTTATCTTCTACCTCTGCAGTTGCTCACCCTACTCTTTGTACCTAGGCGTGCTTTTCTCCTCTGTTTTGTTTTTGCTGTTTTGTTTTTTAATTTTGTCTGACTTCGCTTCGATCCATTTTGTTGCTGTTTTTTCTCCCATGTGAAACGTCTTCAATTTAAAATTGATTTTTGCTAGCAACAGGGCTGGCTGAGTAGTTGGCACATAAGGTCTTTCGCCAACCCTTTGTGATTCAAATATGTCAGATCACATCAATTTGCTAAACCTGAATTTTTTGATATTTTTATATTCCCATCAACATGCAACGAATTCCTGCTTTCATGCTGTTCTTTTTCCTCTTGTTGCATTTGTGATATTTCGTGATTTGAGTCACACAAATGCTTGAATAAACCATGCCAAAGCATATCAATGAGGGAAGCACATTAAATGACTCACTTTGGTCTCAACAAACTAAAACATAGTCTGAGCTCTGAGAGTGTTCACTGACCTACCGTGTTCCCCGATAATAAGACAGGGCTTATATTAATTTTCACTCCGAAATTTACACTAGGGCTTATTTTCGGGGGATGTCTTGATTTGATATATCAAAAAATGAAGTTACTAAGTAAATATTAAGAGATTTCTAAATAAACAGAAATTACGAAGAATTATCTACATTTACTTATCATTAACATGTTTTTATTCAGAAACTCGTTGACAACTATTAATCAAAAACAATCATATCATCATCTTCTGGAATGTCTTGCAGGTCATCGGTTTCCAAAATTCCAGAGGAGTTTTCGCTTAACTCAATTTCCCACCAGTCAACTAGTGCTTATTTTAAGGGTAGGGCTTATACTAAAATCATCCTCAAAAATCGCGCTAGGTCTTATTATCGGGGAAACACGGTATGTTTTAGCCCACGCAACCAGCACAGGACTGTAGCTCTGATGTACCACGCGGCCTATAACAGAAAGTGATCCGCGGCCTAACAAAACGTGCTAAAAGGCCCACAATTGAGCCGAGGCCCACAGTTTGCAGACCACTAGTTTAGTGCCAGTGGAACAAAAGGAGTAGAAATCAGAAAGTCACAAACCAGTTCTGCACTGAGGCAGGGTCGCTGCATTGACTATTTTGTAATCTTAAAGCAAGAAATTGTTCTTTTAAGCTGCACTTTGCTCCAAAAATTTGTCTGACTATTTGGCTACTTTTTGTTTTTTTCGCAATATTTTTCGTTCCACAATTTTTACTTGGAGACCAGGTGCGAGTGGTGCGTGCACCTTGTTCTTGCGACCATGTAACTAGAAGCGCGCCACCACACAGCTGTGCAAATGCGTACCAGGAATGCCAGAAATTGTAACTTTTTTACGAACCCGGCTTGTTTCAAATCAAAATACGCCAGAGAAAATCTTGCTTTTTTCAGTCGGAGAAAGGCTTGACCGTGAAAAAACATTTACCCACTTTACACTGCACTGTTGTCGGATTCGCACCGCATTGACGCGTGAGCGATTCGTCGCCCTTGTCTTACCAACGTGAACGCACTGCGAACAGGGTTGCCATATTGGCGAATTTATCGCCAGATTCGGGAAATTTGGCAAATTTTGAAAGCGTTTGGTCACAAATTTTTTGGTTTGGCGATTTAGCGACTTTTCGCAATTTTTTGAAAGTACATATACATATGTAGGGTTACTATTTTTACGCTTGCTGATGGTTTGGAAATTCGTGACATCAAATGAAAGCGTGATAGTTTTGAAAGTAGGAGCATTGTATCTTATGAAATATTTTTGCAAAATGTTGAAACTGATTATTTAGAAATAGTTGCAAAATGTTGCAAACCTATACGCTTTCTGGTAAAATACAAAGCGAAAGATAAAAGATCTGTAAAAACTAATTTCCAGTGAAAATATTAGTGTTTTGGCAAAGATACAACCATTTCCAGAAGTTTGGCTATTTTTTGCTGAGTTTGGCTATTTTTGAAGTGAAAAAGGCTGCAGTTTTTTTTTCTATCTGGCAACCCTGCTTGCGAACTCGATGTTGGGGCTCTTTTACACTTCAAGGAACTCGAAGATTTGTTTCGTGCATTAACTAGTCTATTTTCTGCAGTGCAATAAAACAGAGTGTCAAATATGAGGATTCACGGCAATTTGTAAGTCGTAGGCTATGAATAGTAGGTACTACAGTTCACCAAATTGCAACTGTAAGCTATTTCATAAACTTTTATTTTTGACACATTTTATGCTACTCCATGTGTTCCATCATGAACTGAGGAAATCATAGCCACATAATTGAGATACAAAGTTCAAAGTGTACACTAAAGTCATCCACTTCCAATGTTACATATTTTTCACAGAGGATAAATCACTTTACTATACCAAGGTGCAATGAAAACTTATTTATCAGTGGGGTAGTAGTCCTTGAGCTCAATAGCTAATCTCTTGTAACTCATTGAATAATTTTTTCTTCATATGAGGTGGCAGAAATTATTGCACTTAAATCAGTCTCATGTCCTTGCGGAATCAGTGATTCTTCCAGCACGTCAAAAAATGGTTACCCTCGTTGGTAAAGCCGAACAAGAAATTAGCAAAATTCCTCTTTCAAACAATACTGTTCAGAGAAGAAATTATTAACTTGCCAGACAACATTGAGCAAAGTGTAATGGCCAAGCTTAAAAATTGTCAGTTCGCGCTACAAATCAATGAATCTACTGACATCAGCAACCATGCACAACTAATTGCATTTGTACGTTTCATCGATGAAGGTGTCCAATTTCTTTGCTGCAAAAGTTTACCCTCTACTACAAAAGGTCAAGATGTCTTTGACATTCTTACAACTTACCTCAAAAAGCATGGCTTATCTTGAGGTTGAACACGCACCGATGGAGCACCATCCATGGTAGGTTCCATAAAACGCTTTGTATCTCTTGTGGAAAAACGCAATCCTACTATTGTGCGAACTCACAATTTTTTACACTGGGAAGTGTTAGTTGCAAAGATAGCACAAAATGAATTAAAAGAAGTATGGAGTGAAGTGATCGAAATAGTGAATTTCATTAAAACTCGTCCAGTGAAGTCCAGAATCTTTGAGTTGATGTGCAAGGATATGGATTCTCAACACATTCGCTTGCTATATATTCAGGGCTACCCTCAATCTAGAACCAAGAATAAGGACGGCTGAGCAAAATTTGATTTTATCACCAAAAAAGAAAACAATTATTTCTGTGTACACGGCTAACGACACATCATTAAGTTTGCCTATTTATCTCCAGGAACCATTTGCTTCGACAATGTCTTCTTCCCGACTTCCTTCTTGTAATCGTCACGGAAAACGTCTTTTTTCGCTTGCTTATTTCTTGAATCAATTAAATGCTTGACCTTCGCTACCAAATCAGCTTTCCTAAGAATCCTAAGCAGAGTAGACAGTTTACATGCTAACGATGGCTGATAGTGCATTACGTCTTTTGCTGCAATATTGTACTACTTTTATGACGTCAAAAATTTTGATTACAAAATGTTGACAATCAGATGGTAACGGTCTGTATGTCTGTCAGATATTGCTTGTATTCAAAATTGTTATGCTACAGAAAATAAGAAAAAATACGGACGCAAGCCACAAATAAGGATGTTTCTTAGAAATAAGGACAGTAATATTTTCTATAAGACGAAGCACTGCAAAATAAGGACAAATCTTAGAAATAAGGACGGTATGTTAGCCCTGTATATATTGCACGCTGAAGTAAGATGGCTGTCAAAAGGGAAGGTACTATCTCGTATTCATGAACTTCAGAACGAATTTCTCACTTTTTTGAGACAAGGCATGAGCAGTTTTGTAATTACCTTAAAAATGATTTGTGGTTGCTTAGATTGGAATATTTAACAGAGATGGGCAGCTCAATAGACTGAACAGCAGTATGCAAAGCAGAAATGAAAATATTCTTTCTTCGACGGATAAATTAGTTGCTTTTACGAAAAAAGAAACTTTATGGAAGGGAAGAGTGAAGGCAGGTTCTTTAGACATGTTTCCATTAGTACGTAAAACCTGCGTGAAGGAGATGATTCCCATCATTGTTGAGCATTTGACGTATTTAGGAAGGAGAGTAGAAGACTATTTTCCCTCAATCAGTGTTAATGAATTTGATTGGATTCGTAATCTTTTAGTGAAGTTGACAGACTCTTCTAACTTTGCATTGTGTGAAGAGGAAGATCAGCATCCCTCCCCAGCGATCGTGGACTTAGAATGAACCACGCGGAGCTTCCACTGGACGCATTTTGGATTTCTATTATGCAAGAGTATCCATCTGTTGAAAGCCATCAAAGCATTGTTGCAGTTTTCTACATCCCACTTGTATGAACTTGTGTTTTCTATCCTAAACAATATTAAGAATAAAAAACGTGAAAGGCTTCAGAGCGATGAGGAGGAATTGAGGGTATGCCACTCACACATCCGACCTAATATTGTAGCAGTAGTACAAAAATCCCAAGTTCATCTTTCACATTAGTTCTTGCACAATTTCAAAGTGGATGTGGATGCTTCATTTACGTAAGTTAAATTATGTTCGGAATTTCAGTTTTAATTATCACGCGACCACTGAATGCTGGTAAATGAGGATTTAGTGTTCTTTATGATCACTTCTCTATTTTTAATGTCACTTAATATTTTTTGTATACAAGAAATGCAAAAATTCTGAATGTACTTGGCCATTTGCAAATATTATTCAAACTGAACTTGGTAGCTCGTATGTGATGTGTAAAATGCATTATTAATATTGGAAAATACAGTAATTTTTACAACAGGGATGCCGCGAAATTTTTATAGCCTTGAAACTGTGCCGCTGTGTAAAAAAGTTTGGGAACCACTGGTCTACAGACACAACTTAAATCAAATAATCCGTCATTAAACTCCATCTCTTGCTGTTGTACTTTGCTAATGATTAGCTTGAATAGGCTGATCTGTTCCACGGTGATAGTTTTAGCCAAGCAAAACTGTCAAAGACTCAACATAAACCGCCCAACCTATTTCACGCTCGAATCCCTTACCGGATTCCCAACATACCTCTGCTAGTTGGATTCAGGGTTGCCAACTCTTCTCACAACTAATATAGTGTACCAAATCTAGTCTAAAAATATAGCAAATATATACCAAATTCATAGCTGTAACAAAAACTTACAATTTAATGCTGCTTTTTCAATGCTTTTTACTATTTTACTTAGATGATTAGATTAACAGTGCCAGCAGAGAGATGCTGCAAGCTCAATTTATTTTTTAACTAAGCAGTGACAGATTTATTAACCATAGGAAAATTTAACCTTCCAACAACTGCAAATGCATTTTTATATCTTTTGTGGTCCAGGACATTATTATGCTATATAATAGCTGCTTTGCTCTTTGCAATTTTCTTTTTGCACAGTTAGAAGGGATAGACAGCACCGGCAGAACACTGCTTTGCAAGCTCCTAAAATCGTATACCTAAAGCCAATCCTGTCTGAAACTTACTCGTTTTAATCAAAAAGTCAAAACACGGAAGCTGATCAAGGTAGGGTGCAACTATTGAAGAAAAGATGCAGAATGATGTTGATGGAATGCCTTGAGCAAATCCAAAAGAGGCTTCCAGAGAACATAAAAATATCTGAAGGTGTGAGTACTCTGCATCCTATCAAAGCATAGTTGCAGGAGCAGGCCAAATTTTTGGAGGTTCTGGGAAATTTTGCCTGAATTTCTCCAAACTTGCCCGAAAAATAATTTGTGCGCCATACATTCCACGACGTTCAATGAAGACCAAACAAGATATAAAGACAAAAACTTCCTCTCAATTTTCTTACAGGAAGACATATGCATGATGTACAAGAGCAATGCAGAAAACTATGCTTTGTTGATTGGGCAAACTTGGTATTTTCAGGCAGTAGCCTGTATCTCCTGATCAGTGGTTTTCAATCTTCTTCATGCAGCGATCCAGTTTGCAACCCAATTTAACCTAACTACCCCCCTCTGAAAATTTCCAGTCAGGCATATGAAATGCAGCAGGGCCGCAACCAACTGATATTTTCGGGAGGGGGGTCAAAATGATGTAACCTATTGCTGTACCTAACAAATACATACGTTTTTTTCAATTTCGGGGGGGGCAATTGCCGGATTGCCCCCCTCTGGTTGCGGGCCTAAAATGCAGTTGCGCTTGCACAATGGAAAATCACAATGACTAA
>Ga0210059_1014686_pt1 | contig 11537 bp, 8 predicted proteins | sample Ectturendosymbi2_FD_188042 | JGI IMG/M metagenome (GOLD analysis project Ga0210059, IMG submission 188042) | Ecteinascidia turbinata endosymbiont from Florida, USA - Sample 2 (SPAdes) (version 2) | ecosystem: Host-associated > Tunicates > Ascidians > Unclassified | place: Key West, Florida... | reverse complement strand
TTGTAGCAGTAACTCTACACTCTACAGGAGCATTTCCAAATCTCCATCTTCCACATTTTCTACAGTGTTTCCACTCGAACCTTTGGCATTATGGGTTGTCAGATATATGCTACAACTTTATCCGTTAATGGGTTGCCAGATAACTTGAGAAAATACACCAAGCACTGTCTAAAAAAACTAATAACACTTTTCAGCAAGATATTTAAAAAGCCAAAACACCAGTGTGATAGCATGTGCGAACCGTCTCCGAAAAAGCCAAATATTGCAAAGAAAAAGCCAAAAAGCCATAAAACCAAACAATTATTTTTGACGCCAACTGCCTTTAAAAAAAGCCAAATTTGTGAAATTTGGCTTCAAAAAAGCCAATCTGGCAACAATGAAGCGTGGAATGTAATTATCGAACGCAACTAACGCGGCGGCGCGATGCGCTCTCCTAAAACACATTTTTTCCACTCACGCGAATGACACAAGCGAGTGAAGAGAGACGCGAAAAGAACAGAACGAGTGAACGCGACGAGAGTCAATGTGTGTGTCTGTTTTGTATGAATGCCAGTTTGAGATGTCGTTACGAGAACCAGTGTTATCAAACTACTATGTTTCGAAGCGTCTCCTCGAGCCTGTTCGTTCGTTTTCCTTTTTAAAGAATAAAGATTGTGCCACGTCTCCACCGTCGTTTCCAGATTTTCTCTATAGTGGTTCATCGGCCTTCCCTGCAGTAGTTTCCCAGTACACATCCCCACATCACGAAGCAGCTTTTAACTTTTCAAACAAGGCTACAGGTCAGCATATTCCAGTACTGACTGACTGCATCAAAACCACCACTCCCCATGCGCACCATCCATCCGCTTCTCTTGGCCAAAATGATACTCCCCACTTACTCTAAGCCAGGTTTTTTTTTAAGGAAAGCGTTAGGTAACCGGTATGGATCTGCAGGGACCCGATTTCTCTGATTCTAGGGGTCCGATTTTCTCTGATTTTAGGGACCCGATGATAATTTTCTCTGATTCTAGGGACCCGATTTGAAATTCTAGGGACCCAAATCGGGTCCCTAAAACGCCTTAAAAAACCTGCTCTAAGCCACAAGTTATACGTCTTATGTCACAAATCCCTCAAAGACATTTCCCCAAGGATAGGTTATTTTATCAGAAATTACGCAAAAAGTTTTCCAAAGTTTTATGATCACCACAGGTGACGTCACACAATCACTCAACCATGATGTAGATAGTAGCTCCAGAACCCCACTATAAAAATTGTTCCACTGCCCCTATCAAGAACTCCCTGCAGCTTGTACCGCGGTGTGCTTGTCACAAACCTAGGAAATTAAAGAACGGGTACGCTGCACGGGGGGTTTCCCAAAAGATTCCGACAAGCCTGTGCATTATTAGAAAACAAGGTGCAACTCCGGCCAATTTTCTGTTGTTTTGCCAGAAGATTTTCGTATCCACAAAACTTTTGCCAATAAAAATCATGCAGATTTTTGCAGTTGGTCAGGGAACTTCTTTCCTAGTTTTTGCATTTTCTTTCACTAGTTGCTACAATTCAAATGTACTGTGATACCGCAATTTTGAATGTCCCAATACTTTAGTTTAAATTTTAAACATTCAAAATGGCGGTAGCTTTACACGGAGCGACTAAATTCTTAATTCTTCGAATAATTCGCTTCCAAATTTCGAAAGTTCTGACGACACTTTCTTGACGTCACTCGTCATATCAAATTTTCAAACGTGTTTAGAAACACAACGATACACGGGGTCCAAGTCACGTATACTCTCAACTCACTCTCCGCATCTGTGTCACCATGAATGTAGGCTGGTTGGGATCCCAAAGCTGAACTTGTCCCCAGGCGCGACAAACTCCGGATGCACCACTGCATTTCTCAAATCTAAAACTTTAAGCACCGTTACGAAAAATGAACCGCAGGTCATCAACAAACCATCCATCCTCCTCCGTCTATTTCCATGTCGCAGAAAACGTCTCTCCCTTTTCCGTAGTTGTCCGGATAAGGATAAATTCTGTAAACGCCGCTTACGTTTGTACGTTGACTCAATTCAGAACAGCTTGTAGGATGCCGAGAAACTACAAATATATGACATGAATTAAACTAAGAGCTTCTGATCTAGGGTAACACTCAAATATTTGCACATGCCGTAGTAGTGCCACTACAAACAATGGAAAAAATCTTTGAAAGATGTTGTTAAAGCTCATACTTAACATTTACTAGTGCTGTAAGTCTAATTCCATTTCTTTCAGAGAAAGCAATGCTAATGAAAACCATACACTAACCACTAACTGGCATCATTTCTCCACATTTATAGAGTTTTCAAAAGTTTGTTTCGGTTCAAGTACTCAGTATGAGTTGATAAGGAATTTTTTTCGATATCTCCGAATTAGTAGATAATTGTAAAAAAGTAAATTTGACGGCCTTACGTCCTTATTTAATTATATTTATTTAATAAACTTTGACAGCGTTACGTCCTGATTTAATTTGACAAGGATTTCCGTCACGGACTTTCACAATTGTTTGCAGGAGACTGCTAACTGTGGCAAAGAGTGCTGAAGATAAAATTGTTCACTTCTGTATCAGAAATAGTACGTAATTTTGCTGTATCAGCAGAGGAACGTTGTTTAAAATGTTGGGACAGCCTCAATCATCACGCTGACCAATATGTTCGACCATAGGTGGCGGAACCGGGGGTACCGCATAGGCCTAGGCCGCCTACTTTTATTTCTGGGAGGGCCTGGCCCCCACTTTTAAATTTCAAATTTTGCCTAAATAATGTTAAGTAACACAATTAGTATTGGGTCCATTGTTAAAGTAAATCGTTTAATGAAAAAAATGTTGCAGAATTTTGGCGCACGTCTATGGTTTGCATTGGTGATGTTGAACAGTGTTGCCAGATGGTATAATACAACACAATTTTTTACAAAAATGGTGTAATTTTACATGCTTATGCGCATGAGCGTCGGAAGGATTTTATCCAGGGGGGCACTAGTGGATTTTTTCAAAAGTTTTCCTAGTGTGTCCAAAAGTGGTGAAATTTGTTTTTTACCACTCAAAACCAAGAAAACGTCTTTTTTTGCTGAAATTTTTTGATTCCTGCCCCCCCCCTCCGACACCCATGCTTGTGTGTAGGAAAACATTCGTGCCACACCATTAAAATCGGTGTAATTTCAAGCGCTTTAACACCATTCCAAATAGTGAAATTTTGCTGAATCTTATAAGTAAAATGAAATGTTTGACAGATCAATTTCAATTGTGTTTTTTTTTTTGCATTGACAACACTAAACAGCTATATTTATTTCTGCATTGGCAACACACCTGGCGTCCTCACAGTATACGTGCTAGTTGCCACATATGCTTTGTTTTATCTTGGCATTCGGTATCTGATGCAGTTGTAAAATGAGTATTCAGTGATGTTACTTCTGTGTCCAAGATGTGGAAAAGTTGTGATTTTGAATGTGACAGGTATTAACGCTGTGTCATTTTTGCCTGTTGTTTATGCTACGTTCTCCGTGTTTTTAACAGCCCAGTGTCGACTCCGGCACATGGGCTCCTTATGGGGCTTAACCCGAGTCTTTGTATATGATTTATATTGGAGAACGCAAGCAAGCTTGCTTGCTTTGTATATTTGTGCCACCACCATCGGTCCCACCTCACTAAGTTGCTAACTCGGGCTCTTTTCTTTGGGCCTTGTCACTGTTCATATGTTTTCGTTCCATGTCTGGACTATCGCGTTCATTTTGCAGGTGACCTGAATAAAACAATATCGTTCGTAGTAGGCGCTCTATCGTCTTATTTCGTTCGAGCTTTACTCGGGCTCAGGGGCGCACGCAGGAATTTTTTAAGAAGAGGGCTGAAATTTTGAGAAAAATATTTTGCTCTCACTAAAGTACAGGCTACCTTATTTACTATAACATTTATGTCATACAGTATATGCTATTTCAATTTTAACACATCAACACTTTTCTTGACCAGGTCCAGCCGCGACGTCTCTTTTTCTTTGCCCGTTTTCCCCCGTTACCGTGGTTTTGTTAATCTGTTAAAGTACGATGCAATGTAGTGTGGCACTTCTCTGCAAAATTTTGACTTTGTTTATGGAAGTTTGTAACATGCTCAGTATCCCGAGATAGTGTTTTTACAAGTACTCATATGTTATACAGTAGCATTACTTCAAACCACTTCCAGCAAATTCTGGTGTTTCATTCGGCTATTATTTGTCACGAAATATTATCAACAGCACTTTTCTCAACATCGCAGACAAGCAAAATGCACTGCAGTACCACTACAGATCGTAGAATTATCTCACAGCCACGCTGCATGGTTGTTGGTCGATACCAAAAGCAAAATACCTTTGTTAAATCACCAAAACAAATTTGAAACAACAGTTTCTACACACACTCGTAAAAGGCAGCACAAGCGTTTGCGGATTGCTAGTGTATCGTCTAACATATTCGAGGCAGTGGTAGCAAACGAAGCTCAGCCGACATATCACTAACTTCACAGACAATTGCGCAAGGTACAGACATATGCCGCCGTAGAAATTTTGAAATGAGAGAATAGATAGGGACCGATGCTCTTCAGGAGGCTCTTGGAGCAACCCATGCATGCTCATTTGGCCAACTAAGCATGTAACATCTCTCACTCTCTCTTACAAGCAAACCGTCACCGCAAACGGAATCGTAGCGATAGCACGAATACACCGGCAGATAGTTAATGCGTATAGTTTCTTGAGTGTTGGTCCTACCCATAGGGTCATGGGCAAAGTAGTGACACAAAAAAACCGGTCATCACCAAAAATCAAATTCTTCCAAAATGTTATTTAGATTGACACAAAACTTCAGCTACATTAGGTCAAGCCTGTGTAGCAGACATCTCCAAAGATTCAAGTCTGTACTACAAAAACTCTTTGTTTCACTGGCGCTCAAAAAAGTGCTCCAAATGAGCTCCCCGGCGCTGCAGGCACATTTGGATCCGGCGGGCAAAGTTATCGATGACCCTCCCGCATTCCTCCCTTGAGATCTCTCTTATTGCTGCTGTGATTGCTGCCTTCAGGTCAGGGATAGTCTAGGGGTTGTTGCCATACACCCTGTCCTTAAGGTATCCCCACATATAAAAATCTGGGGGGTTCAAGTCCGGTGAATGCGGCGACCACTGCGGGTCACACCTGCAGCTGATCAGTCGGTCAGGGAAACGCTGCTGTAGCCATGCCAATGATTCGTTTGAGTTGTGGAGGGTGGCACCATCCTGCTGGAACCACTGGAGGACCCTGACAACCCCTCTCCGTCGACCAAGTGCTGTCCAGAACTTGCCAAGCACCTGGACATATCACTCGGTGTTGATTGTCACAGACCGCTCGTTGTCGTCCTCGAACCAGAATGGTCCAATGATGTCATGTTTGAAGATGGCAACCCAGGCAGTGTACTTCACAGAGTGTAATGGCCTTTGCAGACAGTGCTCAGGGGGTGTGCTACCCCAGAAGATGTTGTTCTTAGAGTTCACGTGACCTGACAACAGAAAATGTGCTTCGTCCGAAAACCAGACATTGTCAAGAAAGTCTGGCACTGCCGAAAATATGCCTCACCTATAAATATCTTTTGCTCAGTAGTCCATGGCATCTCGAAGGTCAAATTTGATAGACTCTTAGAACATTAATTTTACTTGGTAAATCTAAAAAATAAAAAAAATTAATTAATTATTTCAAAAGTTATTCAAGTTTAGGTGATGACCGTTTTTTGTGTCACCCTGTGTAGTTGCTTGTCGTACAATATTCATTTCAAATCTTTCACTTTAGTAAAATAATCCCTTTCACAAATTTTATATATGCTAAAGCACGAAATCAGATCTGCGATTACTGTTGGCAACAAAGTCATTCATAATTTTTTCTCTGTCGATCTGGCGGTCTTTGTCTATGGAAAGCAGTGCAAGTCCTGTCATTCGCTCATTTCCAATCAACGATCTTAGATAGGTTTTAAGACGTCTCATGGTGCTGAAACTGCGCTCACTTGTAGCAGTTGATACAGGAAGGGTGCCTAAAATGGTGAGCAATATGTAGACATTCGGATAAATGTCAGCATGGCAAGCACACAGTGCCTCGATGGCACTCTAAGGAACAGTGCTAACATCTTCCTTCTTCCACTTATTTACCCAACGCTGCACTTCAGGAAAAGCGCTGCTCTGGGACCAATATCTTCCTGATATATTTCCAGTAACCTTTCTAAATCTTGAGCAGTGTTTGGCGAAGCATCGCAATACTTAGGTATCAAGTCCCAAAGACTTCGGCACTTCTGCTTCTGATCAAAGAATATATCCTCCATTTCCACTATTAAATGATCTAAATACGGCACAAATATGGCTTCCCGAAAAAAAAATGCTCAGGGTCATCAGAAGGATAATTATCTCTGAAAATTTGACTTTTGCATCTTCTGGGAATCAATAGTGGAGCATCATATTTTTCACATTCATTCTTAACTTGGTCAGATATTGTATGAAAAACGTTTTCGCAATTGCTTCTGTTTTGTCGGAGAATATCCAACACACTATCAATGAGCTCAGTCACCGCAAATATATCCAATTCTTTCTTTTGCACCAGTATTAAAACAGGCAGGATTATACCAGAAGTGTTTTGCATATCTAAAGCCGCGATTAAAATCGTGTATTTCTGTACACAATTGAGCAAAGTTGCTGCTTTGGTCGCAACCTCCACTTGCTTGTTTTCCTGCTGCAATTCCCTAAGTGTAGAAACAGCTGCTGGCAATAGTATCACGAAAATGATGATCGAGTCATGTCTTTCTGCCCAGCGTGTGGCGCAAATTGGTTTCAGCTTCTGTCGCGAAGAAGCCGAGCCTGAAACTTCTCTTTCAACAATGTCTTGAAATATCGATACGCGTTGTGCAGAACGCGACAGAAAAACGCATATGTCCGATAGTTGCCATCGCATTTCTAATAACTGGCAACTGCGATGAAGTACTAATGACTAAGAGAACATGGTTGCAGCAATGAGTGTACATGACCAAAGGGTACAATTCTTTCACTTTAGCCTGGACACCACGATATTTTCCGCTCATATTACTTGCGCCATCATAACCCTGGCCACGCATATGTTCCAGATTAAGCCCGAGTTGAGATAGTTGGGCGAGAATCGTAGATGCAAGACCTTTGCCTGTTGTTGAAGAAACTGGAACAAAGCACAAAAATTCTTCGTGCACTTTGGTATCTTTGATAAACCGAAAGGATAAACTAAGTTGCTCTGTTTGACTTGCATCAGTCGTTTCATCCGCTAGTAGCGAAAAGTATTTGCATTGGGAAATATCGGAAAGTATTTGCTTTTGTATGGCATCACCCATCAAAGATATAATTTGATTTTGCACTCTCCAGCTTACATATGAAGCGTTGCGGGGAGCCTTTAAAAAGAGGTCAGATGTTTGCTTGTAAGCAGCCTCCACTCGCAGTCTTAAGGCAGCTTTAAAAACTCCGTCATTGCAATCAGTTTCGTTCAGTGAAAATGCACCAGCGGCTCTGTGACCCCTCAATGGTATTTCTTGGCGACCGCAAAATTCAATAGTTTTGATGACATGGGAAAGACGATTAAGATTTTCCTCGACAGCCTTCTGTCGACTGCTGATTAAAGCATTTCGTACATCTCTGGATTTGTCGGCATCTGTCTGCACAAAATTATCGAACATGGCCGCACATAATTTATGATAGTGACAGTTTTGGTGATTATTGTAATGTTCCTTTGCCTTTTCATAATTGCAGTGTGGTCCCGAAACTAATGAGCCGGGAGGTTTTTCGCTACGACTGACAGTCTGAGAAGCAAACACAACGCACCATTTGCAAAAAGCTCTATTGTAAATATTATTGTACGCTAACCATGTAAATTCGTTTAACCATTGCCTCTGGAAACTTCGATTTTGAGCACCAACTGCAGGGGCGCCGGAACGTCGGTCAGGCAGGGGGGCAGAAAAAAGTTGAGGGCAATGGAAACTTATGAAAAACAAAAAAATCGTTACCAATTATAAGGCCCGTAACTAGAGGGGCTCCCTTGAAAAAATTTTTGCCCCTCCCTAGAAGTATGTGTGACATAGTTTAAAAAATTTGGGCCCCTTTCTGCAAACTCTTCGCCTCCCATGGTGTCCCAATCTGGTTACAGCCTTCCAATTTTGCTTGCTACAGTTCAACAGTAATGTTGACTTCAAAAATAATAAAACAAACTATAGACAACCTGTTTCAATTCAATCATAAAATTACCTATGAAAAGACACCTTTGCCCCCTTTGTCCCTCTTTTGAAAGGTCAGGGAGGCAATACCACCCCTCTCGGACGTCCCTGCTTGCCGCTATCAGCAATCACAGCCTCGTTACATTACCTGCCAAGATGTCTGCGTTCAGGAGTCATGCGACAAAACGCCTAATTTCGTAACTTGAAGTGAACATTTGAAGATTTGTTGGCATGTTATTAATACATGATAAAGACCAACAGTGAAACAATCCGCTCGCAAGTTTGGCAAGTTATCCCTGCAGGCAAAGGAGCGGACATGAGTAAACTGCAAGCTCGGCGCTGCATGACACCAGAACATTGAACTTGGCTCTATGCAGTGTGAGTGTCGTAACCGGCTAATAAACTGTTATTGCAAGAAATAAATCCAATTAATCAGAATTGAGCTGCTGACGTCAAATTTTCTAGAAAGCTTTAGTTCTTAGTCCCAATTTCCAGAGAGGGGCAAGTGCCCGTTTTGACCTCGGGGTAGATCCAGTCAATAAGGTTAGGGGGGCGATTTCAGTAATATTTGTTAGTCAAGTCTCATTATGGGTTCACTACTGTAAGAGAGGTGAAGTATACTTCACAACACTTCTGCGACAAAACAATGGATGACAAAATGGCCTTGTATTGCGAATGATGTCTTCCCAATTGTACACAATCATGGCAAAATAAGGTTAATTCGTAGGTTTTAAGGGGAACGATCGCCTCAATAGCCCCCCTGGATTCGCCCCTGCTTTGACGCCCCCTGCGGACGCCTGTGGCTTTGACGTACCACGAGTTCAAAATGGTTTGCTTGAGTTCAGTGTGAAAGCACGCCAATATTCATAATAGTCATTCTTTTCGCATTTACATGTTTAGCAACAATGCTGACCTCAAAACTAATAACAGAAATCATAGAAAACTATTCCGAATTTTAGGTGTGCGCGAATAGCTGCAATAAATTTGGTTCAAATTGATAATGATAAATCATGAAATTACTTATGATACTGGTATGTAAGGCCACTTGTGCCCGCGTTGCCCTCCTTTCAAAGGGCAGGGGAGCAGTGCCCCCGTAATGCACCCCCGTTCCGGCGTCCCTGACTAACTGTTACATATGGAAATGAGAAACCTGAAGGAAGGGACAAGCAATTAAATAATACCTTTCGTCGATCAGTATCAGTCAGGGGAACTGCAACGAAGTTACCAATATCATTTTCACTACTGAATACTTGACTGGCAGACTATGAGCATGAGCTAGTGTCATTTCTATCTCTTTTGCAAAAGTCTCTTTCCAGGGGCGGATTAAGGTTGTGTGGGGCCTCTGGCTGAAACTTAGAAGGGCCCCTTTCTATACATATGAAATTGTCTTTAATAGGGAAAAAATAAATGAACGCACTGAAGTATTTGTATTATTGAAACAAACAAGCTTGAGCAAAAAAACGAATCGTCAACTAATATGGACGTCACAATATGAACGAAACTCAGTGATTTCAAGTCTCCATTTCTTGCTGGAGACTTGAAACCATATCGATAAATGTTTACAAAACACTGTTAGAATGTTTTAAATATGCCAGTACAGTGGCACCCCGTCAACGACCACTCCGCTGTCACGACCGCTTTAACACGGTTTTCCCTATGCTAATGCATTACCTTTTGTTTCACTAACGCGACCACCCCGGTCCTGTATCCAGACCGCGGCCACAGTCCAGCTGTTACAAAACCTGTTAGCAGCAATTTTCTCAGCTGCATCATGTTGTCCTGAAGCGTCGTGGATACAGGGATGTAGGCGTGTGTGCAAGCGCAGTAAGGGCCAAATGTGACGTAACAAGCTCATACTGTAAACTCCTCTGGAATTTGTATTGCCGACATCGACTTTTTCTGTTGTGTGAGTTTATAACACAGTAACGACAGGCTATGGCAGCGCGTAAGACCAAGCTAAATAACTTTCAGTCAAGGAAATAATTTTAGAAATGAAGTGATCGCGACAAAAATGGAACCTTTTGAAATTCAAGCAGGTCCGTAACCACGGGGGGGCGAAGGCCCCTAGAAAAATTTTCGTCCCCCTGGAAAAATGTGTTGGACATCGTTTCAAACTATTCGACATACTTCAAAAAATTTGGGCCCCTCAGAAAACTCTTCGCCCCTCCTGGTGTCCCTAGCTGGATACGGGCCTGAATTCAAGTATGACGCGACCACCCCAGCCCCAATCACACGACTAATTGAGTGCTGTCCAGTGGGTGGTGGTCTTATCGAAGTTCCACTGTGTATATATATGCAAATGACATTTTTGAGGTAGATAAAATTTTCTTTAAAAATTATTTTCAGAAGAATCAGCTTTCTGTAGCAGATTCCCGACCAAAATAACACCAACCTAGCATAAGCTAGTGTTATTTTGGTCGGGAATCTGCTATAAAACTAACCTAACCAAAATTTAACATGACCTACCTTGCCGTAATAGCCCAGTTTGATATGTCCTAAATTGATATGGTAAAAATAATAATTGTACTCATTGAAATTCAGTATTTCATTTTTCTGTTCACAATCAAGGACAAATCAGTAAGACTATTAGATGAAACAAGAGCATTTATCAATAACTGTTGAGAAACTCACTTTCACTTATTACGTGTGGTTTTACGTTCATTCATAAGGCATAACACTACTGAATTGTTTTTATTTTCTACGGAACTTAAAATATAATATGGCACTCAACAAAATTCTTAACTAAAAGCACATCTCACGACTTGCTAAAGTCGAAAATCGAATGAGTCATTGAGTTTAGCGTGAGCAAGCAAAGAGTTACTTGCGTGTCTTTAAGTGCCTCAGTTTCTCAAGCGCACAGCAACGATAACACAGGCAGGTGTAGAGAGTCAGATCCTTCAGTCCGGAACTGTCGCTTTTAACCATTGCGTTGCGCCATCGAAGTCGCGTACATATTTGTATCAGTTAAGGCAATTACCATAAAGTTTCTTGTCTGGGAGAACACAATACGCAAGGAACTTCACCCCCTTGAGTTAACAAGCAAGTAACCACAGAACTTGCCTATAACGGCACCTCTAAGCGATTGTGTAAAGAACGTTATTGCCGAATTGACGTCATAAGAGAATCAAACTGCATGTAAAAGATGCCGTCGGTACAGAACAAAATGTAACGTTACAGGCGAATTGACGTCACAGACGAAGCCGTTATAAACGATATCAACTGTATAGAAAAGATTTACAAGAGGTTTCACGCCCCATTCGGATTAAACTAAAAAAGTTTTTTTCAGGGCAATTTTTTTCCGCCACCCCCCCCCCAGAAAA
>Ga0210059_1014685_pt1 | contig 11537 bp, 9 predicted proteins | sample Ectturendosymbi2_FD_188042 | JGI IMG/M metagenome (GOLD analysis project Ga0210059, IMG submission 188042) | Ecteinascidia turbinata endosymbiont from Florida, USA - Sample 2 (SPAdes) (version 2) | ecosystem: Host-associated > Tunicates > Ascidians > Unclassified | place: Key West, Florida... | reverse complement strand
CTACTAGACTTTCTGAATCCGTAGAGGGTTTGAACACCTCTCTAGCTGCAGCAGGTGGCGAGTTATAACCAAAAACGTACGCGCCAATCTATTGGCTTTTGCGGTCGTTAAAGGGTTTTAAAGAAATCTATTATACATAGAGGATTAAACCACTACTGAAACGTGAAATGAACAATGAAACGTTCTTTACATCACTGAGATCATATTATCAGATTAGCCTGGTACATGTAGCAGGGATGTGGAAGCGGCTATTTTATCAACCGCTTCCACTTCCACTAACAAAAAACGAGAAAATTATTACATAACAATGCATCATCAGGCTGGAGTTCATTTTGAAAATTTCACTGAAGTGAAATTCCGGGACATTTTGCTAACCGGGACGGGATACCGGGACAGACGTCTAAACCGGGACAGTCCCGGCCAAACCGGGACGTATGGTAGGTCTACTGATATCGCACGTCCTTCAGACTTAAAATGCAACTTCACTTTTTAATCCACATCGGGAAATGGACAAAATTTTTCGTTCAGTTGCTCTTCAAGTCAAATAACGTACGTGGAAGCGGAAGCGGTAGAATTTTCGTGCTTCCGCTTCCACAGAAAAAGGACCTCTTCCAGCTTCCGCTTCCACATCCCTGATATGTAGTATACATACTACTTTTTAGTGAAAGATGGGAGTAACATACGAACTTTTAACATAAATGTTTACCTCTGTAAAGTAGCTGTGGCAACATCACTTCTCTTAACTTTTTCGTGTGATCCCCTGGAATGAGTAAACTATTAAAGAGTCATGCGGTGAGCTTACTGGAGATTAAAAACCAAAAGGAAGAATTTTTGACAAAACATGTCGGGTTCGTATGCAGGCCCGTAACTAGGGGAGAGCAGAGGGGGCGAAGACTATCCTAGAAAATTTTTTGTCCCCCTGGAAAAATGTGTTGGATATAGTTTGAAAATATTGGACATAGTTCAAAAAATTTGGGCCCCTCTCAGAAAACTCCTCACCCCTCCTGGTGTCTCAAGCTGGTTACGGACCTGTTCGAATATGCGTATGTAAAGAAAGCAAAAATGGAAAAATAAATAATAACAAAGGTGGTGATAAGCAGAAAAAGGAAGACTCATATTCGACAATGAAAAACAAGACCCTTTTCAGTTTGTGATAGTTTGATTGTGATTTTCAAGGTGCTTTATTAATCCTTATATCTTTAAATATGCGCAAAACATAACCTTCTTTCATTTTAAATTTTTGAAAGGAATTTTGAGGGTGGAAAGGGCGGCACTTTTATTTATGGTCGGACCCGGGCACTGCATAAGTAACAAGTCAGAGTGATAGTCACCACAAGCGAATTATCGTAATTGACATATGCCTTTATAATGATAGTGCAACATAGCATTAGTTGAGTGAACTCGTCGAGAAATCTCTATTGCTGCTTGCTTTCATGTTAGTTAATGCTCCGAATCACTACGTTTCTCTTGTTCTTGCCTCAGTAGATCAAGGTGATGCAGATACCTGTGACATCAGTATGTGGTATCAGAGATGAGCGGACTGTCATATTTTGTGATCCAGATCCAGTCCTGATTTTCAAAACTTAGTCCAATTCCAACCCTAGTCCAAAAAGTTTTAAAAATTCGAAATCCAAGTCCAAATAAGTTCAAAAATTTAGCAAAATACAACATTTTAATGACAAAATTATGCAATTCTTGTCAATTAACTCAGTCCAAATCCGGTCCTGATCCAAAATTTGTGAAGCATTTTACACTCCGGATCCAGTCCAATGCTCATCTCTGTGTGGTATAGCCGGTGTCTGACCAGGGGTCTCAAGTTTGAAAAATTTCTGGAGCTGGATTAAAAAATTTTAGAACAGGAGTGGAAAAAGAGTCTGAAAATGTGACTCCGGTAACCTCTGTCTTTTAGTTGTACTTAAAATGAAGACCGCACAAACTCTTGGTTTCCTGATGAACCCGAAAATAAAAGTGACTCCGGATCCGGGTCCAAATTTTCACAAAATTTTGACTCTGACTCCGGCCCCGTCCGTAAAATACACATAATCCTACCAGAATGGACTCTGGCACCCCGGTGTCAAGCGAAATTTCTGACTTGTGTTACATTCATGTTTGCCTTTTAGGACAATTCCGCGAGAGCACTTAATTGGCAAGTAACTTTGAAGGCATACAAGAACCAACTGAACCCAACTAGTCAAAACAATGAAGTTGTTTTAATTGCTTAGTGTTTGAAAATGTTAATTGAATAAAAACGTTTGCTGTGGAAAGATGAAGCTGGAAACAGTCGTGCTGGATTCTAAAGCAAAGGGTTTAGTAACTAACAAGGACATCTGTACCTTATAGTTGATTACCAACATGAATTTTTGATTGGAATTAACATCTGATATTGGAGCTTAAGCCCACTTTCCCAGTAGCAACGTACAATTGAATATGGTATAGGAAAACCCAGTATTATATTTATTTAAATTGCTATAGGTAAAAATCGTTCTTCGTTCGAGTTAGATGAAGTAACAACTGTTGCAGAATCCTCTTTTTGAGTGCTTTTCAGTTCAATTCTGATGTATGTACATGTTGCTTCACTTTATATCACTGTAGGTATGCTCTTGGAGAGCCATACAGGATTTAGGTGGTAAACATTTAATAGTTAGAATGATGATTGTAATGTTCAGTGTTGCAGTTGCATTTTAGAAATTTAAACAAACTAAAACGTTATTATGACTGCACTTCATGTAAATGATCAACCTGACATGAGTATAGAGGAAGAACAACAAGATGTTGAAGGACAGATAACAACACCGTTCATTGACAGGGAGGACGTCTGAAAGAGGGAAATCAGAGTGAACCAGACGCTGTCTATACTCAAATCAACTAATTTCACTTGGTCGCGAAGCCCAGTTGGAGTCTTGCAGGATAAAATACAAAATTTAGGGTTAGATTGGTCTATTTTTGAAGAAGATCCAATACTGTTCTTCACATTTAAACAAAGACTATATGGGACATTTTGAGGGAATCTTCGACGATATGGACCATTACTGGGTCTGATAAATCAGAGACATTGGCGTTATCAAACAGACATGAGGTGGGAAGTACTTTTTAATAGATCAATTCAAGAAAATAGTTATTCACTGATAGAGATATTAATCAAATTACCATGACTGATGCAGGCAGAGTACCACCCTTTGAAAATGTACTTATATAAGGTGTCTATATTTAGACTGAAACGTTGATAATGATTTACGAGACTGTAAAAGCGTGATCAATGCTTAAGGAGTTTTACAGTTACCATAAAACTTTAAGGGAAAGCTAGTTCTCAGAAAATAGTTGGGAAGAAATTTAATTATAAAAGTGTTAATGTTAATGGGCAACAAAGTTTTTTCTTCTTGCTTAAGGACAATTAGTTGATGTTTATATATTTGCAGAAAATTCTAGGAATTGAAACCTGAAGTAAATAAAAAATGGAAAAGAAGATTAAACGGGCAGTAGAAGTCAATAATTGCTTTAGTAATAGATTAACACTCCCTGAGGATCCTGAAGAAAAATCGACTGTCTTCTTAAAGTCCAGACAAATAAGAGTCCTGTAATCCGGTTAATTCACTGTCTGCTGGTGATGAAGAAACAAAGAAGAAAAATACAATTCATGCCGTTTTAACAAGATTAGGTAGTATACGTTTTGGCCTGGGTAATCCGATGATTTATCAAACTACAACGACGACTCTACGATAGGCTTCGTCAAGTATCGCAAATATGCATTTTTGATTAAATTAACATCCAAATGGGTTTTGAATGGCAAATTGATATAATGTGGGATATATTGGAAAATAATAAGCATAGCAAGGGCACTGATCCATTGTTAGTAGACTTAATGGACAATCAGAACTGGGCAATTTTCGGAGGAAACTTTAGAAAATTTTAAGTCAGAACTGTTAATTTCAAAACCAGTGTAAGATTGGAGTTTTGTTATCAAATGATGTTTTTGAGTATAACGTCTTAAAAAGTGTTTTATTGTGTTCCAGATTGTATTTTATGTGAAGAAAGTGCAAAAGGGGATTCCGTGTATAAACTGCTCATTTTTCGAATTTGGCATCAGCATGCCATCTTATAAGGGTGATCCCTTAAAATTGAGGAATTTATAGCCTGAGATATAAATCTCAGTAAGATTGTCGATTGGTCATTTTGATTTAATCGCCTCATGAGATTGATTCCAAACATCCGTCTGAGCTCAAGCTGATCTCGACAAAGGTTTGTCATCATTAAAATTACTTTTCAAAATTCCGATGAGTTTTTCATAGAGCAAACACAGAACCTATTTTGTTTTAAGAAAAATATCATTTACTTTAGACTTGTGTCATATTGAAGTAAATCCCAACTGAACAAAAACTAGTAAACAAGTTGGTAAAATTGGCGAGGATATCAGACGAATAATTAAAAAGGCATATTGATAATGCGCTAGGAAGCGACAGTGAAATGCGAAAAGATAAAACGGGATTTACCCTGCACATTCCATGTTGTAAAACAATTCACAAATTACTTGAGGCATCAATTAAGATTTCTCGATCCAGTTCAGATCACCTAGTTGTTAAAAAATGACACTTTATTCAAATTTGGGAATACAAAAGTTCTTTAGTACCACTGATCTAATAAACCTTGACCAATTCATTTGGTCTTTAGATTGTCTGTTCCCATCACAATATTAAAATTGTATCTACAACAGTAGAACCTACAGAGCTATTGGATTAAGATCTAGTAGCAAATTTTAATCAGTCGTTGATATGGTAGTTAGGTGTTGTTATCTCAAGACTAAAAAGACCATTTTTTCACCTCTCAGCCCCAACTAGGAAATTTTAGTTAAATTAAAGCCTTTTCTGACATATAAGAAGTAAAATAACGTTTATATGTTGTATTTTCAGTGATAAATGTGCAAACATTTATGATAGAACCATTTAGCAATGTTCAAATTATTATGTGTATATTTCATTTTACATCTACAATTGGTACAATGTGACAGTTCACGTCAGCAAAGAAATTGTAGCAATGAATTGGAACCTTTGCTCAATCTTGTTTCTGATCAAGGAAAGAAAGCTGTGTTAATACTTGAAGAAGATCAAATATCTTTGGAACATGAAACCTCTCACTTTGATGTGGAACCGTGTGATTTACATAAATATAGAGAAACTTTAGATGAACAAAACCGCCATCATGGAAGAGTATCTGCAAAACATTTACAAGCAACACCCTTCCATATCGATCCAGCATGTGGCTGTAACTTTGTAAAAAATCAAGAATGGCGTCCTGATAATTGGTCGACGCTAGTTGAACAAAAAAAACAACAAAGCATTCAAGGTTATGAAATGATATATTTATTTTGGCCACGTAACCAGCCATTTCATATTTCACATGTAAATTCATCTAGACAAGAAACTCAAGTCGTAGATCCCTATCATTTTATAGACATACTTATGTTATTTCCCTATATTTTAACCTCCTTCTTTGAGAAATACCAATGCATTTCATGGAAGAGTTTCTTTGATGACCGATCGTACCCTAGACAAGAGACTGATCCCTGCTATGTATTACTAAAGGATATGCCAACCATCAGATCCACAGAAGTAAATCATAACATTGGTAGTGATATAAATGCATCCACTTTAGAAGAATGTAACTTTCGAAAGAAAGTACAAATTATCACTTTATCAGATTCAGAAGTTCAAATTCAAATCCCAGCTGGACCAGTTCAGGATATTAGACCCGATATACAGAATGAAAATCATCATCACGATCGTTTATATTTTCAATGGTATTGGAGTACGCCAGACCGACTACACAATTGGATAGTGGTACACCTTAGACATGGTCAGTTAAGGAAACGGGAGACCACTGTTTGGTGGATACTTGATAAAGTGCATACCGTTATAATTTATCATAAATATAACTTTATGCCACCATCCTTACAACCGAAAAATTATATATTTTCCTATTGGCACTCCCATACAAACTGTGAAAACAATCAGTGGACATTAAGACTAACAAATGGACGAAACTTGGAAAGTACTGTTACTTTAGAACCAAGGACTTCTACTCAATGTTGGCCATACCATATCAGCCCAGAACAATGTTCAGATCATGAAAATCAAACCAATTGCACACCCACTTTAGGCAGATTAGAAACAACGCTATTGCAATCGTCCACGGACATTACGAATTAGGAAGATCGTTTACAATATGAGCCATTTTGTAAAGCATATTTTCAAGAGTTAGAGCCTAGACATGATGTTTTACGATATTACTGTATAAGAAACTTATTCAGGCAAGCCAATCCTCGGACCTCTTGGTTTCTCTTTGCATTCCACACATTCAATTAATTGGAATACTACCCACACGTTGACACAGATCAATTTCTCCCATTGGGAAAATCAAATACAGCAGATTTTGATGCAGTTTGACCAACAGTATAACTTCATTATGGAGATGGTAAAGAACTATGAATATTATCAAATGCAAGTGCGACATTCTGATTTACTGCTTTCACGATTAGTGGATCAATTGGAATTGATTACCGATGAAAATGATCACATACAATTAGCTCAAACAATGACGGCATTAAGTGATAAAGTCAGCACGGCTGAAAGAAGTCAGTTATGGATAAGAACCATCATAAAACGTCATGTTCAGATATTGCAAAGTAACTTGGAACGTTACTATGCTTTAAGAACTGTTCAACAAGCCCTTTTGGCTTTGGATAAAATTACCGATTTGCACCAAGACATCATTTATCAACATCAGTCTCGTAATGGAAAAATCACCAGTTTTCCTTAATATCAGATTGTTGATTCCATGACCACCACAAAGGATTTATCAACCACAATGCCTTCAAGTACATTTGCGGAATAACCACCCGTAGTACTCCAGCAGTGATTGCCACCCAAACCACAAACCAAGCCACTTCACCTACTATGAAGGAACCAAGTGTGACTACTAGCTCAGAAGAAACAGCGGAAGTTATGACAACTATGCTTTCTACCACCACTCAACCCGACACTGATTGGGAACAAGTAAATGAACTCGATAAACAGGAAGTTGACAAGAGTACAGAATATTCTATACCCATACTCTCAAGTATCGTTAATACTATGATTGCCATCGGCTCAACTATAGTCTATGGAGTTTATCAGCTATGTATACCTTCTAATAATACTATAACCAGTAATGTTACTTCTGTAATTTCATAAGTAACGTATTTTGTGTTTACACGTATTTTGTAGATGCACCCTTGCTTAATTGTGTGATGTTTCAATCTATGTTCGAAACTAAAAATTAAGTTTGAGACACTAGGACCCAATCTTAAGCTAATAACTTATTAGTTCTGAAGATTTTCATGAGATATTCCATGATCATAATTACACCTTGCGTTAAACATGTTCCATATAGAGTCCTTACGTATATACTCGCCCTTCAAATTTTAATAAGTGATTTTCTTTAGAAAAAAATTAATGTAACTCCTGTTCTACACTAAGTATAGTTTTCGCTTGATTTCGCATAACGTTGACAGTGACGTCGATAACATATTTCCTCTCTGTTTTACGTTTTGTTATGGAATGTTTGGCATTTTGTTCTTTTGCAATATAGGGAGAGTGAGAAATGCATTCACATTTCACATTTACTAAGTCCAATAGTTAGTAAAAGAAACGCTGCAATGTTAAGAAGTTTTAAATGAAAGAAAAATGTTTATTTTCTTATAATTTCTATAGTTCAGAGTTTGCGACATTAAAAATTAAAAACATCTAAAACTAGGACTGTTGATTTAAAAGTTATATTGTTTGTATGACATATTAAGCTTTATCATTACATGAGATGATCTTTTCCTTTACAGATATTCATATAGGTTTTGTAGAATAAAACTAAAACAACAATGAACAAATACAAACGAAGCAAGCTGTTAAAAGCTGGAGACGCAAAGCATAAAGAGTTTCCTTCAGATACAGAAGATACAAGAACGAATCCCATATTAAACAACTAACTAACTAATGACTAATTTGTCAATCAATTCTCTACACCCAGTCGAGACTGCTAGTGAACATCTAGAAGAAAACAATGAAAATAGAAAAGTAACTAGATACCCCTAGACAACCTATGTGGTGTATATCTCCAAAACCAGTCTCAACAATTGGTAAAAATGATAATATTGAAATAATAGACGTGGAGTATCAAGAAATGCGTCCTGGGCAATAAGCATCCAAATCAATCAAAAATTGATACTATGTACAACAAGGAAGCAAGATAAAGTGGTTAACCCTCACCCAAGACTTTCTCAAAAGATTTTCAAAGGTGCATTTTAAACAGAAATTGCAACGAGTATTGTACCAAGGAAATTTTATGTAGAGGCTAAAAAACATGGTTTTAGTAAAACTTTTAGGGAATCTCTCTTACAATTGTTTTTCATTCTCCTATAAAAGCGGTAAAGCCGCAATAAAAATAGGAAAATGAGATCATGTCGTCATAAAACAACAGAATAATCAAGAGCAAAAGGTGCTCGTCATGAAGTAAATCAATTCACTAGGTTAATCCAGTCACCTTCCCTCTACAATTTTATATATGCAGACTTCGAAAGTGACTTTTACAAAATTTTTCCTAAATTCTGAAAGAGTAATTTAGAAATTAGTCAGGAGTAATGTCCGTCTCAAGTTTTGTAGATGTGAAAATTGTTGTTTTATTCTATCCAGTTATGTTTTATAAGTTTTTGTTTATTGATGATGAATAATTCGAGTTTTTCTGTCTTTACAAAATTTTCATCTATTATGATGACCACTTAATGTGAACAAGAGTGTTCCCAGGAGGTTTACCGGTTAAATGGGAATCTCTTTGAGTAAATTCTCAGGAGGCCTTAGTGCCAGTTAAATGAGAATTTAGAAATACCACAAGCCATTCTACCATTTAGTTGAGTAAGTGTAGTGGTTTGGCCCTTATTGATTCATCCCCTCTAAATCCTGACCAAGATTCGTTTCTACTCAGTGGTTGGGGTAGAAACTTGAGGCGGATGGGCTTGAGGAATTCAATTCCAATAGTCAGAGGAGAAAAATGATTTTGGCCTCCCATTCACTCAAAATCCATGACAAAAATATTACACAATTAAACACAATGAAGAAGAATCTTGAATATTATTGAAAGATAAGATATAAGTAATGCCGAAAAGATGTCCATAATAAATTACTATTCGAGTGAATCAATGAGGATGATGTTGGACTGCTGAATATGAGAAGTAAAATTATCCTGTAATTTGCCAAATACGACATGCATGTCCCGTGGATGTAAAATATTACTATTTATTTCTATGCAAATAGAAAGTTTCTAATTTACCGATTCTATTACCTGTAATGCCGAGTGAGAAGGTAGCTATAGGACTTTCGGACTTCTCACAATTTCGATACCGGCGCCGTGCAGGTTAGAACGGAAGCCCGAAATTGTGTTCTTGCTCCTCTATTCTGCTGATCTCTTCATCCTCATCCATATTTATTATTACGAAGCCACCACTGAATTGATCTTTTAGTAGTAGGGAGATGAGACAGATATTTGCTCCAGGAAGAGTAATAAATTTCGAATAGGGTAAAAATTTGAACACGTAGTTTGGAACGTAATTCCTAGAGGGAATGTGACTGGAATAACGATAAACAACTACAGAAGTATAATTTCAGGTAAAAAAATAGGCAATCTTACAGGAAGGATTGAATTCCTCGTATGATAGTTGTTCATGTTTATGAATTTTTGAGAAGGCGACCTCTACATTGTTCTTATGAAAGAACCGAGTTCGAGTCAAAATTTCGAATAAAATTAGATGTTAAAGGACAATACTATAAAGTCCCTCCGATCTGCAAATGGTCGCGTGGCATTGGCGAACTCGTCACTTGCCATTTCCGCGGGACCAGGCATGGAGATTTCTCGACGCTTAGTAACCTTCTTGCTAACGGTTGGAGGACCATCAATAAATGTTCCTTTCCCATTAAATCGTATATTATTAATGCCTATAATCTGTGATGACGGCACTATAGAGATTGTTAAAGCCTTACTAAGTGATACCCTTGAAAAGGATTGTAAAGCTTTATACTATGTGAGATCTTTAACAGAGATTGTTAGGCCGTAAGCCATACTATGTGATATCTCTGAATAAATGAAAGAGTTGTAAGCAGATGGGTGACTACGAAAGTATTTGCCAAACCTGATCGATCAACCCCATCCAGAAAGATGTTCTTGAATGTTAACAACGAATACAGTCTTATCTTATGAAATGATTCATTGTTAAAGAAGTCTGTTACCTTTACAATTACTTATCATTATAGGATATTTTGAACCCAAGGTTAACGGTGAGTAAAAATGGCTTCTGAAATTCAACAATTATTAGAAACACTGATGGATTACAGTACGGAAAAGCAACTGGAATTTCTAGAAATCGTCCGTAGGATAAACAACACAGTAAAGGAGACATCCCAGAAAGAGAAGAATATGCAGCAAGATAGCGATTCAAACGGAGACGAGCAAGAAACACGAAAAATGGGAACAAAGGATTCCATTAGAAACAAAAACAGAAACATTCAATGTTGTAACTGTAAAGAAAGAGGACATGTAATGAAAAACTCTCCATATTCCCCTAGAGTAATAATGCGAGAACGTCGTGAACTAACCACAGAATTAAACAATGCTCTTTCATCAAAATTTGGAGTTAGTTGTTGTTCAAAGTCTTTATGTCAATAATGTCGCAAATCAAAGGGGAACACAAAAATTGGCATCATGAGTTGTTTGCTCTTAATTGTTGTAATAATTGTTAAAGTAATTACTGGTATCGTTCGACTTCGCGCTCAGTTTAACATCAAATGTATTTGTATTCAGTCATGGTTTTATTAATATAACTTTAAGCACTGCGCTGTTAATCTGAAATGCATCAGAAAGGTAATCAAAAATAACAGGGGTTTATACCAATAATGTAGGTAAAAGCACGTAACAGAAGTTACTGCGAACATCAGGGGCGAACACGAGTTCAGTTTCTTTCATGGAGGAAGAGAGTAGTCCGAATTGTCATATGGTAGAAGCATACAAGCTACTACGCCATAAATCTCTTTTGGGAGGTCTAGTCCAATGATAAACCTACATGGACTAACCATTTCAGCTAGCTAAGCTTGGTACGCCCACTGCTTAACTTACTGCTTCTCCTAGGATGGTCGGAAGAAAGACTGACTGAGCCTGGCAAAAATTCAAGTATTTATCAATTTTGTCACGCATTTTCATTGGTTGATTCTATCATGTGACAAAGCGCTGCACGGCGCAGAGCGTTACAGGGTGTTGCGCGACTCAATCGCGACACTCGTGGTCACGCTCTCGACGCGTGATTACATCGAGTCCAGAATCGAGGTAACGCATCAGCGCGTATCGTTTTCATCCGTTTAGATCGGGAATATTGTCGATAATTTCGTATGGGCTGTTATCGCAATTGATTTCTATAATGTTGTGGGTTACTCTCTTCCTGGGTGTGACATGCAATACATGTGGAGTATAAG
>Ga0210059_1014684_pt1 | contig 11537 bp, 11 predicted proteins | sample Ectturendosymbi2_FD_188042 | JGI IMG/M metagenome (GOLD analysis project Ga0210059, IMG submission 188042) | Ecteinascidia turbinata endosymbiont from Florida, USA - Sample 2 (SPAdes) (version 2) | ecosystem: Host-associated > Tunicates > Ascidians > Unclassified | place: Key West, Florida... | reverse complement strand
CCTGTGAGTGTGGCGCAGAAGAACAAACCGTCGACCATGTTGTCCTCCAATGTCCAATCCATCGACCTCCCCATGGACTGCATGGCCTGACGGTTCTGGACGACGAAACAACCGAATGGCTGCTCAACACTTGCCACGAGATCTACTGTAGTGCAGCCAAGCATTGGATAGTAACAACTCGCTCAAACGATGAAGAAGCCCCATGTTGCCGGAACCAGCACAAGCTGCAAACAATCCACTAACATGAAAAGCATCAGAAATACAATAATCAACAATGGTTTCAACAATTTTTACACGGATTACCACTGCCATAAGTTCTAGCATCTAATACCGATGCCACACCATGCTTATCCAAAAATGTTTTTCCTGAAGTAGACAGCCTTTTTGCGTGCTGTGCAAACCACTCAAGCGTGCTGTGCAAACCACTCAAGCGTGCTGTGCAAGCCACACAAGCGACTCGCGCAAACGTTAAGGTTTAGAATCCTTGGAAAGTTAAGTGAAATATCAATGGAAAAAGTAAATCCGAATCTGCTCTTTTTTTATATGTGGCTTTAAAAGGCATTCCACTCTAGCATGTCTTTCTTCATTTCGTGAAAACTCGATGAGGACCTCAATAAAAGATTGGTAAGCTCTTTTAAAATTGCAGAATGCCTCCTAACAACATGATGCAGAACATACGGAAAGCTCTTATTACATCTTCAGTTGGTTGCTCAAAAGGTCAAAGGAAAGTCAACTTGCTATGCCAAGGTGGGTTTTACCATAAATAAAAATCAGGTTGTTATGAAATGCATCTAAAATATTTTCCAACTCAGTATTTGTAGCCCCACGATTTGAAACTTTCATTTTTTCAAGTGTCAGTAACTGGTATTCGATTAAGAAACTATTGGGGAAACTATTCAAAAGAAAGCGTTTAAGTGTAAGAACAGTGGCGTAATCGACAATTGACAAGGGTGCGAACATCCACCTGGCAAACTAAATCTTAAAACCGGGACCCACATTTAGCTTTTATTTCCGCATTTAAATTTTGTTGGTTTTCATTTGGTTGTTGGTTTTTCGTTTTTCAAAGTGTTTTCCGGTGATTTCGGGTTTTAGTGCAGCCATCCATCCACGTCCGGATTCACTATTATTCCACAAGTTTTTTTCTGAGTGTTGGACAGTGGGCCCCCTGTGGCCAGTGGGCCCGCTTCAGTTAAGCTTTTTCCCCTGGCTCAAGCCTCTAATTACGACACTATGCAAGAGCATGAACGTTGCTAGATAGCCTACTTATTTTGTTTTTACTGAAACCGTGACATGGCACCTGTCTGCAAAAACTGATTTTGAAATACTTGCCATCCTATTCTTGAGATCACGTGCTCTTGCGGCCTTAAGACCTGATCACTGCAGTAGTGGACAGAAAGATTATACATTACAATTTTAAGGCAAGTTGCAACAAGTGAAGACTGTGATGCATTACAGGTTGTGATGTATAGTGTCAGTTGAACCTCATCTGATGTGCTTTGCAACAGTGGCAGATGCACTTATGCCATTTAATTGTTAGAATAAGTTTCAATTGGCAAAACTGTGTTGGTGGCTGACGATTTTGACGTTTGTAAACAGTAGATCCTTCAACGCAAGTCCATGAAGTCGATCCTTCTTGGCTGGTTTGTAAAAATATTTTGCTTTAGAGTTCTGGAAGCATACCAGCAGAGCTTCTTGCAAAAATCTGTTGGAACCAGTGTTTTACGTTTTGGGATGCGAACAAACTTTCTTGCCACACTTGTTGGCCTCTGAAGTTTACTAAAATATTTTTTAAACATTTTAAACATTGTCAGGCACGTTGGAATATTTTAGAATACTTTGAATGCAACATTAGCTCCTGATAAGGGCACTGGTTACCCTAAGACATGGCCGAGGTAATAATGACATACTGTAATCCGTTTTTAGGTTTGTGTCACTTACTTCATTGCCTCAAATGATCATTATCTGAAATAACATGCTGTGATTGTCATATATAATAATTTTCTTTTATACATGGCTGGTTAGAAGAGGTTAAAGCTATAACAAACTGAAGTTAGAACGTTTTTCTGTCAGTCGACATTTCAGCGCAACATTTTGGCCAAGAGAATAATTAAACTGAGAAAAATATTTATGATCAGTGAGTTGTGAAGTACGACAAATGTTGAAACCGATTCTGATTTTTGATGCAACAAAAGTTCTGTGAATTCTGAAATATATTTTGTTGTTACTGACACAGAAAAAACAATATAAACTTTTAAACTTTTGACAATATAAACTTTAGGCACAGTATACATCCAGTTTCTACTTCGTCGCCATTTCTTCAAAGTAATTTATCCCAAAATAGCAAAACCAAGTGTTTATCGAAATGGTATTTAACTTAGTGCATTGTCTATTCATTTACTCTAGATCATTTTTTATGCTTCATCCTATTTTCACTTTGAAAAAGATTATTTTTGCATTTAACTCCATTTTGTCACTGATTTTAAGTTTTTGTCAGTGAGCTTTCAAAATAGTTTGATATTACTTTTTACCACGTTTGATTGTTAAGATTAGTTAAAAGCAAAATCATCTCTTAAATATGTCAAATGTTTCCAAAATCGTTTCAAACTGAGAATAGCAAGATAGAAATTTGTGTGAGAGGATGTATTCACTGCAGTTCTTCTCTTCATTGTATTTCGAACCTTCTTTATCAACAGGGTAAAAAACTCGCGGACTCTTATGAGAAAAATATAATTATATTTTACCTTTCAGACGTTTTGAATTTCCAATGTGACGTAACAATAACTCAGACAGCAGGAAAAAATGTCACTGCCGCCAGCGTTGGTGGGGAGGGAGTGGGAGCGATGAAAAAAATAATCAAAGCAGCGGTGAGTTTGAATTCTCCTTGTTGGTTGATAGTTACCCATAAATCGTGAATCAAAAACAATAATCAGAAAATACAATGCGGTTTTAAGTCTGGCTCAGCCAGGCTCCTCTTAAACTCACAGCAAATCCAGAACCCTCAATTCTCGACTACATGGAGGAATTCCTCCTTGCTTAGCTTTGTTAGATATGTGCTGAAGCAAGATGGAGGGCTGCATCTCTCGTGCTCGATAAGAACTTGAGAGACTTCCCAGCAGCTTGCTTTGCACCGTACGCCAGGCAAGAAAGTTACAGCATCAATTTACAAGGGTCAATAACACCAATAACCACTAGGCCATGCACGGCTTGATCAAGGTTTAAACATGCATTAAAAAGTTTTGCACACCGAGCGATGTCAGAGTATTTGTTATTTTCGCTGATAAATATGTCAAATTAGTTCATACGAAATAAAGGTAAAGGGCAATAAAAAACGTTTTCCTGGCTTTTTTCTAGAAGTCCTAAGTCACTATATGACCCTCAGATACCGGTTGATTGAGATCTGGAGACGAAAGTCTGAAGTAACATTTTTGTAAAATTTACCAGTTGATTTTTCATTTGTGCTGAATGACAGCTACCGGTTTTTGTTTGGCAAAAATAAGCAAATTACTCAAAAGTTTTCGTTTCATTACAATCCACACCAGCCAAAGAACTACTTCTATTTTACTTCACAGGTCGATCATGCTTTCAGTTCTTTTGTTCAAATGAGTGGATTCCTCGATTCTATTGTTTACGCGATCGCAGCCAAAGACGCAGCAATCCGGGCTTCATTTTTGATTGTTTCAGACTCTTTCGCACTTAGATCGAAAAGACAAATTCAGTTTCCAATAAAGGTAATCGCCGTAAATTTTATTCCATTATTGTTCCTTTTCCGTCAATGGAGGAATAGAAAAAATGAATGTGTGATTTACGTGCATTTCCTTTGTTTACGAATAACCTCACATTTTAATGTTGTATATTGGTCGTAAGATTTCATTCAATAATAATATTTCCGATATCTTTCCAGTTTTCACTATTGACAAAGTTGAAATATGTGGCTATTACTCCACCTGCTTCAAATTTTGAAAGCGTGTTTGAAATGAACTTGAAAGAATCGACTGTGACGAAATGTTCCGCGAAGAAAATCATTTTTCCGTTGTTTGAAAAAGATTTTTGAAATTTCAGAATTAGTTTCTACAAAATAAAATTAAATTCGGATAACAAATATGTTGATGTTTCTACATGTCCATCGTCATTGTCAATGTGGCCACACTTTCTGTCAAGTGTGCTTTTTGAACTACCACATACTGAAGTAGCTTCAAACTTTGAAACTATTCTAACAAGATTTCCACGAAAGGCACTGGAGTCTTTCTTCACAACATCCTTTTTTATTTTGCAGACAAATTCAAAAATACTTGAAGCCGAGTTGAAGATGTATTTGATGAAACAATCGCCACCAGGTGTCGTTAAACCATCGAACGGCGCAACAGTGACCTTTGAACTCCGTGAAGCCACAGTATCAGGTTTTTGACCTACAACATCTTGACGTGATTAAAGAAACGGTTCTGATTAAAAATTTGTTTTTAACGATGGTGTTTGCACAAGCTGGAGAACGTCATCACAACTTCTCTCACAAATGCGAAAACGAGGGAAACAACAGACATTGAAACAAAAGTTGTTTTAACCAACATCACACTTATGAACAGCGTTTCTATTTACTTTCTACTGCAGATATCAATGAGTGTCTCGAACAGAGAACAATGACCGACTGTGACCTCACAAGAGGTATTTGTCAAAATACCGAAGGATCTTATACTTGCAAATGCGCTCCCAGGACAAAAGATGCGAATCCAAAACGACCTGGAAGATTCTGCCGATGTAAGCTGTTTGTTTCTTAGACGCTAACCACCTGTTACACGACGTCTTCATTTTCCTGGGCTGGATTATATCAGGAGACAAACCCTAGGCATACCAAGCGTTGACGCAAAAAACAGTCAAATGAAAAAAGTGAAAAATTGACAATTGTTTTGTGGAAAATGTTGATGAAACTGTTGAGACCATTGCAACCCAAAATAGATCTGTTTGCGGTTGAGACTAAACAAGCATTTAAAATGTTTTCAAAACAACTTTGTTTACAAGTACATACTGTTGCCTTGAAAAACTACGAAAGTTCTATCGCAGTTTATAAGACATCCCAGTATATCATCGTGAGCCATAATCTGGACGACCACAAATTCCATACCTGATGTGTATAAATGATTATAAAATTTAAAATCTAGAACTTTGGGTCCGGTACGTTGCAGAGTCGTTATAATAGATGATAATTGTGTCCAACAGCAAATTCACGTAAACCTGCAGTATGTTTCGTTTGAAGGAACGCGAAAACCACCGAAGTGGCTTTCGGACATTTTAGGGCGTGACTCGCCGTCCGACCGCGGTAGAGAGCTAACCAAAAGATGTTGATTTCATGTAGTTTCGATTTAAAAAGTGGGTTAGTTAGCAGTTGTAAATTTTTGGGGTAGTTTGACGTCACAAGGAGCTTCCAGAGCCCTTATTGGGACCTGTGAAAAAACCCAAGTGTCAATTTATCTTTTTTAAAAGAAAATTCACGAAAATCCGCTTCGTATGAAATCTTGGTTGGCTCTCTAGCGCGATCGCGTGCCCAGGCCTGACCGAGATTTTGCTCAGAGACCACTTAAGCGACTTTCGCTGTCCTTGAATTGTCTCAAACATCGCACATTACCTGAGTGGTTGACTAACTTTACTATCAACTAAAAGTCATCTTTAACAAAGTATTTTCATTGAAGATCAGTGCCAACCTAACCCCTGTTTCCACGAGGGAGAGTGCCAGCCTCAGATAGTTTCTGAGCAACCCTTGTGTATTTGTGCACAAGGATATGAAGGAGATTTGTGTCAAAAAAAAAGTGAGCAAAAAATATTTTGGTGTTTATCTATTGTTGTGAAATTGGAAATGCAACAAACCGGAATAATTTTCGTAGATCTTGTTTACAAACCACTTTTTGTGAATTGATCAAAACTGTTTTGCACACAAAGTTTCTTATCACCTCACCTGGTTTTTGATTAAATATTAAAATGTTTTCAAAAAATGCATAGATATTTCAATGTTATGACTTATTGCCATGCATTCCAGTAGTAAAACTTTCCTAATCTCATGGATTAATCAGTCCGTTATTGAAGGTTAGTAGTCATACTCAACAGAAACGAAACTAATAGTAAACTAAAGATATCTTATTGTTTTTGGACCTCATTCTCAAACGTTTCTACGTGTCTCATACCCGCTCTTTCCTTCTATCTTTCTCTTATCTTAATCGTTTTCTCCTGTGTATGCACCTCAGTTTCTCCTTCAGCCGCAAATTGCGATGAGACTAAAATTATAAAATAAAACTATTGATTTATAAAACATTATAAGAATGTGTTAGTGTTACTCCATGAGTGAACAAATTAAATTTATAAGTTGGTATGCATCTGATTTAGATAAGTTTTTTCACATGTTCAGAAAAGGTTACTCAGATTCGACTTGCTTTGTAACTCAACGTTCTATCTGAATAGAAAGTGCACCTGTCAACGAACAAACAGTAATGGTTGTTCTCTTCGCTGTGGCCGGCGCAGTTTTTGTTGTTCTGGTTGGATTGTTTGCCACGTGTTGGGCTCATCGGAGGAACAAGAGAAAAAAGAAACAAAAAGAGTCAAGAAAGATAACGGATTGGTAAGAATGGGCATCACATTTGCGTGAGCCTGCATATCTTAATTCTAAAAGGCTATTATTAGGGAGCAAACATATTGCCGGCGGTAGATTGTGACACCCAGGCCCGTAGCCAGGTTCTAAGTTGTTGGGGGGTAAAATACGTTTTTAGGAGGGCAAGGTTTCTGCATTTATTATGTTTTTAAAACAATTTTTTCTGGGCACAAAAAAGTGGGGGGCAATGTCCCCGAATGCCCCCTCGTGGCTACGGGCCTGGTGACACCACATTTCGGTCTTAAACAGTGAGATTGAAGAACGCCCGTTACCGCGATGGATATTCTCGGAAAGTTACATGTTTTGCTAAATCCATGAACGAGCGGATCCTTTGTTTTCATGCGAGTTTGATTGTGACGTTGAAGTTTTCACCATAGCCCTGAAGATCGCAACAAACACAATGGCGGCCGCGAAAATTAATATCAGTTATGCCATTTCGCTCTAATCACTCGTATAGCCCCCATGGCTGGTTTGTAGAAGGCTGTTGTGTTTAACTGCCCTACGTTACCAGCAAAACTTGTTTGCCACATTTGTTGGATCCAGGATTTGGTTTTGATTTCAATCAAGGGTTCATGTGTGTTGCGAACTTTGCTACAAGTCTGCAAAACATAAACTAATCGATAACACAATAGAAAAAGTAATACCTCAGTGCGCAAAAAAAGATGTTTCGCTGCTCAGTTATTTGCAGCAGACTTTGTTCCTTACGTTATTCCTGTTTTCGTTCTTTGTGACTCCCTGTGGGCAAAGTTTTTCTTGATTGCTGTTTCAGGAAAGTTAATGAAAAAGGATAAGCTGAAAATAGTCAAGAGTAAAAATGTTGAAAACAATCAAGAGTAAAAAAGTCGTCGAAAATCATGCGACCTGTTTAGACTGTATCCTACAACATATGGCAGCTGTTCATTGAAGAGATATCAACAAAGAAGCGAAATCATGTCAAGATTTTTGCACATTGCTTAAATAATAGCTAGCCTACATTTTTCAATTTGAAACTGAGACCCAGTAAAGCGTAACTTTACCCAATGGACCTCAAAGGATGAAATCAAGGAAGTATGAAACTTTCTACGGGCAACTGAGAAACTGAAATAAAAACCCTTTCTTTCAGCGCATGATGTACTTTCACTTTTTTGTAGAAATTACGGTTTGTTTATGTTTGAGTGTTGCAGGAGTTTATTTGAGGTGCGATCCGCATTAAACTTCAATTACAATCTAAATTTAAATCGATAATAAAGCACGCTGTACCTTCGTGGCAAGCTTGTGAGGAATCTGCCTGCTTGGCTCCATTTTCATCTTTTTGCGATCATTCAAACTTTCACATATCTGTCTTTCACTTGAAAGATAGATTCCTCACAAGCTTGCCACGAAGGTACAGTGTGTATTATTACTGTTTCCGATCCGAGGATGTAATCCCTGCTGCTACTGTTTTCAAAAAATGTTGATATTTACTGAAGCAAGACAAAAGCTTGAGAAAGAACTACAAGGCAAACAAGAAAGGACTCACAAACCGTGCCACAAACTAAGCTGTGATTGGCAAAACTATGGAAAAACAGAATAGATTTTTCGTTGTACGCTCCCTATTTAATTGTTCGGCTTCACAGAAGTGTTTGATTTGTGTTGAAGTAAGAGAGAAACTTGATATAAATCTTACCAAGCCAAAATATTTTTTATCGAAGTTTACCACGCTGCGATGTGCCTTCTAGACTTCGTAAAACCCGACGCGCTTGACTCATAAACAACGCCACTTGTTATTAGTCCTGCTGTTGTCTTCACAGAAGTGAATCCTGGCTTCAAAAAGTGCTTACTAGCCGTTGTGAGGTGTTGGGTTGGTTAGTAGTTGAGTTTTTCAAGGATCTAGTACGGTCAGCAGTAACAAAAGCTTAATTTTCCGCTCTTGCTTAGTGTTCCCAACAGCAGTTCGTGTGTCCTTTTTGTCAACTCTTGTTCGGTGCCATCATTTCACTATAAAGTTTTCTTACTGCTTGCAGGACTGAACATGTGTTAAACACACGAAACTAGTTCCCGCGAAATAAATTGCAATGTACTCACTTGCGTACGTCATTACAGCGGCTTAGACCAACTAAATTTTAATCCTAGTTTTAACAAAATGAAGTATTAAGTCCACATCAAACTTTAGCATTTGCGACAACCGATTAAAGCGTAACACGATGTGAGCAAATATACGTTTATTTTGATTTGGTTGGGGCTTCTTGATCAAAAAATTACATTGCAGGTCAGGAAATTGAAATTTTCAAACAAGAAAACATTGAAATGAAGAAAAAGTTTACCCAGTTTTTCCGCAACCAGTCAATGGAAATATCGTCTTGAGGCAAGGGTCAATGCATTTACGGCTCAGGCAAAGGAATAGCCTCAGAAGTTGATCAACCTTTCATCAAGATTTGAAGCTTTGACAAAAAGACATTTCAAAAAATTGAAAAAAACTGATCTGGATTGCATTCTTGTTGAAGTTTCAATGCTATCAATCCTTGAAAGTACCTAGAAAAGTGTTGGGTCTTGGTGTTTTCGCACTTACCTGATTCAAAGCATCTTTAATCATCTTTGCAGATGCTGTGCTGTCATCCATTTTCTTGACACGCTTTGTTTGCTAATGTCTTCACGTTTGCCATTTACAAATCATGGACCAGTAGCTTTAGTACATTCATTATTACAATAACTTTCTAAAGATGCTCGTTTGATCGAGTGTGCTTTTATATTGCTGTGAGAAGCACAGCTGCCCACGCCTTGTGAGAACAGTTCTCCATTTTTTCACTTTTTTATATTTTACCATGTCATACACAGTCTGTATTCATAAAAGCTTGTCTGCATAATTTTTTCTTACCAAACAATTTGATTTTTTATGGCAATAATTTTAGAAAAATGAATAGTAATCAAATCATATTAGGCCTTTTGTCAAAAACTGTATTCATTTTTAAACAAAGAATCTATTTTCGCTGACGACGAGAAAAAATGCTTTTTGAAACGCCAAATATGATTTCGTATAAAGCACTGGCTGTTGCATTTTTGAGTGCAACTTTGCAAAACTTTAACATTTCACTCTACTTTGTCTCCACCACCCTGGTTTTATTCAGTATTGTTCGAATGATTTACGGTCATTGGATGCAAATCACACGTAACAGTAAAACCATTGCTGCTGTAGAACTCTATCGAACGAGTGCGATTCATGGGTCTGTTTGGCGGTTTGGGTGATGAAGTTAAATAGGCGTGAAGGTTTTTCTCCAGGGGGTCATGGCCGTTTTGCAATGAAAATTTTATAACTACCTCGATATCTGATGCAAGCTGTGACCAAGGTTTTTCACGTGAATCAAAGGTTACGTCTCTGAATTCTGTCACAGTTCCAAGACTCGGTCATATAAAGAAAGGTCATCCACTTTTCTGAAAACGTAGCATCACTCAAACCGTGATTCCCACAAATTTGTTGTACAGTTGTAGAGTGAGAGGTACTCCAATTTGAGCAAAACGTTAAGTTCCACATCTCAACCCTGTCCACCCTGACGTTTCTTGCTTTGTCCTGAAAATTAACAAAACTCCTTCGATTTGCTAATTTTGACAAACTTCCAAGTGATAGAGGTACCGTCCCCCCAGCCCACATCTCATACGTCTGTGTGCACATGTGACATTTGCCAGAGAAATACATGATGATGAATTTCCGATGTGAAACGAATTTCGTATGGATGATGTCAAGCCTGTAGTCAGGTTTTAAGGTTTAGGGGGACAAAATAAATTTGAGGGGAAAAATTTTTTTAATATTATATGATCAAAACAAATTTTTGTGGGCACAACAAATTTGGGGAAACAAAAAGGTTTGGAGGAGCATCGCCCCCGAATGCCCCCCATGACTGAAGTCCTGGATGGTGTGATAAAAAACTAATGAATGTCAACATGCTGCGTAAAATTAAAATAATTTGTTATTTTAAAATGATATGAGTGAATTGTATTGTTCAAAATTCAACCACTTGTGTTTTGAGCATCTTGCACTTTCATTGAGTATCAGATAATGCATAAGCATTGTACCAAAGTTCAATGTGTAGGGACTGAGATTGTAGGTTTTCGCAGAGATCCCTACTTGTTGAGGGGTCAACCTAGTTGTTGCAAGAGCATAGGTCAGTCTCCCAATTACGCGACCTGACGACTTGAAGTTGTCAAGCCAAAGCAGGGCAAATAAAAGGTTCTCGCCCTGGGCCGGATTTAACAGATCTGAGGCCGAAGGCTAATCCACTTGTGACGCCCCCTCTCCCATTGTTGCGAGAAAAAAATGGAAAGCGTCAATCAATTTGCGAAAATCCGACAATGTCGCTCTGAAAGTACGGTCAGTAAAAAATTCTAAATCATTACTGGAGTGCCCACGATCACTGCGTTTGTTACTGCCTTCGACGCAAAAGCTTTCAGTTGCACGGATTTGTTGAAATCCTACATACTGTAGCTGGCGAGAACAGGTTTTAACTGCTACAGGCAAACCAACCGAAATCGCCATAATTGAAATGTTTGACAAAGCACATGGCCTACTTTTTTCATAAGAATCACATGTTTTTTCTTATCTGTGTTAAAAAAACAAACACACTGCACAGCACCTATGTAGTATGTGTGAAGGCTTAAGACTTTAAAGCACAACTTGAGGACCAAGTTGCAACGCGCTTACCACGGCTGCAAAAATCTCACACACGAGCAAAACACGTCGAGTAAAACGCACTCAAATGGTTGTAACTATTAGTTTCTTACTTTTTCAGACTGCTAAGAATAGACGTTTGGTGGTACAGAACTTGAAGATGGCGTGAAGTAGGAGATTCATCCCAAAGCTTTTCGTCTGACACTCTTCAGGGGATATCGTCAGAATGAAGTGGAGATACTACCGAACTGGTTTATATACAGAAAAGAAGAGATCTCATTGGTTGAA
>Ga0210059_1014683_pt1 | contig 11538 bp, 7 predicted proteins | sample Ectturendosymbi2_FD_188042 | JGI IMG/M metagenome (GOLD analysis project Ga0210059, IMG submission 188042) | Ecteinascidia turbinata endosymbiont from Florida, USA - Sample 2 (SPAdes) (version 2) | ecosystem: Host-associated > Tunicates > Ascidians > Unclassified | place: Key West, Florida... | reverse complement strand
GCACCCATAGCAATTTGCTTTGAGGTTTGATGACAGTTTGAAAATGTATTTTTAATGATATGGTAAAAAAACGTGTTAGCCCGCGGCACCCCTGGGCACGGTAAATGGCACCCCAGGGTGCCGCGGCACCCCGGTTGGGAACCACTGCCCTAGAGACTAAATCATTCGCTTGCAATTGCAATTGAAGCTAAACGTAGTTTTCTTTTTATCAAGTGACGTGTTTCGTACAGCCATTACCCTATGAAGCTTAACTTCTTTACTTTTAAGTTCTTTCCACGCAAGCACACCGGCACTGCTCAGCACAGTTTGATGAACGGTCTAGTTTATCTTCATAGACATTTTTCCTTTGCTTTGCATATTCACGTTTTTCGTCGTTGACGTTGTGCTGGCTGGTGTCACATACTTGGTTTCTATTTACATTGACGTCTACAGTAGTTAGTTAAAGTGAAAGGAATCCTATTAAAACGTCAATTGGCTTTTCGATTGTGGCTCCTAAACTGCCGACAGTCACATTAACGCTGTTTCTATTCATCTTTGAAAGACACAAACAAAACGTTTTTCATCACCCATGTTGCAAAATCGAAAGTTGTTCGAAACACATTCAGTCTAAGAGGAAAACCTGGAATGATCGCAGCGCCTATTGCAAACATGGAATCACAGAGAAAAGTGAAAACGTACTCTTTGTGTGTCAAGAACGACGACGCAGCGTCGCCATACAACTTGGGATTTGCATTTTTTAACAATATTAATAAATTTTCCAGTCGAAATAACAACTTGGGAGCAGATATTATACTGTACACAAACTGGTGGAGCCTAAGCAGCTCATTATCAACTGTGCTGGCTAATATGCGAGAAAAAGACCGAAAATACTTCGCATGAATGCTACTCTCATGAAACTAACATTGAAAGTTCGCTCAATCACACAATTTTCAAACACATCTTCCGTTTGATTGACTTGGAACAATTAATTTGTCTTCGTTTACTTGACTTTGCAACAAACGCTATCAACTCGAAGCCACGGGTGCTCTTCTGTCCTATGGTAAAAATACGCTCGAGGCGAAAAAATATACTCTCTCTCTCTGGGCATACTTGTTTCAGCAAAAAAATGCTTCGCTATTGGCATCAGAGCAAAACTTTGCCAAATGAAACGTGTGAGCATCAAAATCCAGCGGTGGATCCACACTTGACCCACGGGGTGAAAGGTAGCCCGGAGGCAAGTTCCAACAATGTTATAACATTTACAGTACGTTGAGTGATACTCGTAGATGTTAAAAGCCTGATAAAGGCGAATATTAATGGAGAAATGATTGAGTGAAAAACTTCTGCACTACAACCAGTACCTTCATCTGCCATCTCCTTTTGTTGAAGCATCAAATGAAAAACCTACAACTTTCATCGAATATACAAACAAGACGTAAATGCAAATGGCTGAAGTTACCAAGCAGCTTATCTGTCTATTCTGCTTCATCCTCCAGCACATGCTCGTATGACCGCCGAAGAGCCACAAATGTTGATGCTGTTTTATTTTTCATGTGATTTCGTATGAACACAGGCTAAATTGTAATCAACTTAATTCTAATATTAATCAAATGCAAATTTAAATTCAAGTTTATTGAAATACAGAGATCCACTTTGGAGGAGCTAAAGAGCCGCATGTGGCTCCGGAGCCACAGGTTTCCGACCCCTGGACTAATGCATTAGATTTCAGTAAAAGCGAATCTCCAACACAACGAACGCTTCAGCGTCTAACGTGGCATCATTGCAAGAAGACAGAAAACCTAAATCAAGATTGGTAATACAAACACAGTTCTGCGTGAGCTTTATCGCTCTGTAGTGGCAAAACAGGAGCATTTAAACACCGCAAAGCTGTCAGTTTTTAAGTTGGTCTTTTTTCCGATCCTGACCTATGGTAATGAACCTTTGGTAATGACTAAAAGATGCGTTATTTCGAGTGCAAGCGGCAGAAATAGAATTTTTACGAAGAGTTCACGGCGTGACACTTAGCGACAATGTGCGCAGCTGTGAAATTCGTAAAACCTTGGATGCCGAACCACTTCTCCGAACAGAAGGATATTAACTACGATGGTTCGACCACGTGACAAGAATGCCCCAGGAAACAATGGTGAGTCCTACTGGCCACTCCCACGGGAAAGCCGTCCAGATGTTGACCAAGGGCCAGGTGGTGCATTACATCTTCGACCATGCTTGGGCTTCTCTTGGTGTTGACTAGCAGAACTATCTGAAATTGCTGAAAAGCGTGAGGTATTTTGTGTTGTCCTAGGGCGTCGTCCTGCGACTGTCCTCAGAGAAAAAAAACAGGTATGAAAATGAAGGAATAAGTCCATCTTTGATAAGAAAAGTTCAATTTGTAAGCAGTTCAAAGTGATGCTTCAGTTTCAGGGCGGCTTCGATGTGGTGGGGATGATCTCTGACTGAAAATTACAACAAATTCTGGGCAATGTTGGAAAGACTAACACAAAGTTATTCTGTTTGAGCGGTCTATTGTACTTATGGGTTGGGCCTCAGAGTGATTTCCGCGCAACCTCGCCCATGACTCTACCAAAAAGCTATATTATATTTTTCGGAGTACTGACTTATCCATGCTGCTCCCGTGTTTGTTAATGAAACACTTTTTCATCCTATTCCAGAAATGTGTTAAGCTGTAGAGGGACCAATTACAGACTTAAAACAAAATTATTTATACATTTTAGTCTTGCGTTTGTTTCCTTACTCTGCTCTTAGTTTAGCTTTTCACCTGTAAGCTTGCCTTGCAAATTTCAGGACTGAGGATGCGTAATTTTACGTGAAATTAAATTACTATTAAAAATTTGCTGATCGATTCCTTTCTTACCCCCGATGTGGAGAGTACATACTGTTCTTAAAACAAAAGGGTGCTTCAAACAATAAATTCTGACAGAATAATGTTCCCAGTAAGCGTAAATGAATTAAGGTAAGACCTCAAAACTTTAATATGAGTAAGCTTAAGACTAAGTGGCCAAGTTGGATGGAGCGTTTACTATTGATGCTGGTGCGCTGGATACGGGTCCCATTCAGGTCATACCGATGATTTGAAAAACGGTACTTGCGGCCTTTAACCTACTAATCCAGCCTCGTGCTCAGGGTTGATGTGTGGGTGCAAGGGAAAGGTTCACTAGCTGTTCTATCATTGACACTGCCACCAGCGCCGCAGCATGTACTGCGAAAGTAGCCTCGTGGCGTATACGGCGCAAGCAAGCGGAGGTGCGGACCGCAGACCACTCGTGACACTCCAAAGGAAGTACAAGTATCATCAAAATGTTTTTCTTATTTGTCCGTACGTTATATATCTTTAAAAATCAAGTAGTTTGCAACGTTTTTTCAATTTTTGCAAAAGGTGATGTGGTGGAATTTTAGGGTGTCAATACGATTTGCCCTTTCATTTCTGATAATTTTAAGTGATTTTACAATAAACGCAAGTTTCCGTTCAAACATGCTTAATTATTTAAATACAAGACTCACTCTTGGAAAATATTGGAAAACAATATAAAGGCAATTTCCTAAATAGTATGTTTCGATGTCCATACATACTCTCCAAGTCTTTTTGAATATATCTGTCTCAAGATAGGTCTTCGGATTCATTTTCACTGTTACTGTCCGCTGCATCAGTGCTCTCCACGTCATCAGTGCTCTCCACGTCATCAGTGCTCTCCACGTCAGCAGACAGGGCATTCTTGTTTTCCCGTTCGGCTCGCCGCAGTTCCAGAGCGCTCAGGTCCTTCATCCCGCGATTCAATGCTGTTCACCGTTATTTCCTCCTCAACCGCTTCTGCGCGGTTAGTTGAACTTCGGTATCACCAACCAACGCCTATGATCGATAGAAATATTCAAAATAGCGGAAGTTTCATTTAAAAGTCTGATACGATGAGAGGTTTTGATCCGCTTGAAGAATGAAAAGCCTCTCTCCTCCCACGCTGTAGTAGAGTATAAACCAGTGGTTATCAAACTTTCATGAGCCGTGCCCCCCTTCTAAGTTTAACTGGTGAATACTTAATATATCGTGACACTTGTGTTATGCAATATCACGGCACAGCTACCTAGTGAAGGCCTCTGCTCGTGGTTTCCAGAGAACCGCTCCGTGGCCCCCAAGGGGGGGCCGAGGGCCCCGTTTGAGAAACCCTGGTGAAGACAGAGGGAGCGTCCGCGCAATTTAAGCAATGCTGCGAATTTCTGGAAATCTTGTTTGAAAACAATGGTCTCTGCCATGAACGGAGCATAAGCTATCAGTATCTTTGCAATCTTTCAGAGCTGTGGTAGCCATCCGATCCATAAATTTTGGCCAATCATTTAGCACTCTGTCAGCTTTTTCGACGACGGGACAAAAACCTTTCTACTAATTCCTTTACTTGATCAGCGCTGTAACTTTCACGCTGATCTCGACTGAAAGGTAAGTAGTTCTGATCAAAGAAAGCAAATACGCTTAGGAGCTCAGGTTCAGGAAAGCGATCTCTGATGTCACCAGAAAGTGAATTCACGTGTTTATTCGTAAGTCAAACAAGTCATTTTTAACCCTTTCTGAAAGTTCCCCTAATTCACTCTCAAACCTTTCCCAAACAGCTTTAAACTCATTAAGCTCCAAAATAAATCTATAAAAATTATAAATCCAACTAACATGGGATCACAAAAGAACATTTCCAGCACTAAAACATCTTATGCCTTCCCAAACTGTATAGCTTTTCAGTAGGCAAATTCATGCACTCTTATCATAACAAACTGCTTCCAAATCATTTTGATGAATATTTTATTCCACTCAGCTCAATTCATTATCACTCCACAAGACTAGCAACCTCTAAAAACCTGTTTTTACCTAAAGTTAACTCTTCCTCAGGAAAATGTTCTCTTAAATTTATTGGCCCAAACGTATGGTCTTCAATACCAGACGATATTAAATTTTCAACCACTTTTACCTTTAAATGGAAACTTAAGAAACACCTCCTACATGAAAAAAATTCCCAGCTATGAACTTTAGCAACATTTCATTTGTCCAACAAACTACTGTGAATTCTAGTATTCTGTAACTCTGTTTTATTTTTTGTGTGTATTTACTTTTTCGTATTTTCTGTGAACACATTCTATGCTTTTCGGCATGAAGTACACTTTTTGTTTTTTTCTGTTTTGCTTTTTTTTCTTTTGTACCTCATTAATACGTTTTTGTAACTATTTTACTTTTTATATTACTATTTTTTAATTTCTTTGTATTGCTAGAAATACTCTAACCACACCAATTTCCTTCACTTAAATTCGATCCACTCATCTATGTACATAGGCATGCGCTTTCACCTGTACATTTTCTTCACCATGTTGTGCGTTCATTCGTTTTCTGTTTTCTTTTCATTATGCTTATTTGATCTCCAACTGTTGTTTCTCAACACTTGTCAAAAAGTGATAAACGGGGTGGTTGACCAGATGACCGCCACGGTCATTCGCCAATCCTATATGACACAGTGCCGTCTTTATTTACACCGGTCATCTATTATGCCATTGTGTTTTAATTTGCTCTAATTTTCGCTAATGGTTGGTTCACTGCATGCGATGGCTTTTATGGAGCTTCTGCTTATTGGCTGAGTCATATGAAACAATAAACCATTACCATTACTCCTTTCAAAAGTGCAGATTTAGCAGCGGCATCACAGAGCTTACTGATAAACAATTCTACGGATGATTTCATCTGTTCAAAGTTAGAATATCCCTCCTGAAACACTTTGATAAGTTTTGTCAGGTGAGGTAACACTGGGGGCAAAAGGAAAGGACCATGGTGAATTTTTTTATTTTCCAAAGTCCCAGTGAACCAATGCTCATTGCAACCTTCCTAGTTTATGACAGCGGCCTCAGTGCGGCCCGAGTAGGCAAAATCTCACTCCTAGCAGGATGGGCGTCTGAATGGGGGTGCAGGGGGTCTTGCCCACATGGAATTTGAAATTTGATATTTTCCTATTAACTGTTTACTAGAAAAATGCTTTTCTCTTAGTTTCGAGTTGGTAACATGATATTTGAGCACTGCTGGCCCCCCTGGAAAAATGCTTTTGGCCACCACCTGGAAAAATCCACTATTGGCCCCTTCGGGAAAAAATCATTCCAACGCCCATGCTTAGCAGCTCTCACAACTACCTCAGTTGACAACTCCCCTGTTTTGCATGCGCGCTGCAATCGCTGACCTTTTGTCTTCATTCCAGTCTGATGCATCGCCAGGCATGCCGATCGCAACGTTGAAACAGCAAAACACTTCCATAATTGCAGTAAAGTGCTTTCGCATTTTTACACAGCATACAAATCTTCGACAGTGCCGCAGCAGGCCAAAGCGAGACGGTACGCATGGCAATGGACAGATACCATGCTTCCAATCTCCGCTTTCAACTTTTGCGCCAGTGAATTGTGTCGGCCTATCGTTCCAGCCGTCTTTTGCAATAGCTACGTGCAGGAAAACATGCTTTCCTCGAATCACCTTACTTCAATAGAAGACAAAACCGTACCTTGGCTTCCAAAGTTTAGGGTGCCATTGCAAAATTTCAGGGTGTCATTTTGACATTCAACAACTTTTGGATTTATGCAGTGTAGGCCTACTCAGCACGAAGGTTAATACAAATCATCTATACTGGAAAAGTTGCCAAGTTACTAAAGAGGTGCCCCAAAATGGAGAAATATGTGACTTCGACACAGGTGCATTGCGGTGTTAAGACATCCCATTTCTCAACGATGCTTGGGCCAATATCTAAAAAAAAACTCTGTCGAGTGTAGTTTAGGATCACTACATAATTGAGAAAGTCGTGGAGAACAGTCTTGCCGTTTTATTGATAAGGCGTATCTCAAAAGCACACAGCAGTGGTTCCCAACCTTTTCTGATGCATTCCGCCCTTCGCTCATTTTGGAACTTTCATTCCTCTACTCTTCGGGTTCGTAGGCTAGTATCGACATGCAATTGGAACAGTGGTCTTCATTGAAGACAATAACTTGATTAATAAAAGTGGGACAAATACTATTTGTTGTCAAATAATGGTATTAAAGTTGTCAACATAAATGTGTGACAGTTAAGTCAACTTAAAAAAGAGGTACAACACTTACAATGAACAGGTAACTTGGCTATAAGGTGGAAATTCCTCTCCTGAACTCATGAAATTCCTCCCTGGGGAGGACTTCCTCCCCGGTTGGGAACCACTGGCATAAAGTATAACAGCGTTTCAGCGCTTTCACGATCGAATACGTCTTGCAGTCAGCGTGGTTGATGTTACTAGCCTTGTCATCTTAATCTCTTCAGAAAATTGAAAATTTGAGGTCAACGTGTCCGTGGCACCAATGCGCAGGAAGTAGTTCATACGCGTGGTCAATATTTTCTCTATTTTATGTTTTTGCCTTACCATCTCTTACATTTTTTATTCTTGTGTTGCAGTTTGACAAAACTTTCACCTTCAAGAATGGACAGGCTTTGCCGATTGATGGAAACACAGCAGAAATCTTGAAATCTTCACGCTTTTTTAAACACTTTTCCTTTGACAAAGCGCCTTGCTGCGTTCAAGATAGTCATGTAAGAGTCATTATCATAAATGCAACAAAAAAGGAAAAGGTCTCGTGATTCCGGGAGGAATTATTTTTCCTATTTTTTTACTTTGCACGGAACAGCCTTGATATTTTCCAGACTTGGGAAATTCTCTTAAGAACTTCAAAGAATGAAATCTTAGAACTATTAGGTCATTAAAAAAAACTGATTTAACAATTATGTCATTGGAACAAATGATTTAACAAAACACAATTCGGATCTGACGATGATAAATTAATGTACCTAAATCAAATAAATTAGAAAAGGTAATGAACATGATGACTTTTGTGGTACTGAGGCATATTTGCAGCCATTAGTTGAATAAAAATGCTCAAATCTTGTTGGCAAAGCATCTCACACAAGGTTTCAAAATGACGCTTATATAATCTTATGACTTCAGAAAGATAGGCCACTGGTATAGGAGGCGGGGTGCAGGGGGTTCAAGCGCACCCCCAAAACTTATGTTTTGCTGAAAATCCAAGCAAAATCCGGACAAAATCTGTGGAAATTTGGCCAAAATGTGTGAAAACCTACGTTTCTTTGGAGATCGTGTCTTTTTAAAGTTTTTTTTGGGCAAGTTTGGGAAAATTTGGGCAAAAAATGGTGCTTGAAGTGCTTTGTTTTGACAAAATGCAAATGAATTAAAATGCAGTCGTTTTTTTGGATGTCATTTTCTTCAGAGTTATTTTCTGGCAAGTTTGGAGAAATTCGGGCAAAAATCCTTCGCACCCCCAAAAATTTGCCTGCTCCTACACCTATGGATAGGCAGTCAATTTGGTTCAAAATACAGTAAAAATTAAAAGTTCATTCTAGATCTACAGTATGTCAGATTTAGGATTCGATTTCATGACGTAAACAAGGTTTCGGGGGTGAACGCAATGTTCAGCGACCAGTGTATAATTTAGGTTGAACTGTACGTCCAAGTATACTTTCTAACAAATACGTGTAAAAAGTTATATTAATAACAATTCGTTGAACACTCTGGTACAACTGATCTCTCCGAACCAGACAAACGTACTTATCTTTTGTTAAAATCACATCGTTCTTTTAAATAAGATCCGAGCACTGAGCGAATAGCAAGTATTCGTACTTTGATGTGCTCTAGTTATCAAACTACCGCAGTTCGCAATCATTGCAAATTGAGATAGCTCGACGTCTTCGAGTAATTAAAATGCAATATTTCTTACGTAGCACTAATGTTGCAGTTAAATGTTTGAAAAGTCGTCATTTTTGGCAATATATAGTATAAACAGTCCTTTTGTGACTACAAATGTTGAATCAAAACATTTGTTAATACTCCACATATCTGTTTGTTATCTCAGTGGTAATCACAGTTTCTTCGTTTTTTTGCCTTGAAATGCTTTTTTCCTTTGAATGTTCCCTGCCTTGAGTATTTTTGAAATTTTCTTTCCTACTCGAGTAGGCTATGACCCTTTCATTGTACAGACCAGGGGTGGCCAAACTGCCGCTCTTCGAACCTTTGTATGCGGCTCTTTGAGCTTTCCGAAAAATTATATTTTTATTTTTTTATTTCTATTGCAAAGCGTAAAAATATTGTAAAGTGGTACTGTGGTAGCTAGTTTGCCGTTCAGTATTACTTTTGCAAGTCGTTCCAAAAAGAATTATGATGTCACAGAAGCTTAGATTTCAAATAAATTCGTGTTTTTAGAATAGATTGTTGCGGCTCTTTGTACCTTGGGTTTTACTATATGCGGCTCATACATAAAGCAGGTTTGGCCACCCCTGGTACATACAATTTCCAAGTACAATTCTCAAAAATACCAACTTGATTTTTCAGGTTTTGCCACAAAATCCCTTCGACGTTGCTGCTGACACCAACGATGCTAGCTTTGCAGCAAAAAGTTGCAGTGGAAAAGCTTGTTGCTGATAAGTGACGCGTAATGTGGTGTATATTTTGGTCATGTCTTTGGCTGTCTTACTGATAACGAATAATACCGCTTTCTATTTCTTTGTGTGCAGACTAACAGAATGGGTAAATAAATGTTTTGCAATTGTTTATTCGGAGCTGATAAGAGAAGTCCTAGCAAGGTTGCTTCTTTATCTCAGCTAATTTTTTCTTCATTCCTGTAAAGTTTTTTCGTAGATGGTTTATATTTTAAAGCAATTGCATGCGAAACATGAGAAAAAAACAGTGTTTAAGTACATGTGGAGGAAACTCCGTTAGCAATTGATGGTCTATCCCATGTAACAAAATTCGCTCTGTATTTCTTCGAGATGTAGTGGCGCTGTGAATAAAACAGGTAATTTGACAACGTCAAGTAAACTCGCCAATCGGTTTGTCGAGATAGTCAGCTGGTCCCGAATCGATCGCGATAAAGTGGTACAAGCCGCGAAGTATAGACACTTAAAATGCGACAGGAGTTGCCGAATATTTCGAAGATTTTTTGTAATAGGGACCTTCAGGAGTGAAGGGTGCAGTCAGTCTAATGCCGTCCAGGTAAAATATTTCTCGGGCCATGAAAATATTCTTATCACTAAAAGAATCATTATTTCCACGATTTTATCGAAAAAAAACTTATGCGGCAACGAATCAGACACTATGGTGTTTACAGAGTAGCCTACTCACGTCCCCAACTCAACAGGTATCATCAGCTCTTATTCAAGAAGAAATATAAAATCGATACAGCAGTTTTAACAGCGTTAATGTTGGAAACGTTTTGGAAGTAAAGATACCTGTAAGCTGATGAGTTGCAGTTGCATTGCCCAAGTGCACAGATTCTGTTGCGAATGACTTAATTACTGGTCGAGATGTTCTTCCCCAAATCGACCAAGAGAGTAAAATTGATTCGAAAGAGACAACCTTCAAGTGATTTGAGTAACTTCAGTCAAGACAGGGATATCTATAAACTCCTATTCTATGTGAAGATATGTGTTTTGGCAACTCATGCCTTCCTCATCGTATGGTTACGTCTTCGAAGAAAATTTAAGTCTGCTAAGATATTGCGAAATTCACCTGAGAATTGTGAATAAGATGCAGCAACTCAAAAACGACAGAATAGAAACAAAACCTCCATCGTCAGCATTATTTGCAAAGCAATTCGAAGGTTTGAAAATACGTTTTCATCACAATATTCAGCAGTATTCACAATATTCACAATTCAATATTAAACCAGGAATGTCAAGAGGTCTTCAAGACGCGATAATTTTAAGCTGCACGACTTCATACTAGCATTTTGCAATCTAGAATCTCTTCGTATAATTGCTCGGCATTTGCATCTGAATTGCACGCAGCTCCTAAATTCTCACACATAGATTTTCACAGTGGTGGACAAACATTTTCTACGGTGGGTCACATTAAAAACTTTATTGCTACTGGGGGCGTATATAGGCCAATTACATTTGTCTACTTCATCTACAATTTGCGTTTCAAATCATGCATTAATGATAATGTTATTATAACCTTGTATTGTTTAATTTCACTTCGACAATGTAGTACACAGAAACATTGTAAAACTTACTATAAAATTACTTTAACAAAGATTCGAAATAACTGTCTCTGTACGTGTGGCTGTCCTGCGGGCCGCGTGCGGCCAGCGGGTCGTAGTTTGCCCACCCCTGCTCTAAGCAAGCAAGACTAACAATTCTCATCTTTAACTGTCTATATGGAAAGAAATCCTTTCTCAGCAAAGAACCAGACACTTAAGATCTTACAGAGTATACAGGGTGTTTCACAATTGTTGAAACAAAGCGATTGGGCACAAATCCAGGATTTTAAATGATACCACAATGATGATTACATTTATTGAAAGGTGAAAAGATAACTTTTTATAATCAGCAACTGTTTGTCCTCAAATCAGAAATAATATGTCAAGAAGAGTCCTACAGTACATGCTCCTTGGCTCCTTCGTCGCAGAGATTTGCTCGGACTCCGACCGACTGACTCTTGAACCCTAGTGACATTGTCGGGAGTTCGAATCGTTATTGGAGGCCCAGAGGGCGATGAGCCTGTT
>Ga0210059_1014682_pt1 | contig 11540 bp, 3 predicted proteins | sample Ectturendosymbi2_FD_188042 | JGI IMG/M metagenome (GOLD analysis project Ga0210059, IMG submission 188042) | Ecteinascidia turbinata endosymbiont from Florida, USA - Sample 2 (SPAdes) (version 2) | ecosystem: Host-associated > Tunicates > Ascidians > Unclassified | place: Key West, Florida... | reverse complement strand
TTACGCCGAATACTGTGCTGTTGAAAAGATTCGTACGGAACAAGAGTGAACCGTTGTGTGACGAAGTTGAACTTCTTGATGCTAACCCGAAGACAGCTCTTGTCCGTTTTCCCGACGGCAGGGAAAGCACCGTTTCCGTCTCAGACTTAGCACCATTGAGTGACATGGACGACAATGAACCATGTGATGTCCCGGAAACAACTACTGAGAACCGCGCTTCTGACACTGAAACAGTGCAGTCAGAGACCGGGCAGAATGGCCATGCCGGGCATGACGCTACCGAGACAGATCAAACGGTTGATCTGCACGATCAACCTGCGCCGAGTCTTCGGAGGTCGACTAGAACTCGTCGGCCCCCTGATCGTTTTGGAGATAATGTGTCTCATTAACGTTTTTTGTGCCCTCATTAACGTTTGTCGTACCGAACTCTAAACTTAGCGGGGAGGATTGTGGTGAATGTATGATTACTTTGTCGTTGCAACGTAGTGGCGCCTGCAATCTTGCAATCCTTAATTGTGCCCCTGTGTTCTCCCCGCGGCTGTTGCGTTGTGCTTGCGGTCTCGTAATGCAATACTGCAACGTGTTCTTTTAGTGCAGTTTGCCCTCCCTGGGAAGCATTTGATCAGTTACGCTGTTGTGTTTGTTTCAGAGTTTCACTGCTCGCTTGTTCAGCTCCATGGTTGAGCGGTGTCCTTAGTGAATTAAAGCCTGGTTTTCTGCAGATAGTGTTTGGTAGAATTCGCAGGCGAGTGCACGACATGTCTTTAACAAATTTTTCTGGACGCAAAGTTTGGGAGGTTCTGTCCCTGCATGGCCCCACCCTTCCATTAAAAATGTTTCGTATGTAACATGTGTAAAGCATAGCAGCTCATCTAGTCACCCAACATAATACTGATAAAGGCTATATAGGTGGTTTGAGGTAGATATGATAAAGTATTTAAGTACAAACCAGAGTACAGAATAACAATTTCCAAAAATATAACTTGATATACCTGCTATCTTGTCAATAAAGACCAAGGAATAGATCTGATTCAACCTGAAGCTTCCAATAGTTTAACAAACCGCAAAAGTTCGAAAATAGCATTAAAACATTTCGTATTTATCTGAAAGTGTACACCATGAGAAAGTAATCAGAGGTAACAATACAGCCTTCATGAAAACACAATGTCACACATCAATCACCATGACTTCAGTAAGAACCAAAGTAGGAAATGAAACCTCTACTGAAAATGTACACCATGAACATTTAACTAAAACAATGAAGCCTTCATGAAAACACATTAACAGCTGGCATGATTTCAATAAGACCAAAACATTACAAATTAGCAACTGAACACTAATCTAATAAAATACATTTTGATGATAAATAAAAGAAAAAGTACTTCCTTCACAAAAACATGTTGTGAAGCATATACTGGCATAATTTGGACAAGACACAAAGACTCAAAAATTGCAATTGTAAACACTGGCCTGTAAATATACTGTATGAAGATTTAACTAAAGGTTCTATACTGCCTAAATCAAAACACAGTGTAAGGTATCAACAAGGCATGGCTTCAACAAAACTCAAGTTTCTAAACTAGCAACTGAAAACTCTACTGGTGTGTGCAACTGGCATGACTTAATACAGTGTTTGTCTCTGAGCTTCCAAAATAGCAGCTGAACACTGATCTGCAAAATCCAGTAGGAAAAAATATAACCAAATGGAAATAAATATAAAGAAAGTAATACTGCGTTTACTAAAACAAAGGAAACATCAACTGGCAAGAATTTCAAGAAGCAGAAGTTTCCAAAATACCAACTGAACATTGTTTTTAAATCTATACTGGCATGCAAAAGCAACAATGTTGACTTCAAAAATGATTCATCAATTTAGAAAAAGTATTTGTTTCGTCCATGTTATTGTCCAAATATATCAATGATGCACTTGACATCTAATTTATTTGAAGTTTGTCTTTCCAAGTATAACAAAGCTAAGTTTGACAGCCGTGTTTGACCCATAGTTGATCTAAGATATGTTTTCAATTGCCGCAATCCAGAAAAAGACCTCTCAGCAGAACATGACGTTGCAGGAATTGTGGCAAGTATTTTTGCAGCTTTGGCAAAGTGGGGAAGAGTTTTATCTAATCCATTTAAAATTATAAACTTTGTACATTCTACAGCTGTCTTCATTTTGTTGTTGCAAGTAAGGTTATGAAACAGTTTACATTCTGATTCCAGCAAATCTGGATCCACAGAATAGAAATCTGAGATCAACTTCAAATTTGTTTGGTGGTACCATCTCTCAGCACTACATCTGCAAGTGAAAGCAGCACGTTTGAATTTTTGTTTCCAAATCTTTCTGTTAGTTCTGTGGTGACTCTGTCAATTGCATCATAGTATTATGTATATGTCAAAACATGCTTTTTCAATATTAGATGGTTCATTTACAATTTCTGTACTTTCACCACACAGAGCCTGCATCCTCTTTGAGGGTATTGATTGGCGATGCAAAGAAGGACTTGTGCGTTGTTCACTAAACATTTGAAAACTTTTGAATGCTTTGCAAACATCATTCCAAATAATAAGGAGGTTTTCCATATTCCTGTGGTCTTTTATAGTGGCAATAGTTCCAAGTGCAGTTTTTTGGCTGTTCCTATATCTATTTCCTTTCTCTGGAGGTATGTTGCCAGGGGATTTATAAATGAAAAGATGAAATTTAAAACTTCTAGTCCCAAAAGGAACTGGAAGTCACAAACAGCAACAAATAGACCAAGGGCATCAACACTGGTTTTTGAATATTTTTCATTGCTGCACTGCTTCAAGGCGAGCAGAATTCTCAAAATCTGACAGTGCACTGATTTTACTGCTTCCAATCGACAAGTCCAACGTGTTGCACAAAATGACTTTAGTTTAATGTATTTTCCAAATTTGTCATTGTTAGCAAAGCTCTTCAAAATTGCTTTCCTTTTTGGTGAGTGAAAAAAAATGATGTAAAGACTGAACTACCCCAAGTGCAATTCTCAATACAATGTTTGCTTCCAGGGTATCTTGCAGAGCTAAGTGCAAACGATGTGCATAGCAATGCACATAGACTGCCTCTGGCACAATCCCTTGCATTCTAGCTGCTACACCTTTCTGAACTCCACTCATGTTGGCTGCTCCATCATAACACTGCCCAACCATGCTGTTAATATTTAATCCTAAGTCTTGAAGTACCCTCTTTAGAAGAATAAACAATGTCTTACCCTCAGTGTTTTTTGGGTTATAAAACCCAATAAAGCTCTCTTGAACTTCTCCTTGCATGACATACCAAAAGCATATTGAGAGTTGTTCATCATTGCTTACATCTGTTGTTTCATCCACAATGAGACTGGAAATTTCAGCATTAGTAATATTCTCACAAAGTGTTTGTCTGACCAGACCAGCTGCAATGTCTATGATTTCATTCAGAATATAAGAAGAAAGCCATAGAGTGTGCTTTTTTAAGCTCTGCTCAAGTTTGAAAGACAGCCATGGTATATCTCGACATCTCAAATGAAGCAGCTCCAAAAAGTTACCACAGTTTGTGTCTGATATTTTGTCAACATGAGCTCTCTCTTCTGCATTATTCCGCTGCGGAATATTCTGCACAGCAGTAAAAATCAAAGTTTCTACAATAATTTGTAAATCCTCTCTATTTTTTTTACTTCCTCTTCATGAAAATAATGCACCTTGGATAAAACCGAACTTTGTTGTTTGAGGTTGATTTTCAAGTTAATCCACTTTTCCATAGCTGCTTGATGGCTTTTGCTATTGCATTGCTTATGTAATTTTGGGATTTTTCTCCAATTTGAAAACAAAAATGACTTACTAGCAGGACAAAATTTCTGACAAGGAAAGCATTCAAAACTCTTTGAGCTTTTACTTAACTATGGAAAAGTTTCTTAACTATGGAAAAGTTTCATAAAGTACTGGGTTGAAGTCTCGTTTACTGCTCTCACCAGGATACTGCTTGGGACTGTATGATTCAAGAATTGGCTGATAGGGTTCATTAACATCAGTGTTACAGGCAAGTTTGCCTGTAACAACTCATTGCTGTACAGAAAACAAACTTGCTGAAACATCCTCAAGCCTTAAACAGCCAGAGCAAATTTAAAAGGATCACAGCCAATCAAAACTGACTATTAGTCAGCTGACCTGACTAAAAACGACTATCCTAGGACACTAACCTCACGTTACCCCAGTGACAACGTCATCAAAACGTCAGCAGAAATCACAAGACAAGCAGCAGAAATCACATGATGCTGATCACGACCAGGAAACAATGACGGAACACAAGGTGAAAACCCATGTACCGACAAGCACCTGAAGGTTCTGGAAGTATTTGAAACCAGCCAATCACCAGCTGACCCAACAAGCAATAGCCAATTACAACACCTGAAGTAAAGGGGTGTTAACAAATCACGAGACGTTTGGCAAGTATAAATACAGCCACATTTGGACCGAAAGTCAGTCTTTTTCAACACTCACTCCGCCGACAGTCGAGTGGCTGCGGTTAAGTCGTTCGAAGGTCTGCGTACTAGTTCGATCAGGAGAAACTGGCCTTGTCCGGGTTAATCCCTGTCAGACCAGACTGTAAAAACTGGCCTTGTCTGGGTTATTCCCTGTCAGGTTAATCTACAGCAAGTGGCTTGTCCGAACGAAGTTCTGCCAGACTATTTTATGAAATTCAGGTTATGAGAATGAAGTTTTGCCAGTTTGTTTTGTGAGAACCAGATTGTGAAAAGTGAAGTTTTGTCAGTTTAAATTATAAATGCTGTACTGCACTAGCGTAGTTTTATCATGCAAGTTGTTCACGCTTAAATTGTATTTATGACTAGATTCTATTTGCTTTGTTAAGTTGCTGTACAAGTCCGAGTTCAATCAATCGATATTACTTTCTTCAGCCGTTGAAAGTTTTACCTTCTTCCGCTTACTCGGGAGGCCGTATGAAAGGTGAGCAATGTTCTCTTTTTTACCGCAGTAGACGTTCTACACTTGGGCGCGAGTCACGTGAAACTTCTCAACACGCGTGTACACCTTGGTGTATACCCATTCCTGCTCGGCATGTCGGCTACATCTCTTTGTAGCCCGCTTGGATCGAATCCAGCTTGGCAGTGGTCATTAAAAACTTCTTTGGTTCTTCTTCGGATCAGTCCTGTCGATTGAACTAACTTCTGACTCAAAGCAGCAACTTTTGAAATTCTGATTGATGATAAATTTCTGCCTGAACTACCATCCCTTGCCGCGCAAATCGAGACGCAAATCATTAGTAATGAAACGTGAGCATGACAATAACAGACAGCCTCGACAGAATTAATGCGTACTTACTTATCGAGTATATTTACAAATTGAGGTAAATTGAGACGCAGGAAATTAAGTTTTAGTTACATAAGTAATTGCTTGAATACGGGAACCGATCTGAATAGATTGTTGATCTCCTTATCGCATTACTTAAAGTATAGTAATAAGCTATAAAGGTATATGAGCGTTGGGACATGTCGAGAAGTGCTTGAATATTACAAAACATCATATATTGGTGAGTACAGTTTCTGTTATTTGAACATATTTATTGTGATGAATAAATGCCATAAAACCAAGAATTATATGCTTCACTGGTGTGTATATTTTGTAGTATGAACCGTTGAGGAATAATTAGTAATCGGGCAGTTAATAGGGCCTGTCAACCAGACTTAGTTTCTACGAGAACGGGCCTAGATTCAGTAATGAAAACCCATGCATAAACGATAACTACTGGATCTAAATCACATTGTTATGTCACCCCATAGGGGTCGCATCTTGTGTAACATCAGTAGAAATCAACTGAGAACTACTTTGGCTTAATGCATCAGATTGCTCATTTGAACAAACTTCAAGAACAGCAGTACCAGGCACAGGCTCATTTACAACATCAAAACTTTCATTAACAAGAACCTTTGCTGAAACCTCACTCATGACATTAGCAAGTTCAGGCACACACTCTCCAATTACATTAACTGGTTGATTGACAATAACCGTTTCTGAAGCTTCACTGACAACATTAACAGAGTGAGCCTCATCAACAATGCTCACAGGTATGGGCTCTGTATCTTCAACAATCTTTATAGACTTTTCATTACTGTGAAATGACAACTTTCTTTGTTTGGGGTCAATAACATTTGAAAACTCAATATCTTTATCACCAGCATGCTTCCTTTTCAAATGCTGTATTCTATATTCAGAATAAATTATTTTATTGCATTTTTCACATTTAACTTTTGTTCGATAGTTTCTTTTTCTGTTTTTATCCATTACGTTAAAAACTGGTAAACATTAGCTAACAACCAGTTCACAACAAAAATCTAGCACTATATTTATCACCTGCCAAACACAAAAAAGTTAGCTTTGCAGTTGCCACGCAGCAAATGAAATGTTTTCTGAAATAGAAGAATGCCTGTAATCCATTTCTTAATAATTTAACTGAAAAAAAGTAAACTAGGCTGTGCAAGGAGATTACATCAGATTATCGTAACAAGCTGGTTCAGTACTCTGAGCATCTACCTCACAGTTTTGAGCTTTGGTGTTGAATTTACAATCCAACTGTTAGCTAAGAACCTCGCCCCTGAGGTAGGCCTAAAAAGCTGATTCCTTTACTGAAAACATATATGTGGCACGTACCATTTTTTTTGTATCATGACTGTGTCATGAGTCTCACAACATTGTTTGTTCAACTGCACATATAATAAGCAACACCAACAGGCACCAAGTTGTATGGCAAAACGTGGTCATGCAAACACTTTAGTTAAAATTAAAAACGAAAGCTTCACTGTACTTGCTTGGATAGACTTTATGTCACGGTCAACACAAAGCAGGTCACGCACTCCGAATCTGAAGTTGTGATGTGATCACTTCAAACAATCGTATCTGACTAACAACAAAATGATCCAGTAGTACTGCTTTTGCCTCATGGAGGCAAAATAGACATTGCCAATATTATGTCATTTTGCCTCCATGAAGCCAAAGCAGTACTACGGACCTATAACCACTTCCTTTTATATTATGTAATAAGAAAATTTTGATACACGCAAAACCAAGCAATCATTTCAATAATATTGTTACAGAATGTCGAAACTTTTGTGCCCGAATTCATTGAGATTTTGCCAGAATCTTCGACAAAACAAAACTTTTGGGGGTGCGCATGCACCCCCGCTTCCTACACCACTGATGTAATTAAATTACGTAGGTTTTTATTTTTTTTTTGGAATTGATGTAGAAACGTGCCCGCAAATAATAATATTATTGGAAACAAAAGTTCTCTCAAAACTTTGAGGTGAGACCCCGGTTTGATGACAAAAGTTTAACTGGGCACTTGACTGTGCCATAAAGCCAATCACGTAGCTTTTGTTTCGCAGCAGATTTTACCGAGCTTGCAAATTCCACCTTGCAAATCTTGAAAAAAATAGTAAAAAGTCTTATTTGATAAGCACGAGACAGGAGTTTTTTAAAGTAAAGTGGCAGAAATTTGACGTAATTTTCAAAAGCAAAACTAATTTTGAAAGTAATTTGTCCTTTCAAAAGTGAAAAGCGATTACAGGGAGTTTTTCACTGGGTATTTTCATAACTTCGGTGTTGCAAATCGTTTCAGTCAAGATCGGTTGCCGCTGCACTACATAGTTTCATTGATGTATCACAGCCATTACTTCTGTGATCCGATCCACTATGAACAGTCCAGTGTCTGCAGCGGGCAGGGTTGCAACCAGCTGGTATTTTCGAGGTGGTCAAAATGGTTGCAAGAGTTGTACGTAACAATTAAAGATGTCTTTGAATTTTTGGGAGAGGGAAATTGCCCGGTTGCCCTTTTGGTTGTGGACTCGGCACCAGGCAACATGTTGGTCAAAGTTACTGGTGAATAGAGGGAAATCTATACGAACTGGTTGCAGGTAGAGCTTGACATAGCCGTGTACAAGGAACAGGGTTTGCATTATTTTAGTCATCTTCGACAGATTTCCGCTTTGGGATGAATTAGACAGTGAATTGAAAGCATTCTTGTGGGGTCATCCTTCAGGCTGAACATTCCTTCGTTTGTTGGAATCGAGACAACGTTGTCAGACTGTGTACCGAGTTTGTAGGATAAAATTGCCTGAAAAAATAGGTTTTTTAGTTTTGTTATATTTAAAAAACTGTCCTAAAGGTAAAAGCGTTGGTAGTCTAGTCTATAAAATCAACAAAGCGTTGAAAATCGCCCAAGGATTTTTAACGGACTGACATTTTTTTATCTGTACTGGGTAAATCCAATAGCAAACTTATTCCGGGTCCAGCTTAACTCAAAAACACCCTGAGGCTTGTCAAAACGTGGCTAATTAGGATCAACACACTGGATCAATTCTAACGTTTTTAGGCATATAGAATATTTAGTTGAAAAAAATCCCATGAGAAAACGATGCTTGTACAGTTAACCCTGTTTTGTTTATTTGGACAAGCAGTGATGCATCGCTAAGCCAATGGTTGGCCAGTGTCCATAACTTCTGAAAGTTATATGTGTTGCTAAAATTCTATTATCAACTTGCGTTCTGCAGAGTGTGTGTGTTCATACTATGGAGTTCATGTCTGCTCATAAACGAATAAATTAAAATATCAACATTTCAGAGCTTATTCCAAGAAGCAAAGAATTAAATAATAACTGTTCCTGATCTGCTAGAACCATTGACACACCTTTGAATTCAGTTTTCTTTGGCTGGAGAAATTCACAAGAAAAGATACTCCATACAGAATTTAGCTGAAGTGATGTCTGCTTACAAAATTCCTAATTCTTTTTTGGACAGTTTTACTCGAACAGATCTTCCAAGACAAAAACATTATTTCTATATATTTATCGGACCAATCAGCTACTTAATCAAACTCTAAAATGCTATGCAAAAAAAGCTCATGCAAGATAATTATTTTCGCGCGAAACTTAACATTGTGAGATAAACAAAAGCGTTTGAAATGAGTGTAGTTTTTTCAAGTGATTATTTGTATGACCACACAACTATATAATAAAGTGTATTCGCTTCGAAAAGGCTGGAAACATTTCCTGCCATTACAATGAATGAGAGAATAACTGAATAATCCCGAAACAACTAAACAAAAAGATTTTGAACAGGTCCTGGGACTTTTTGCGACTTAATGTGAAAATACCACGAGACAGATGCTTAATTATTGTGATCACCTGCTCCGTTAAATTCCGCACATCGTGTAATTCTTCAAAGTGTGAATGAAACTTGAGTGATTCAGTCATAGGTATATTCAAATAACTGCTGATGATGAGAGCAATGGCGACATCATCATTAGCATCTTCTGTTAAGCACGTTGTCGAAAATATTCCGTGTCTGTGAAAACAAACCCATCAGAACTGTTATAATCAAAAAGACTAACAGTATTTTATCTGCGCATTTAGCAGGTCAGAAAGATTATTAAACAGTGTTTCACAATACTTGAAAGGCAAAGCAGATTGCGCAAGATACTGAAAATCACAAGGCTAAGTTGTCAATTCCAATTTACTTCTTTATTTTTTGTTTTCGAGCCGTCATAAATACCACAAGAAAGCGAGCAAGAATTGGCTCATCTAAGCTCTTATTCTAAGTACCATCATTCGTTGCACTGATTTTGAGATGAGGCAACTAATTGTGATTTGGAAGACGTTTCATCTTTGCTTTTAGGCCAAGGTCGTTACCATAATGATTTTTGCTTGATCGAAGGCAGAAACTAAACAGAAAACCATTGCAACAATCATCAAGGGTTATCGTTTATATGTTCCTAACTGACTATCAAATTGGAAATCAAACAAACTTCACGCATATATCCCATGCATCTTCCGAAAATATTAAAGTTGATTTACTGATTTGTCAAACCCATACTAAATTTTGTTCTGAAATATTTCAAACGTCTGAAGAAATAAACGGGGGATAATGTCGATGCCGATTGGCAACAAACCAATTTGTACCGCAGGTCTGGCGAATAGTTTTAAATTGAAGTAATAAATCCCTGCTATTACAATTTCGATCAGGTCCACTCATTTGCTTCACCAAGGTTTCAAGCAAAAAGATAAGCTTGCTTATTAAACATACAGCAAGCTTCAATCACTTTCATGAACACTATTACGTATTCTCCTTTTAGTAGTTTTCATATTTTAAAATTCTACATTCATTGCCATAGTCAAAGTTCGTAAGAAAAGATGAAAGATATCCATGAGTGCAGCAGAATATTTCTAACATTATTGACCAGTTTGCTCATATTTATAAGATAGGAGTTTTATTGGCACAGCTGCTATATCAACTGTTTCAAACCTTTACGATCCATCCTACTGTACACTGAGTTTAGTTGCTTCTGGGTTCCAACTTGACTTCTTTTGAATAAAGTGAATTACTGCTTGAAATAGACATGTGTATTTTTATCACATACTTTTTTGTTGCCAGTTGGGCTGAAGTACAAGTTAAGTTAAAGTGTTTAGCCATCTCCAGAAGGATAGTGAAAAAGTATCATATCAATATACTTCTATGCCTCTTTCAAAGTTAACTTTTATGCCTCTTTCAAAGTTACCCTTCAAGATGTCGAAATGGAAGATGCCCTCAGCTCACACATATGGCCCAGTGGCATATTAGTAAAAAATTATTCTATGGAAGGACTCTCAGCCACAAAAAAGGCTGGAACAATCAACACCCAACAACAGTCAACAATGGCAGCAAAAAGTGAAGAATTGTCAGTGGTTACTTACAACTGTCGTGGCTTGACAGCATCATTGCATGACATTGAGCAACTTTATGCCGTGTATCACATAATTTTTCTCCAAGAAACTTGGCTGGCAAAGCAAACATTAGACAAACTGACTGATATCAGTGATAACCATTTTGCCTGTGACACAGCTGAAGTGGATTACACAAAAGGCATAACATCTGGTAGACCATATGGCGGGACAGCAATTTTGTGGAACAAAAAGCTAAATGCGAAGATATTCATGAACCAAGACCAAAGTACCATTGGTCTGGAGGCGTGCCTAGACTCCAGCTCTTTGAACTTCATAAATGTTTACATGCCATATTGCTGTGACTCCACCTATGATGAGTGCATAAACTATCTTAGTAAAATTTCAACACTCTGTGATGAAATTGACAGCCCAAATGTATTAATAGTGGGGGACTTCAATGCTTGCCCTAATAACAATTTTCGTGTATTGCTATCCCAATTCTGCTTGGAACATGAATTGAAAATATCAGAAAAAATCAATCTTCCAGCTGATTCTTTCACCTATGTTAGTGATACCCATGGAACATGCAGCTGGCTGGACCATGTAGCTTCATCAAAATCTGCTCATGACTCTATCCAAAACTTTGAAATATTACACCAATTCATTCTCTCTGACCACAGGCCAGTAGCTGCAACCATAAAAACTGCAGCAATACCCCAAAACCTACTCTGTGATAACAAGACACAGCATGAAAAAAATATGAACTGGAACAAAGCCACACAGCAACAAAAACTGAAATATCAACAGGCAAGCAAGATATGGCTCTCAAAAATACCCT